>OJOM01000315.1_pt1 | contig 27444 bp, 27 predicted proteins | sample 1598231 | NCBI WGS metagenome assembly OJOM01 (sample SAMN03922465, study PRJEB24848) | human gut metagenome | isolation source: stool sample | host: Homo sapiens | place: Germany | collected 2010-11 | reverse complement strand
CAATTGTCTGGCTCAATTACTTACGTAAATTCGCCAGACCCGCCTTCATCCCCCACCTTAGAGGTGGAAGACTTCTGGCGGATTAGGTTAAATTCCGTTACCGCTATTTGCAGAATGTATTATATTTGGAATTAATTCCTATTTTCATCATACTATGTTATAATAAACTGTCTAGCAGCTAGACTGTCAAGGGATTTTAAAGTTTTTTTAGGATTATCTTGAAACTTTCTTCCCCCAAGTGCCATTTTGAACAATTCAGTGTATATTAAAGCATAAATAATTTTTCAGAAAAGGAGAATCCTCAACATGAAATGCTTACTCATTAAAAACGCAGACGTCTACGCTCCGCAACCCCTCGGAATTGTCGACGTCCTGATCATCAATGACAAAATCGCCAAAATAGGCCAACAGCTTGCAGCACCGCAAGGCTTAGACTGCCAAATTCTTGACGCCCAAAGGCGCAAGGCAGTCCCCGGTTATGTTGACCAGCACGTACACATCATCGGCGGCGGCGGTGAATCCGGACCCTACAGCCGTACACCGGAAATCAACCTCAGCGAGCTGACCAAGGTCGGCATTACTACCGTAGTAGGCGTTTTGGGCACAGACGGCACCTCCAGACACAACGAAAGCCTGCTGGCGAAGGCCAGAGGCCTGACGCATGAAGGCATCACAGCGTACATGCTCACAGGCTCCTACGAAATCCCCCTGCATAACATGACCGGTGATGTGCGCCGCGACATCATCCTGATTAACGAATGCCTTGGCATCGGCGAGGTTGCTTTATCTGACCACAGAAGCTCGCAGCCTACACGCGAGGAGCTGGAAAAGGTGCTTACGCAGGCTCGCCTGGGCGGTATGCTTTCCGGCAAGGCCGGCGTTGTACAGTTCCACATGGGCGTAGGCAAGCGTGGTATGGATGTCCTGCTGGCAATTGTACGCGAAACAGAAATCCCCGCCCGTCATTTCATCCCCACCCACGTCAACCGTGCCTTCCATCTTTTTGAGCAGGCCAAGGAATTTGCCCGCTTAGGCGGTTATGTGGATATCACCTCCGGCATCAGGGAGCAGGACGGCTTCCCCGCCTGCGTCAAACCCAGTGACGCCATCAAAATTCTTTATGAAGAAGGCGTGCCGATGGACAAAGTCACCATGAGCTCGGATGCCAACGGCTGCATGAGCGTAACGCTTCCCGACGGTAGCCAAAAGCAGCTTGCCGTTTCGCCGGATTCCTTCCAGGAGGAGGTTAAGGATGCTCTGCTTGCAGGCGTTCCCACGGAGGTTGTGGCAAAGGTTGTCAGCAGCAATCCTGCGCAGGCCAACGGCTTGTATCCGCAAAAGGGCTGCCTGCAGACCGACAGTGACGCCGATTTGATTATTTACAGCGACAGCTATGACGTAGATACTGTAATTGCCAAAGGCCAAATCATGGTGGCAGCAGGCGAAGCGCTTGTAAAAGGCACCTTTGAAAAATAAACAGTGTACTAAAAAATCCCCTGCACAAGCCTCTGCTTATGTAGGGGATTAGTGTTTTATGATATTTTCGTTATAGCTTGACGCACTCAGGCCGCCGCTTATCTGGCAACAGAAAGCTGCTGCTGCATCAGCGGAATCATTTCCTCAATAGTTTCATATGCCAGCTCATGATTTACATACTGCGGCTGAACGCACTGCAGAATCTGCTTAGCTGCCGTGGTAGTAAAAGGCTTATGCCGGTCAATCGCCGCAATATGACGCCAAATAGCTTCTGCATTCAAATCAGCCGGCACCTTGCGTTCAAAGCTGCGCAAATACTTGCCGGAAAGCGAGCAGGAAAGATGCACGCCCTTAATCAGCTCAGCATACGGACCGAGCTTGTCCACCGTGCGGCAGACATAATCCGCAGCCTCTGCCTCCGTGCGCAGACGCGGATTTGTATTCATCAGATGGCCTGTATCCAACATAATGCCTACATTTTTACGTTCAATGCGCTCAAAGAAAAACTTCACCTTGCGCGCATCCGTCAGGCGCAGACCTGGCCACCACAAATTCTCAAACAGCACCGTAACATTGGCAGGAATCTCATCTGCCACAGCATTAAAAACATCTGCCGAAGCAGCCAATACCTCACGGTCATCATAATGGAAATCAAAGGTAAAGATTGTTTCGGTATCAGCCTCCGCCACATGCCACACCAGATATTCAGGCTTCTGCGAAATGGCAGCGCAGATATTACGTCGGATAACAGCCAGCCATTCATCACAGCTCATAGCCGTTTTAAAATATGTCTGGCGTTCATGGATACTGCGGAACTGCTGCTGCAGGCGTTTAGCCTTTCTCAGCCAGAAATCCATCCAGTACGGCCAATAATTCAAATGCGCGCCAATAGTCAGCTCCTTGTAATCAGGGAATGTTTCCGGATCTCTGTAAACAAACTGTTCAATACCGTCGACACCTAGCTGCTGCACTAAATCAGCCAAGGTCATCCCCTTACGCTTTAGCTCATCTTCATACCAATCAATCGGACAATAGTTAATAAGATGCTTAGTCATTTCTCACCCTTCTTTGCTACATACTGCACACTCTTAACGTAAACCTTGCTTCAACTGTGCTACCAGCAAATAGCTTGGAATTCTTGTTTCATAAAAAAACTGCGGCGGTAACGCTGCAGTCATAATTTAGCTCACGCAAGCAGCACTACTGAAATACTAAAGATGGTTTTACCATCCTTCCTTTCACCTGTACATCGCAAGCTTGCGGAAAAAACTTTTGGGCATAGGCACTCTGACTAAGCTCATCGCCAGGGCAGCATCTTGTGAGGATATGCGCTGCCAGGCTCACATTACAGTTGCGGTACAGTACCAGATTCGCACTGGTTTTCCTTCTGCTCAAAGCATATTAAGTTTTTATTGTCTTGCTTTCTTTATCTGTTGAAAGCTGTGTAATAGTAACGTCTACTATTTATAGCACAATTAGTATATCATTAATCAGCTTTTTTGGCAATAGAATTATGAAATTTTTTCCACATCTGTACTGCAGAAATAATAAACTCCCGCAAGCACGTATACTTTCGGGAGTTTGTTGTTGAATATGCGCCATGACGCAGACAAGGCTTTAGCGACAGTTTTAATAAAACAGGACTTTAGCGACAGACTGTAATTGGTACAAGTGCAGGAAGTCCATTACTGCACGCAAACTCATCCGCCTGCACGCGGAACACATCCGCCAACAGCTTGGACGTAACAATTTCCTTAGGCTCACCGCTGACTACCAGGCGTCCTGCCTTGATAACGGCAACATAATCAGCGTACTGAATGGCATGGTTCAAATCATGGATAACCATTACTACAGTAAGTCCCAGCTCTTTGTTGAGCTTATCAAGCAGCTGCATAACCTCCAGCTGGTGACAGATATCAAGATAGGTCGTAGGCTCGTCAAGCAGCAAGACCTGCGGTCTTTGCGCCAGCGCCATCGCTATCCAGGCGCGCTGACGCTCGCCGCCGCTCAGCGTGTGCAGAAGGCGGTGGCTCATCGAAGTCATATTAGTCTGCTCCAATGCCCAGGCAACGTGCTGTGCATCATCCTTATCACCGCGGCCCAAAAAGCTGCGATGAGGAAAGCGTCCCATTTCAACCAAATCCTGCACCGTCAAATCCGTCGGTGCAACCGGTGACTGCGTCAAAATTGCCAGACAGCGGGCAAATTCGCGGTGCGACAGGCTATGGATATCCTTGCCCAGGAAGCTGATGCTGCCCTTGGTGCACGGCAAGATGCGGGCAATAGCCTTCAGCGTCGTACTTTTGCCGCAGCCGTTGGGGCCGATAATAGCAGTAATCTTGCCCTCGGGAATCGCCAGCGACAAATCATGGATGATTGTTTTTTTGTTAATTGCTATATCAATATGCGTTGCCTCTAAAACAGCTTTAAAGGGCGCTGCATTATTTTGTGTCATCAGATTTCCCTCCTTAACAGGAATAAGAAGAAGGGCGCGCCCAAAAAGGCCATAATAATACCAACAGGCAGTTCAATAGGCGCAAAAATTACGCGCGCAAAGGTATCACTGAGCGTAACAATGGCAATGCCCAAAAGTGCGGAAGCAGGCAGCAGAAAGCGGTAGTCGCTGCCTATCAGCAGTCGCGCCGCATGCGGCACCACAAGGCCGACAAAGCCCAGCAGGCCGACAACGCTGACAGCGCTGGCTGCGAGCAAGGCTGCAATAGCCGTAAGGATAATGCGCGTTACCTCAACATTGACGCCAAGACCGCGCGCCATCTCATCGCCCAGCTGCAGGATGTTCAGATAAGCGGCACTGGCAAGCGCCAGAATCAGGCCGATAACAGCATACGGCAGAATAATATTTACATGCGGCCAGCTGCGTGCGGCAAGACCGCCTACCATCCACATTAAAGCACCATGCACTCTGTCGCTGTAAAAAATCATCAGGCCGCTGATACCTGCACCCAAAAAGGCAGATGCCGCAACGCCGGCCAGAATAATACGCACCGGCTTAATGCCGTTTTTCCACGCCAGAATATAAATGCAGACAGCAGCCAGCATTGCACCGATGAAGGCAACAGGCGTAATCAGATATTCCATCGCCGGGAACAAAATCATAATCACAACACCTGCCAGACCCGCGCCGGAGCTGATGCCGATAATATGCGGGTCTGCCAGCGGATTACGCATAATCGCCTGCAGAATTGCACCGGAAAGCGACAGGTTGATGCCGACCAAGGCACCGACGATGGTGCGCGGCATACGGATGTTCCAGATAATCTGACTGCGCGGATCATTACCGGGATTAAGCAGAATATCGGTAATCTCCTTGATGCTGATAATGCTGGAGCCTTTTGTTAAGCTCAAAAAGCTGCCCAATACTGCCAAGAACAAAAATATCACAAGAATAGTAATACGCCATTTAGTACGGCCGATACCAAAATGCTCCGTCTGCTCTGCAGACTGCTTATTTTCCATTAGTAAAGACCTCCGGATAAACCTGCTGTGCCATAAACTTTACAGCCTCAGGATAGCGCAGGCCTGGGTTAATCAAGAACAGTTTTTCCGGCAGCACATATACTCTGCCTGCTTTTACAGCCGGCAGACTGTTCCATGCGGGGTTATTTTTAAAGTCGGTGCGCAGACGGTTTTCAATTTCCTCAGGCTTACCCATAGAGGTAATAAAGATAATTTCCGGGTTCTGCTCAACCAGTGTTTCCATGCTGTAAGGAGTTTTATTGGATTTTCCCTTGAGCGCTGCAGCAGCAACGTTTTCAAAGCCCAGGATATCACTTACACAGCCGGCAATGCTGTGCGAGCCTTCTACCGTAACAGCGCTGGCTGTTGCATGCATAATAACGATGCGTTTCTTTTCCTTAGGAAGCTTACCGGTAACGGCGGCAACCTGTTTATCCAACAGCTCATTTTCCTTTTGAGCCTTATCCTGCGTACCATAAATATCGCCCAAGGTTTTGATGGTACCCTTTACATCCTCAAAGGTTTGGGTATCAAACTCCACTACGTTGATTTTGTTGGATTGCAGCATCGGGATAAATTTATCATGCTGATTTTTGCTGGCCAGAACCAGATCAGGCTTCAGGCCGACAAGCGCTTCCATATTAATATTGTAGACCATGCCTACCTCCGGCACAGACTTCATAGATTCGGGAATCTTGCCTACCTTAGAGCTGGCGCGACCGACAACGGTGCCGCCGACAGCCTCAATCATACTCAAATATGAAGGGCTGAGGCTTACCACTCTTTCAGGCTTTTTGGCAAGCGAAACCTGTCTGCCTGCAGCATCGGTAAGCTGCAGATAAGCCTTGTCACCGCCAGTCTGCGTTCCTACACCGCCGCAACCGGCAGCAAGCAGCATAGCCGCACATAATAGACCACAAGCAATTTTTTTCAAGATCATGTTAATCACCTCATACTCATCTTACATTACCCAAGCCCAAGGCTTTGGCAATATATATAACTCTCTGATAAAAAAAGCTTAATAATATCGCCCTCATAATAGCACAAATCAGAAGTATAGTCAATGAAAGTTGCTAAGAAGCGCACATAATAGTATAATTAAATGAATAAGCTTGTTATAACAAAGGAGTAGAAATATTATGGAAATCACTGCAATGATTAACCGCATAAATGCATTAGCAAAAAAGAAGAAAACCTCCGGCCTGACCCCGGAGGAACTGGCAGAGCAAAAGGAGCTGTACAAGGAATATCTGGCAAACATCCGCAGCCAGCTGAAGGTACAGCTCGATAACATCGAGGTAGTCGACGAGCTGCCGGATAAAAAACAGCTGCACTGATGGCTGCTATCCTGTCGCCATCCATGCTGGCCTACGAGGACGATTTTCTGCTGATTATCGATAAGCCTGCAGGCATGCTGGTACACCCCACCGTCAGCGAGCGTGGCACTACACTCTACGATTATGTAAAGGCATATTATGAAGCCAACGGCATTAATGCCGGTATACATCCCGTATCGCGCTTAGACCGCAACACCTCCGGCCTCGTTATTTTTGCCAAGGAGCCTGTTGTCCAGCACTGGCTGAGCCAGCAGCAGGTTGAAAAGGAATATCTGGCGCTGGCCTGCGGACGCTTTGAACACAGCGAAGGTATTATCGAAGCACCTATTGCCCGCAAGGAGGGCAGTATCATCGAACGCTGTGTTGATTACACGCGCGGCAAATACGCTAAAACAGCCTATGAGGTTTTAGCAGCCTACAACAACTGCACGCTGCTCAAGGTCCGTCTTTTTACCGGACGCACGCACCAGATACGCGTCCACCTTGCTTCCATCGGCCATCCGCTCGTAAACGACAATCTTTACGGCACTCCCGGCCCACAAGCGCGCCATGCGCTGCATGCCTATCGTCTGGCCTTTAAGCATCCGGTAAGCGATGTATTTTTAGAAATTACCCGCGCTTTGCCGGAGGATTTACAGAAACTTCTGTACTAAATAAGCAGACCATGATATAATTAGTGTATACTAATGTAAAGACAGAGTAGCTGTAAGGCTACCCTGAATAAGGAGGAATAGACAAATGCCCTTAGTTACATCTACTGAAATGTTCAAAAAAGCTTACGAAGGCCACTATGCTGTTGGTGCCTTCAACGTCAACAACATGGAAATCATCCAAGGTATCGTTGCCGCAGCACAACAGGAAAAATCCCCGCTGATTCTGCAGGTAAGTGCCGGTGCCCGCAAATACGCTAACCACATCTACCTGATGAAACTGGTTGAAGCAGCAATCGAAGACACCGGTCTTCCTATCTGCCTGCATCTGGACCACGGCGAAGATTTTGACATCTGCAAAGCCTGCGTCGACGGCGGCTTCACCTCCGTTATGATTGACGGCAGCAAGCATCCTTTTGAAGAAAATATCGAAATGACCCGTCGTGTTGTTGAATATGCACACGAAAGAGGCGTTGTAGTTGAAGCCGAGCTTGGCCGCCTGGCAGGCGTTGAAGACGCTGTTAAGGTTAACACCAAGGATGCTACCTACACCGATCCTGATCAGGCTGTAGAATTCGTTGAACGCACCGGCTGCGACAGCTTGGCTATCGCTATCGGCACCAGTCATGGCGCTTACAAATTCAAAGGCAAACCGGAACTGGACTTCGCACGTCTGGAAAAAATCACCAACTTGCTGCCTGGTTATCCTCTGGTTCTACACGGTGCTTCCACCGTTATCCCGTCCTTTGTTGAAGAATGCAACAAGTACGGCGGCAAGCTGGACGGCGCTCAAGGCGTACCTGAAGACATGCTGCTGCAAGCAGGCAAATTCGGTGTTTGCAAAATCAACATCGATACCGACCTGCGCCTGGCAATGACCGCTTCCATCCGTAAGCATCTTGTAGAAAACCCCGGCGACTTCGATCCTCGCCAATACCTGAAACCAGCACGTCAGGCTATCCAGGACATGGTAGCTCACAAAATGCGTGACGTACTCAACAGCAGCAACAGACTGTAAGCTATAACGATTTAACAAATCAAAATGCACCATTCCTTACTGTCAAGGAATGGTGCATTTTTTATTTACGCAATATATATATATCAAGATCAAGCATTTTCAGGCTCACAAATCCTTCAGAATATCATCCATATACTTATGCAGCTTTTCCAGCTTCTTGCGTACCATAACCGCTTTATCCGGGTTACGCGCCACAATCTGCTCGATTTTGCTGCGCTGCAGCAGATAATCGTGTTCCATGCCACGCATGTAAGCACGCAGGTCGATAGCAGCAGGCTCAACCTGAACCATTTCGGATTCATGCATCTGCCACTCGGTACCATGGATTTCGGCGCAGTCACCAAAGTGCGGGATGTAGGTTGCAGTGCCAAGGTTACGTCCCAGCGAATCTGCCAGCTCCATAGCTGCATCAAGCTCGCCGTGCGTAACGAAAAAGGCCTTAGGCACCTCCTTCATGCTGCTGTACCAGGCTAAAAGCTGCTGCTTATCCGCATGGGCGGAAAAGCCCTTCATATTGTAAATTTTGGCGTTGACTCTAATATCCTCGCCCATAATCTTAATGCGCTTAATGCCTTCTATCAGCCTGCGTCCGATAGTGCCCTCCGCCTGATAGCCGGCAAATACTATGCTGCTGTCCTCACGCCACAGATTATGCTTCAGGTGATGCAGAATACGACCGGCGTCTGCCATGCCGCTGGCCGAAATAACAATCTTGCTGCCCGGAATTTCGTTAATCGCCATGGATTCCTGCACCGTTGCGGTAAAGCGCAAGTTATGCATAGACACCAGCCTGCGTCCCTGCATTGCGTAAAGTGCCCGCGCTTCCTCATCGTATTCCTCGGGATTCGTCATAGTAATCTGCGTAGCTCTGTTGGCCATAGGACTATCTACATAAATCGGAATCTCCGGAATTTTGCCTTCCGCCTGCAGCTTTTGGAAATAGTACAGCAGTACCTGCGTACGCCCTACAGCAAACGCAGGAATAATAACGTTACCGCCACGCTCGACAGTATCGTTGATAATGTTCGCCAGCTCGCCCTCTTTATCGTAAGCTTCGTGGATGCGGTTGCCGTAGGTGGATTCCGTAATAATAAAATCCGCACCGCCTGCTACCGCCGGGTCCTCAATAATCGGCTGATTCGGCTGACCGATATCGCCGGTAAAAATCAAGCGTGTCTTTTTATCGCCTTCGTTAACAGACATTTCTACGAAAGCAGAACCAAGAATGTGTCCCGCAACGCGGAAGGTGACGGTAACACCGGGAACAACATTAAACGCTTCGCCGAAGCTGCGCAGCTTGAACAAATGCAAGGCTCTGGCAGCATCATCAACCGTAAACAGCGGCTCAACAATCTTTTTGCCGGCACGCATGCCCTTACGGTTGGCGTATTCCGCCTCACTCTCCTGAATGTGCGCGCTGTCTGGCAGCAAAATCGAGCACAGCTCCTCTGTCGATTTAGTGCAATAGATGGGGCCGCGGAAGCCTTCCTTGACCAGCTTCGGCAACAGACCGCTGTGGTCAACATGGGCGTGCGTCAATACAACAGCCTCAATCTCTCCCGGATGAAACAAAAATTCCTTTTCGTTCAGCGCTTTTATCAGCTTGGAGCCTTGGAACATGCCGCAGTCTACCAAAAACTTGTGTCCGCTGACCTCCAGCAGATAGCAGGAACCGGTAACGGTGCGCGTTGCACCTAAAAAAGTTATTTTCATCGCAAAGCCTCCATTCTGCAAGTATTATTTTCAGTTATATTTTATAATTCTACAAAACGAAGGGAAAATCCTTTTTATGGCGGAAATTAGTGGGATGAGAAAAAAGCAGACTCTGAGTTTTCACTCAAAATCTGCTTAGTCAATCATTAAATTTTAAATACGCTATTCATTCTCTCTTCTAGGCATGCTACGCTCAAGGTTTTTTTTGATAATCTCTAATTGTTCTTCAACTGTTTTTGGCGAATCATCAAGGACGAATCCCTGAAAATCGTTATTTCTATTGTCACTTACAACTTGTTTTTCTTTTTCCATACTAAAAGACTCCTCTTCATAAGACCAAATATACATTCACTAAAATATTTGACATGCTGCAACACATAGCGTTATAATACAATCATAGTACGTAAACATTTTTTCGTCAGCCAGACTATAGAGAGTAATATAATTAAAAACAAATGCTACTGTGAATAAAGAAAGGAAAAACAAATGAACAGTATAAAATTATTCCAATCTGCTAAAATCCGTTCCGTTTGGAACGAAGAAGAACAGCAATGGTATTTTTCCGTAGTCGATATTGTTGGTGCTTTGACAGATAGCTCCGACAACCGCAAATACTGGAATAAATTAAAGCAACGTCTGAAAGAAGAAGGTAGTGAAACGGTGACATTTTGTCACCAGTTGAAAATGCCTGCTTCTGATGGAAAAATGCGTAAAACAGACGCAGCAAACACTAAAGGTATCCTGCGCATCATCCAGTCTATCCCCTCGCCTAAAGCCGAACCCTTTAAGCAATGGCTTGCGCAAGTTGGCAGCGAACGCATAGAAGAAATCGAAAACCCTGAGCTTACACAAACACGTATGCGCGAACTATACCGCGCTAAAGGTTACAGTGATGAATGGATAGCCCGTCGAGAACGTGGTATTGCTGTTCGTGATACTTTGACGGACGAATGGAAAAAACGTGGTATTAAAGAAGGTAAAGAATATGCTATTCTTACTGCTGAAATCAGCAAAGCAACTTTTGGTATTACCCCAAGTCAGCATAAAAAGATAAAATCACTTGACCGCCCCAGCGAAAATTTACGTGATCATATGACGGACCTTGAATTACTGTTTACCGCTCTCGGCGAAGCTTCTACAACCGAAATAGCTAAAACTCATGACGTTTACGGCATGACACAAAATGTTTCTGCAGCTCAAGCCGGAGGCAAAATCGCAGGTGATGCACGCGCAGCCCTGGAAGCTAAAACAGGACGTAATGTTGTTTCTCCTTCTAACTATAAAGATTTGCCTGAAGCCGAAGTACGTAAACTTATTAAAGCTAATGCAAATGAGGAAAAATAACCAAACGCCAATATTTTTGTTAAATATCAGAGAACCGGAGCTAAAATACCGGTTCTCTATTTTTATGCAGGAATTTTTGCGAATTATAAAGCGTAAATACCCCATATTACCTAGCGTTCCAAAGGATTGTTGACAGATTGTTGACAGAATCACCCTTTTATAAAGTAATTCAAATACTGTATTTAGTCGCAAATACAAAAAGAACCGCATTCTCATGCGGTTCCTAAGTTTTAAATTTGGTCGGGGCGGCGAGATTCGAACTCACGGCCTCTTGTACCCGAAACAAGCGCGCTACCAAACTGCGCCACGCCCCGACATTTGTTGTTGCTGTTCATCAGCAACGAATATAATTATAAAGCATCTTTAAGCTTTTGTCAACACTTTTTTGAAAAATTTTATCCTTGGGTCACAACGCGGATGCTGGTAACCTCAAAAGCCTCAGCAATAGCCGGCAAAATCTCTCTTTCAATGTTGGTACGGTGCAGCTCGTTTTCAGCAACAAGCATGATACGGGTATCAGCATAGTTGATGTTGTGCACCTTGCTTACAAGGCGCTTGAAGGTTTCCTCACCGATAATTTCCTTCAGCTTTTGCAGACGTGCAAAAACCTCAGGTTTTTCCTTCTGCATACGTTCTTCCAAGGGAGAGAACGGTACAGTCACAACTCTAGCATCACGGGCCAGGACATAATTTTCCTCGCCTTCGCCAGGTACTACTAAATCGTCACGCATAATTCTTCCTCCATCTCTATATCTAACTAAATGAACCTGCATAACGCAGAATTTATTCCCTCTTATTATATGTCACAAGCACTTTTTCGTCAAGCAGCAGGAAAATCAGCATTAAACGAGAATACTATAAAAAATACTTTTAACGAGGGGTGTTCATATATGTCTATGAAGGAAGATTTTAAAAAATTTGCTATGCGCGGTAATGTTATGGATATGGCCGTCGGTGTTATCATCGGCGGTGCTTTCGGCAAAATCGTCAGCTCGCTGGTAAACGATGTCGTTATGCCTCCATTAGGCATGGCGCTTGGCAAGATGGATTTTTCCAATCTGTTTATCAGCCTCAACGGCAAGGAATATGCTACACTGGAGGCAGCAAAAAAGGCAGGTGCGCCTGTGCTCGCTTACGGCAGCTTCATTAATTCCGTACTGGATTTTCTGATTCTCGCTTTTGTCATCTTTATGATGATTCGCCAGATCAACAAGCTCACTCCGGAACCGGAGCCTGCACCGGAACCACGTCTGTGCCCTTACTGCAAATCCGAGATTGCCGATGACGCAACCCGTTGCCCGCATTGCACATCTCATTTGGAATAACAGTTTACACTTTCGGCTGATATTCGGGATTTTTTCCTGCATATCAGCCATTTTCACTTTTATAAAGTCTTTTTCATTTGCTAAAAACAAGCTTATATTGTATAATGTAGATTATATATATCGCCTAGGCTGTTTTTCACAGCTTAAATTTTAAGGAGGTTATCTGATGTCTGTTTTTGACGTACTTATGGAACGTGGCTTTATTAAGCAAATGTCCCATGAAGACGAGATTAAAGAATTATTAGAGAAGGAAAAAATCACCTTTTATATCGGTTTTGACCCCACCGCGGACAGCCTGCATGTAGGCCATTTCATCGCCCTGATGATGATGAGCCATATGCAACGCGCAGGCCATCGTCCTATCGTACTTTTGGGCGGCGGCACCGGCATGGTAGGCGACCCGAGCGGCAAGGACGAAATGCGTAAAATGCTCACTCCGGAATTCATCGCTCACAATATTGCCTGCTTCAAAAAGCAAATGAGCCGTTTCATTGATTTCGGTGAAGACAAGGCTATTATTGTCAACAATGCTGACTGGCTGTTAGACTTGAACTATGTTCAGCTGCTGCGTGAGGTTGGCGTACACTTTACCGTTAATCGTATGCTGGCTGCGGAATGCTTCAAAAAGCGTTGGGAAAAAGGCCTGACCTTCTTTGAGTTCAACTATATGATTATGCAGGGCTACGACTTTTGGAAGCTGCACCATGACCATAACTGCATTATGGAGCTGGGTGGCGACGACCAATGGTCCAACATGCTTGCCGGCGTAGAATTAATCCGCCGCAAGGATCAAAAACCTGCTTACTGCATGACCTGCAAGCTTTTGACCACCAGCGATGGCCGCAAGATGGGCAAAACCGAAAAGGGTGCTCTGTGGCTTGACCCGGAAAAAACTTCTCCATATGATTTCTATCAATACTGGCGTAATGTTGCCGACAGCGACGTAGAAAACTGTCTGTCCCTGCTGACATTCCTGCCGATGGATGAAGTTCGTCGTCTGAGCGCACTGAAGGATGCAGCTATTAACGAAGCTAAAAAAGTTCTGGCCTATGAGGTTACCAAACTTGTTCATGGCGAAGAAGCAGCGCGTCAGGCGCATAAAGCTACCGAAGCACTCTTCGGCGGCAATGCCAAAGACATGAGCAACGTACCGGCAATCGAAATTACCCCGGAAGATATGACTGCCAAGATTATCGATGTACTGACTGCCGCTAAAGTTTTCAGCAGCAAACGCGAAGCTCGTCAGTTAATCGCCCAAGGCGGCCTGACTGTAGCAGACACTGTCCTGCAGGATGCAGAAGCATGCCTGAGCGCAGACATGTTTGATGCAGACAAGAGCCTGTTAATCCGTAAGGGTAAAAAGAAATATTTCCGTCTGCTGGTAAAATAAGCCTTTAAAAGCCATCTATGCTCCTGACGGCCTAGGTGGCTTTTTCTATGATTTCAAAATACAGCCTACTCTTTTAATTAAGGTAGTAATAAGGAGCTCTTAATGCAAAACGATAAAATCAATCTTTCATTAATCATCCCTATCGGCCTGATGTTATTTTCCTTTTTCTTTGGTGCCGGTAACTTAATTTTCCCGCCTGTTTTAGGACAAATGGCAGGTGACAACATTGGTTGGGGCATGCTCGGCTTCTGCCTGAGCGGCGTCGGCTTCCCGCTTTTGGGCGTACTTACTATGGCTATGAAGCAAAGCGATAACCCGGACTCAATTGCTATGCCTATGCATCCCCTGTATGCCCGCGCCGTTACCATTCTCTGCGCGTTGGCTATCGGCCCGCTGTTCGCTATTCCGCGTACCGCTGCCGTTTCCTTTGACACCGGTATTCACAGCCTGCTGCCTGCTTACTGCGAAGCTATCGGCCTGCCGGTATACACCGTGTTCTTTTTCGTCCTGACCTATTTCTTTTCTATTAATCCGTCAAAAATTATCGGTCATATCGGTAAATTTTTGTCCCCCATGCTTTTGATTTGTCTGGCAGTTCTCGTGGTCTGCGTTTTCGTAAATCCTACCGGCAGCCTGAAAATGCCTAATCCGGACTTCGCTACATCTCCGTTCTTCCGCGGCTTCCAGGAAGGCTATAATACCATGGACCTTCTGGCAGCAATTCTGTTCGGTTCTATTACTATCAAGGCTATTGAGGCTCAGGGCATTACCGATAAAAAGGTTCTGACCAAGCTCTGCTCTTATGCCGGCCTGATTGCAGCCTTCTTCCTCGCTATCATCTATGCAGCACTGGCTTACACCGGCGCACTGAGCATCAATGTTTTCGGTGTTATCCCCAATGGTGCAACTCTGCTCAGCAAAATCTGTACCTATTACATGGGCTTCGGCGGTCAGATTGTCTTGGCTCTGATTATTTCCTTTGCCTGCCTCACCACCAGCATCGGTCTGACAACTGCTATCTCCGCTTATTTTGCCGAACTTAGCAATAACCGTATGCAATACGAGCGACTGGTATTCTTCGTCTCTGCTTTCAGCTTGGTAGTAGCTAACTTCGGTCTGGAAAACATCATCAAGTTCTCCATTCCTGTTATCTGCATGCTCTATCCGATTATTATCGCTCTGGTAATTCTCAACATCGGTCGTGCAATTATCCATGATGATCAGCTGACCTTCCGCATCTGCCTGATACTGACAACTATTTTCGCTGTTTTCGACGGTCTGCGCGTTGCCAACATCCGCTTCATGGCATTGGATAACTTCCTGGCGCAGAACCTGCCGCTGTTTGACATCGGCTTCGGCTGGGTTGTTCCCTGCTTCGGCGGTATCGCTGTAGGCCTGCTGCTGAAGGCTGTAAGAAAAGCTAACTAATAAATTTATTCATAATCAATTAGAGAGTAAGGTGTAATTTATGTCTAACGAACAACAATGCAGCAATGCATCTTCCTGCGGACGCAGTAGCTGTGAAGGCTGTCCTTCCGCAGCAGCTGCAGAAAAAACACAGGCAACTGATTTCCGTGCGCAGCTCAATCCGATGAGCAGCGTCAAAAAGGTTATCACCGTAGTCAGCGGCAAGGGCGGTGTAGGCAAGTCCCTCATCACCGGTCTTTTAGCAAGCAGTATGCAGCGCCGCGGTAAGCGCTGTGCTGTTTTGGATGCTGATATCACCGGTCCGTCCATGGGACATAACCTGGGCGTAAACGGCAAGGCCAAAGCCAACGAAATCGGTATTCTGCCTCTGACTGCTCCCTGCGGTCTGGAAGTGCTTTCTGCCAATATGTTTTTGAAGAATGATTCTGATCCTGTTGTTTGGCGCGGGCCTCTGCTCGCCGGTATGGTAAAGCAATTCTGGAGCGATGCCATCTGGACAGATATAGACTTTATGTTTGTTGATATGCCGCCGGGAACCGGTGACGTACCGCTGACTGTTTTCCAATCCCTGCCTGTTGACGGCATTATCATCGTAACCTCTCCGCAGGAGCTTGTTTCTATGATTGTTGCCAAGGCAGTAAAAATGGCGCGCATGATGAACATTCCGATTCTCGGTCTGATTGAAAACTACGCTTACTTCCATTGCCCCGATAACGGCAAGGATTACGAAATTTTCGGCCCCAGCCATCTGGCAGAAACTGCCGATGCCTACGGTCTGAAGGTGCTCGCCCGCCTGCCGATTAACCCGTCCCTGGCAGCGGCCTGCGATGCAGGCAAGCTGGCGGACTGCCATGTAGCAGAGCTGGATGACTGCTGTGATTTTTTAGCTGATAATTTTCAGTAAGCATTTTTAAAGGGAGGCTTTTGTCATGTCTATAGAAAAGGTTCGTACATATTTAAAACAATTTGATGCAGATAATCGTATCATCGAGTTTGCAACCTCCAGCGCTACCGTAGAGCTGGCAGCACAGGCAGCAGGCTGTGAGCCTGCGCGCATTGCCAAAACCCTTTCCTTTAAGCTGCAAGATGACAGTGTTATCCTCATCGTCACAGCAGGCGATGCCAAGGTAGATAACGCCAAGTACAAGCATTTCTTCGGCTGCAAGGCCAAAATGCTGACTGCTGACGAGGTAGAGCCGGATATCGGCCACGCTATCGGCGGTGTCTGCCCCTTCGGTATCAACGACGGCGTTAAGGTTTATCTTGACGTTTCCCTCAAACGCTTTGTAACCTTCTTCCCTGCCTGCGGCAGCCACAACAGCGCTATTGAGCTTACTCCGGACGAGCTGGAGCAGTACAGCGCCAACTGTCAGGGCTGGGTAGATTTATGCAAGGGCTGGCAGGAATAAGCATCTGTAACAACATCAAATTCAATCTTTAATACGCAGCAGATTCAGTGTCTGCTGCGTACTTTATTTTGCGCATAAAAAACCTCCCGCAAGCAGATTTTTACATCTGATTACAGGAGGTCATTTTTCATATGCTTGTAAATTTTTCACAAGTTATTTTTCATTTTGCAAATCATCTGCGTCATAGTACCCATCGGGCAGAAGGTGCACCAGGTTCTTGGCTTGAACAGCGCCATTACCACCAAGCCAAGCAGCATGGAGGTCAGCATTACGCTGTAAAAGCCAAAGGCATACTGCGTAACCCACGCCGAAGAGCTGCCTGCGGTATAGGCCCACGCCCAGGGAACCTTAAACGTCCAGAGCAGCGTCACTACCTCGCGCAGGGATTGCGCCTGCACAGCTACAAGATACGTCTGCCACAGCATGTTACCGAACATAGCCATAAAGAAGCACAGAAAGCCGAAGCGGAACCATTTGGCGACCAAAAGCTCCGGCGTAGCGCGATTACGCGACCACTTCCACTCGCCGCCCAGCTTTGCCAAAAGCAAACCGCGTCCGCAGTAACGGTTGCAGAACAGCTTGTTGCCGCCAAACAGTGCCAATAAAACAGGCACCATAAAATCAATCATTCCCAGCCAGGCAAAAATGATATTGAAAAAGCCCAAGACAAAATAAATTATCGGCCATAGCCAAAGATAATCATACCAATGCTGTACTTTCTTAGCCATCTGCTGCCACCATGATGCTGCCTGCAGGACAGGTTTTGGCACAGAGACCGCAGCTAACGCAGCGCTCCCTGTCCACTCTTGCAAAGCACCCCTTGTATATACTGATTGCCTGACGCGGGCACACCTGCGTGCAGGCACCGCAGGAAACGCATCTGTCCTCGTTTACCACTGCAAATCTTTTCATAAGGCCACACGTCCTTTAACGCAAATACTTCAAAGCACTCTGAGCCGCAATAGCACCGTCATTAGTCGCCGTTACAACCTGACGCAGCACCTTGTCGCACACGTCACCTGCGCCATACACACCGGGAACAGCAGTCGACATATCGTTGCTTACAACAAGATAACCCTTGTCATTAGTGATGCCCAAATCACGGCAGAAATCTGTTACAGGGTCCGCGCCGATATATGGGAAGACGCCTTTTGCGAGCATCGTTTCTATTGCTCCCGTCTGTTTGTTGAGCACCTTGAGGCCCTCAACGCGATTATTTTCGATAATAACCTCCTGCGGTACACGCCATGTCAGCACCTCAATCTTCGGATTAGCAGCCACCTTTTCCTGCGTAATCTGCTCCACACTGATAACATCACGACGCGCCAGAATCGTAACCTTCGATGCAAATTCCGCAAGATACAGCGATTCCTCAAAAGCAGCATTGCCTGCGCCCACAATAATCACATGCTTATTGCGGTAGAACGCCGCATCGCAGACAGCACAGAAGCTGATGCCGCGGCCGATCATCTCCTGCTCGCCCGGAATGTTCAGCAAGCGCTCCACAGTACCGGTAGCGATAATCACAGCAGGCGCCGTAAACTCCGCACCGCTCGCACAGCGCACGCGGCGCTCCGCTCCTTCTACCTCCAGCGCAGCAACCTTCTCATAAAGATAGGTCGTGCCTAAAGCCATCGCCTGCTCGTAAATATCGTAGGCCAGCTGTGAGCCGTTAACATTTTTAATACCAGGCCAGTTTTCAATCTCAAAGGTTTTTATCAGTTTACCGCCGGGAGCAAAGGATTCCAGCACCAATGTCTTTAAGCCTGCACGGCGCGCATAAACAGCTGCCGTCAGACCGGCAGCACCGCCGCCGATAATAATCAGATCATAGCTTCTATCTGGAGCCTGCTCCACCGGAGGCTCGTTGCCCAAAAGCTTTTCCAGTCTTGCCTGCAGGCGTTTCTTCGGCAGAAAGCCTGCGTAACGCGAAGCAACCTCGCCGTTTTTGATAAAGAACAGACCGGGAATAATGGTTATATCCATTTCCTCCGTCAGCTCCGGCTCCTTATCTATATCAATCTTCACGATGTCTATACGCTCGCCCATCTCCTTAGCAATATCCTCCAGCACGTAACTGAGCATCTTACAAGGACCGCACCAGGTCGCATAAAAATCTGCCAGAAAGGTTTTCTTTTCGGCCAGCATCTGCTTGAACTCTGCAGCCGTCGGGTTTACAATAATCGCCATTTACATCAGGCCTCCTTTGTAATAATGTATTCGTAGTTTATCTTATATCAGTGATGTCCGCCGCAGCCATGCTCGCCACAGGTGTGACCTTCGCCGTGCTCACCGTGGTGATTACATTTAACAGCGGGGTTGTAGTCCAAATTGCCTGCCAGCAAAGCCTCTACCGCTGCATCCGCACTGCCGCTTACGCCGCCGTACAGCTTAATGCCTGCAGCAGCCAAAGCCATCTGCGCACCGCCGCCGATACCGCCGCAAATCAGAACGTCTGCCTTCAGCGCGTTCAATACGCCTGCCAAAGCACCATGACCTTGGCCGTTGGTATCCACAACCTCGGACGCAACAACTTTGCCGTCCTGCACATCATAAACCTTAAACTCCTCAGTATGTCCGAAATGTTGAAAAATCTCGCCGTTTTCGTAGGTTACTGCTATTCTCATAATATCTTCTCCCTTTTCCTTGTATTTTTCATATAATTTTTGCTTAAAGCAATCAACGCAGCCGCAGCCTGTACTACTGCCGTTACAGAGCCGGAAATCTCCGCCTTCAATACGCAGCGGCCGTCCTTCCACAACAAAATCTGCCAGCTTCTTGCGCGCCGTTTCGTAAATGCGCTGCACTGTCGTCCGCGCAATCTGCATAAAGGCCGCGCACTGCTCCTGACTCATACCGCGTCTGTCAATCAAGCGTATCGCTTCGTATTCGTCAACGGTAAGAACAATAGGTTCCTGCTCTGCATTATTGTTTTGCGGTAAAAACTCCAGCGTTTGCGGATAATGGCAAACCTTTCTGCATTTTACTTTCCTAGGCATCTGATTTCCTCCTCTCTAAGTCCATTATATAAGCGAAACGGGCATATGTCAATTATATTTTTGACATATGCCCATTTAAATTTTACACCAGCAAATATTCTACTCTTCTTCCAGATAAAATTCCCACGCACAGCCGTCAGGACTTTCCGTACAATCAGGAAAGCAGCTCAGGCAACGGCATTTAATGCGCGCGTCAATCGTAGCAGCAAAGCCGCTGTATTCATAAATGCCGACCGATTTGCAAGGATGATACGGCATACCCTTGCGGCTGCGCGCCGTCTGCACACGGCAGTCGCGGTTGCGGTAAACGAGCCTGTTGCCGTCATGGATACATTCATGCTCATTCAGATTGCCGTAAAAGCGATAGTGCAGCGCCTGCTCCAGACCTTCTAAGCCGGGATTCTCCGGCAGCTGCAAAAACTCCTTGATGCGCTTGGCTTCGATAACGGTAAAGCGCTTCCACGCCTCCTCATCATGGTACATGGCCTCCGCCATGCCGAATTTGCCTTCAATCGACTGAAACCAGACGCCGTCATGCGCCAGCCAGTTTTTCGCATAAAGCTCAATCAGCTCTAAAAGCTGTTCCTTGCTCAGCTCCGCAAGATATTTATTGTACATGATGCATAACCTCCTTTTTGGGGGGAATTTGATGATAAAAGAAATGCACAAAGCTTACTGCCATCAACATCAAGCTTCAAAGACAGCAATTTCTTTTGATTATATTCTAATCAATGTTTTTTCTTCTATTCACACTCCATTTTCTTAAAGATTAATTTTCCAATAACCTTTACGATTGGAGCCAATTCTTTCTATAATGCCCTTATCCTTTAGTTTTCGCATTAATCTAGATACAGCAGATCGACTAAAATCAAGTTGCTGTGCTATATCTCTAACAATAATTTGAGGACTGGTTTGCAAAACTTTTAATACAATTTTTTCATCCAATGACAACTTTAAAAGTTCTTCCTGCATATTTTCTTCAGGAGTTTGTCCCGCACTTTGTCCCGACACTTGCTCTGCTTCAGGAGTTTGTCCCGCGTTTTGTCCCGATATCTGTTCTGTTCCAGGAGTTTGTCCCGCACTTTGTCCCGACACTTGCTCTGCTTTAGTAGTTTGTCCCGCATTATGCTTCCTGTAAATATTAAAGCGCAATTCTGTTCCGCCATCAATAATTTCCAGGTCACCCAAGCCTGCTTCTCGAATCATCTCTGCAATGCGCAGCATTCCCGTACCCCAGCGCTCAATCAAATGCATATAGCTAAACGCCATTGCCAATGCCTCATTACGCACTTTGGAATAACCTTCCCGCATCTTTTCGATAGTCTGACCAACAGGCAGCTTACCCGGTAAAGTAATCTCTAAACGATTATCAAAAATCGCCACCTGAATATTTCCATTATCAAGATAGCTGCGATGTACTGCTGCGTTGATAATAAGCTCTCGTATAGCAGCAGGAGGGATTTCATAAATATCCTGTCTATACAAGCCTTCAATTACAGCTCCAAGATGAATATTACGCAGTACAAAATGATAAGTATCTTCAATAATATCCTGCACCGGTCCTGTAAATTCACGCCTATCTACAAAAACAATACGCCTATTATCTTTAAACACAGCACATTGGAAAGTACAATGCAAAATATCTGCACCGGTAAGTATAGCGTAAGCATTTGTCGGCACAAGCTTTCCTTCATGCTCAACCAAAACACCCCAAGACACAAGCTGCTTTGCTGTAACGTCCTTCACCAAAGCCTTTTCCTCATCGCTGTGGCAATTGCGCAAAGCTACCTCTTTCATTTGTCGGCAAAGCTTTTCTATATCAGCATCGCTTGTCTGCAAACCAAGACAAACAGTTTTATCAAAAAAGCGATTATTTCCTTCAAACAGCAATTCCTTTACCATTGCTTCATCCGCTAATCTGGTAGTTCCTGCAACACGCACATAAACACCATGCTGTAACCCTTCAGCAGCAATATAATACGGTCTTTGGCGACCAGCTTCAATATCCACAATAATAATAGTTGCACCATCAATTGTCTGCATATAAATATCAGGAATAATCGCAGGCTTGCAGCTATCCGAAATAGCGTTAGCTACGGCATCCATAATTTGAAACGCCTCGTTCTTGTCAATGCCGACAATTTTTCTCGTATCATCTTCAACACCGATAATAAGCTTGCCACCCTGTCCATTTGCAAAAGCAACTATTGTTTTCATATACTTACTGCTTTTAACCGGCAGGCTTTCTTTAAACTCCACGTTTTTAGATTCACCTGCAAGAATTTCATCTATTTTCATTCTCTCACCATCCTTTCCCCACTCACTCCAAGCACCTCTCCGCCATCTCTTTCAGCGTATACTCTTCAAGATGCTCAAAGAAGAATGCCCGCTTAGGGTGCAGCGGCAGCGACTTGCTCACCGCCACGTTATATTCCGCACCCTTGGCAAAGTCCGTTGCCAAAAACTCCGCCTTATCACTGACACTCGCCAGCAACTCCGCTCCGGCCTCACTGTTCACCAGCACCAGCGTAACACCCTTATCATCATCAAAATGCGGAAACTGCTTATCAATTCCCCAATAATCGGCAATCGTGATATCTGCCAGACTGCGCTTATTATTAAACGCGCACTCGCCGCAGGATGGGCGGATGCTGATATTATTCAGGAAAAGGCGCATATAGGTTTCTTGCCTTTTGCTCGCGCCAAAACGCTGATGCTCGGTAAAGAACAAGGTCTCTCCCTGCTTCCATCCCTTCGCCTTATCGCGAAACTTGACCTGCACAACAGGCTCGCCTGCCTCCTGCGCCAGCTCCCGCAAATGCTTATGGTAAACCTTGGGACTAGGCACACCATGACAAACAACATCAACCGTCAAAAGATTCTCCGACGGCTTTACCAGATATTTCTTTAAACCGGCAATTTGGCAAGGCGTACCGCTGAACAGAACCTTTCTGCCTGCACGTAAAATTTGCCGTACCTCACTGTAAATCTTGCCGATTTTGCTCTGAATATATTTCGAACCGCGCAGCTTAGGCAACTCGTCAAGGCTGTTCACCAACACATGCTGCACATTAAGCTGTTCATCCAGCGCTGCGCCGACCACAACGCCTCCCTGCTGCAGGATTTCTTCGGCAAAAAGCGTGAACATTCCCCCGCTGGAGCTGGTAAAGCGCACTGCATCATCGTTGTTCTTAGCGCCATACACAGCAAGCAGCTCGTGCTGCTGTGGCTTGTGCAGCATAGGGCAGACATTTTCGCATAAACCGCAGTCCATGCACATTTCTTCGTTAACCTTGGGATACAAAAAGCCTTCCTCGTCCGCCGTCATTCTTATACACCCACGCGGGCAGATATTGGCGCAGGCACTGCAGCCTGTACAGTTTTGTTTGCTGCTCAGCTCAATCATGTCTTTAACCTCCCTATTGCCATAGCCTTTTATAGCTTATATTTCAGCATAATACTCTGCTTAAGTGATTTTTCTTTTATTATATCACAAAAAACCCCTCTTGCTTGCACTATCTTCAAGTTCGTCACTATGCGCCGACACTGCAATGCATCACTCCGTCGTGAAAGAACAATAAAAATACCTAAGGGTATGACGGCATAACACTAAAGCATAAAAACAGAGCTGACTTTAACACAGGCTAAGGTCAGCTCTTGTTTTATATTGCAAATGAACTTAACGCATTGATTTTACTCAATACTTACCTTTTAATAAAAAGCTCAGCAATAAAATCTTATTTCATTATGGAATTCATACCAACGCTCCATAACATCTTTAGAGCGAGCTTCAATGACATCCATAATATCTCTTAATATTCTATTAGGGGTTTTGGAATTATTATGGCACAATAAACATTTACCACTCTGAGTAATCCATACTTTTGTTGCATTCGCAGTAGGTACTCCATTAGTAATATGTACATGAATCGGCTCTAAAGGCTCATTTTCATTAGACCAAAAGTAAATCAGATATCCTGCAACCTTAAAAATTTGCGGCATTTCCCAAGCCTCCTTGACGAGCAAACCGAATAATAAGATGTGCGGTAGATTTTATTATATCCTTCAATTGAGCCAGCTCCAATTCATCAAAGCCTTCTATATTTTGCCAGTTATAAGCGGGAAGTATGCAATAAGCTGACTTAAATCCTTGCATTATAGGCTTTTCCATATAAACTTTTACATACTCCTTGCCTTCTTCATCATACAAGATATCAGAATGAACTATTTCTGTTCCATCATTTAACTGCATAAAAGCGTGCATCATTTTATTGACTCCTTCCTCAAAAAATCATTAATAAATAGATATCGGTTAAAATTTCTTATATTACAATCATATTACATTGTTATTGTTACGTCAAATTTTCTCTTTTTGATTTTTCCTATATCATTTCTCAGTTATATCGCACTGCTAAAATAAAAGCCTTTTCCCGAAAACCGGTAATACTATCAACAGAAATAAACTTCTATCCCTGCTCACAAAAATCTTCCGGTAATACTGTTCGCGTTTGCCTTAATCTCTGCCGGCGTTCCGCAGGCCACAATGCGTCCGCCTGCATCACCGCCGCCGGGTCCCATGTCAATAATGTAGTCAGCGTTACGGATAACGTCCAGATCATGCTCAATGACAATAACCGTTGCCCCATTATCCAAAAGCGCCTGAAAAACCTCCAGCAGCACCTGCACATCCAAGGGATGCAGACCAATCGAAGGCTCATCAAAAACAAAAACGGAATCATGCTGCGTCCTGCCTATTTCACTGGCCAGCTTCAGTCGTTGCGCCTCACCGCCCGATAAACCCGGTGTTTCCTCGCCCAGCGTTAAATAGCCAAGACCAAGCTGACGCAGAACGTTCAGCTTTTGGCTGATGCCCTTCATGTTTTTGCAGAACGCAAGAGCAGTGTTTACGTCCATAGCCATCAGCTCCGGCAGCGAAGCACTCTCCCCTGCCTCGTTCGTCAGCCTGATATCGTAGGCCGCCTTCGCGTACCGCGAACCGCGGCAGTCCGGGCAGGGTATATCCACGTCCGGCAAAAATTGTACGTCCAAACTGACAACGCCTGTTCCGTCGCAGCCGGGGCAGCGAAGCGAGCCTGTATTGTACGAAAAAGCACCTGCCTTATATTCATGCGCTTTAGCTTCGGGCAATTTGGCGTAAAGCTTACGCAAATCATCATGAATGCCTGCATAGGTAGCGACAGTAGAACGGACGTTGATTCCGATAGGTGTCGCATCAATGAGCTTTACGTGCTCAATCCCCTCAGCGTTAACGGCACGGATATGCTCAGGCAGCGCTTTGCCGTCAATCGCCGCAGCCAGCGCAGGCACAAGGCTTTCCAAAATCATAGTTGTTTTACCGGAACCCGATACACCGGTGACAACTGTCAAGCGTCCCTTAGGAATATCTATCTCCAACGGCTTAACGGTATGAATTTGCGCAGTGGCAAGATGAATGGTGCCGTCAGCAAACAGCTCCTGCTTCCGAGCGCAGCTTTTCCGCTTTGCCGCTGCCTTCCCCGCAAGGAACGGCCCGATTTGCGAAACAGGATTTGCTTCTATCTCTGCTATCGTACCCTGCGCAATTACATGGCCACCGCCGGTGCCTGCCTGCGGTCCCATTTCCACAAGCCAGTCTGCCTCCTGCAAAATCTGCGTATCATGGTCCACAAGGATTACAGAGTTGCCGTCTGCCACCAGGTCATGCATCACACCGGTCAGTCCCACGATATTGGAAGGATGCAGACCGATTGACGGCTCATCTAGCACATAAAGAACTCCGGTAGTACGGTTGCGAACAGCGCGCGCCAGCTGCATCCGCTGCCGCTCTCCGGTAGAGAGCGTAGCAGCGGAGCGGTCAAGCGTAAGATAACCGAGTCCCAAGTCCAGCAGACGTTTTGCAGTGCCGGTAAATGCTTCACAGATGCGTTCCGCCATCGGGCGCATTGCCTCCGGCAGGCTTTCGGGAACACGCTGCACCCACGCTACCAGCTGCACCAGTGTCATTTGGCAGGCCTCAGCCAGTGAGATCCCCAACAGCTTCGGCGCACGCGCTGCTGCAGACAAACGCGTACCGTGGCAGTCGGGGCAGATATCTTCCTTCAAAAACTTTTCTACGCGCTTCATGCCCTTTTCATCTTTTACCTTAGACAACGCATTTTCGACTGTATAAACAGCGTTGAAGTAGGTAAAATCAAGCTCGGCAAAATCGTTGGAATTGCTTTTCTTCGGATGGTAGAGAATATGCTTCTTCTCCGCAGGACCGTGATAAACGATTTCCTTCTCCCGCTCCGTCAGCTCGCGAAACGGTACATCTATGCGCACGCCCATCTCCTTGCAGACATCAGTCATCAGCGACCACATGAGGCTGTTCCAAGGTGCAACAGCGCCCTGCTCTATGGTAAGCGATTCATCCGGCACCAGCGTGTTTAAATCTACTGTGCGGACGCTGCCTGTACCGCCGCAGGTTTTGCAGGCACCCTGCGAATTGAAGGCCAGCTCCTCGGCAGACGGCGCATAAAACTGCTCACCGCACTCCGGGCAGGCCAGCTTCTTGCCTGCAGCAACCAAAAGTGTCGGCTCCAGATAATGTCCGTTGGGACAGCAGTGGCACGCAAGACGTGAATACATGAGGCGCAGGCTGCTCAGCAGCTCCGTGCCTGTGCCGAAGGTACTGCGGATTCCAGGCACACCGGGGCGTTGGTGCAACGCCAAGGCCGCAGGAACATACAACACTTCATCTACGGAAGCACGGGAGGCCTGCGTCATTCTGCGGCGTGTATAGGTAGAAAGTGCCTCCAGATAGCGGCGTGAGCCTTCGGCGTACAGCACACCAAGCGCCAAGGATGATTTGCCGGAGCCTGATACACCCGCAATGCCGACAATTTTCCCCAAGGGAATATCTATATCAATATTTTTCAGATTGTGGACCTTAGCGCCACGAATAAGCATTTTATCAATCATTTTTCTGCTCCTGTATGAATTGAATTGCTTTTAAAGAAAAAAGAATTTATTCATGTTGCATACTTAAGCAAGGCACTTAACCTTGTATGCTTCAATGCAGAATTAGTCATAAAAAAGATTCTGCATAACATTAGGACTATATCCGTCATTCCCATCGTCAAATCTTGTAAGAAGTATTCTATCATTCGATATCCTATTATATTCCCAAAATCCTTTAAATATAATTGTTTATCATTTTCCAAAATTCGTCAAGTGCAAAAGCCTAAGTATTTTATAGAACTTATATTAAAATAGCTTTTCAGAACCAAGAAAAAGATTACCAGTATATAAATACGTAGCTGACTGTATTAACCGCTTACGAAAATTACGGATACAATACCACATAGTTAAAAGCGGCCTCCCTTATGCCCGAGAAACCGCTTATCTCATAGATAGTGTAAATATAACTAACTCATACACTTAAAAATATTTATATATTGTATTATTTTGCTAGTTCACAAATCATTTTACAGGTATTGATAATTTAAAAACATATTCATTCTTGTCATTAGTAATCCAATAGTCCTTTTCAAAAGAAACTATTGTATCACCATTTATCTCAAGTTCATTACGTTCAATAAATTGAAAACACTTTTTTATCCATGCTTCACAACAATGATGATAGTTACCCTTTCCATATATCGAAACATAGCATTGATTTTTTGTCTTATGATTAACAAGTTTTCGAAAATCATCAATACAATTATAACTATCCATAGCAAAAAACCTGCTTACAGGACTACATTGAAACTTTTTAGTGTTCTCTTGACTCAAAAACCAACCTGTAATCAAATCACAGTTATTAAGCCTAAAAAGATTTTTCATGAAATTCAACCTTATAATAAGATTATTTTTATCACCATCCACAGAAGATAGATA
>OJOM01000283.1_pt1 | contig 30169 bp, 29 predicted proteins | sample 1598231 | NCBI WGS metagenome assembly OJOM01 (sample SAMN03922465, study PRJEB24848) | human gut metagenome | isolation source: stool sample | host: Homo sapiens | place: Germany | collected 2010-11 | reverse complement strand
ATCTACACCTCTCTATTCGTCGGCAGCGTCAGATGTGTATAAGAGACAGCATCGCGCTCTGGCTCTACTGGCTGGCTTCGATGCTCGGGTTCCCGCCCAAGATGGCGCATTCGATCGCAATGCTTTCACCCGGGTTTGAGCCGACCTTCGGCTGGGGCGCGCTCACAGGCTTTGCCGCCTGCGTGATCTGGGTGGTCTTCGTCGCCTGGCGCCTCACCCACCGCCCGATCGTCGTCTGGCGCGGCCCCTGGCTCTCCGCTGCCGGCATGACCGCGACCGCCATCACCTTCCTCGGCCTCTGGCATCCGGCAATTGACATTGCCCGCTCCTATAAGGCCCCGGCGCTTGAGACGGCTTCTGAAGCGAAGCGCCTCACGGGCGAGGCGTCTCCCCTCATTGAAGGGAACCTTCTTTCTCCCGGCATCCGAACGGTCTTCACGCTCCATGGCGGCATCCATTTTGCGCCGGCGGGCGAAGGCGCGAAGCTCAGGCTCGTGCGCTACCGCGGAAGCGACGTTCCCCAGGAGGCGCTCACGCCGCCCATCTCGCGCCCACATACCGATGAAGCCTTCACACTCGTCCCCGGACGCAACCGCTAATTCTCGTTTTTAAAGCGTCATGCCGCAGAATCTTCTTCCTCCCGACATTTCGTTCAAAGCGCTCCTTCGTCTCGCCGGACCGATTTTCGTCGCCAACGTCGCCATCATCGGCAGCGGCACGATCGACACGATCATGGGCGGACAGCTCGGCGCCGAGCACCTCGCCGCCATTGCGCTCGGCATCGCTGCGACCATTTCCGTTCTCATGGGACTTGTGGGCATCCTCCAGGGGCTTTCGCCCGTTGCCGGCCACCACTACGGCGCCCGCAAGATGACCGAAATCGGCATTGACCTCGGGCAGGCGATGTGGCTCGTTGTCGGCTTCTCTCTCATCGGCGTCCCCATTCTGATGGCGACCGACTTCTGGATGGAGCTCGGCGGCGCCAAGGGCGAGGTTGCCCGGATGGCAACCCAGTACATGTTCTGGACGGCGCTCGCTCTTCCCGGCTCCATGGCGGCCCGCACCTTCATTGCGGTCAATGCCGCCGTATCGCGCCCGCGCGTCACGATGTGGGTGTCGCTCGCCATGCTTGCCCTCAAGGCTCCGCTCAACGCGGTCTTCATGTACGGGCTCTTCGGCCTCCCCGCGCTCGGGGGCGGCGGCGCCGGCATCTCGTTCTTCATCCTCACTTATCTCTCCCTCATCGCCTACTGGGTGATCTGGAATAAGGACAAGTTTTATAAGAAGATGCACGCGCCGGGCTTCGTGCGTCCCGAGTGGAAGCGCCTCTGGAACCTCCTCAAGATCGGCGTACCGATGGGTCTCTGCACCTTCTTTGAGGTTTCAAGCTTCACCCTGATGGCGATCTTCGTCTCGCGCCTCGGTCCCGACATCATGTCCGCGCACCAGATCGTCGCGAACCTCACTTCCATGTGCTACATGGTGCCGCTCTCGCTCGGCATTGCGACCTCGGTCCTCATTGCGCAGTCGCTCGGCGCCCGGTGGCCCTCTGTGGCCTATGAGTGCCTGAAGCGCACGCTGAAGCTCATGGTGACGATCGCCGTCGTGATGTCTGTGCTTCTCTTCCTCTTCCGAAGCTTCATTCTCTGGCTCTATACCAGTGAAGCGGAGGTGCACGGTCTCGCGATGTCGCTCATTCTTTTCGGGTGCTTCTACTACGTCTTCGACGCGATGCAGTCCGTTTCCGCCTTTGCTCTTCGCGGCTACCGCGTGACGGTGGCGCCGATGATCATCTACGGCATCATGCTCTGGGGCGTGGGTCTGGGACTCGGCTACCAGTTCGCCTTCCATGGCGAATGGGCGGGCGGCCCTTACGGCGTCTTCGGCTTCTGGGGCGCTACGGCAACCGGGCTCTTCCTCACCGGCATCAGCCTCACCATCATGGCGCTCTGGGTTGGCCGGCAGTTTGCGAAGGACGATTCGCACAGTCCCGATGAGATGAGGGCCGCCATTCTTGAGGCAGAGTCCCATAAGCCTCAGCCCTGAATCCTCAGCTCACGCTGAACTCCATTCCAACGGATCTTTCCTTACCGGGGAGATCCGTTTCCCTTTTGTCTCAGGATCAAGCACCCGTCATCCGGAAGGATCCCCTTGTGTTATTAACGAAGCCATCATTTAGTTGATGCAACTCAGATAACATAATTGATTAACTTGAATTTTCATTGATCCATACGTAACTAATGGATGATTGCCTTAATATGTTGGGGAATTCCTTTTTTGGCAGCAGCACTGCCTGAAACTTCCAGGGCAATTCATGTCCACGATTCTTTTCCCCAGCCCCATCTTCGGCCCCGTCCATTCCCGGCGCCTCGGCATTTCGCTCGGCATCAACCTTCTTCCTGCGGACGGAAAGATCTGTTCCTTCGACTGCATTTACTGCGAATGCGGCCTCAACGGCTCCCACCGGCCGCATCTGAAGATGCCTTCGCGGGCGCTCGTGCGCTCGGAACTCGAGGGAAAGCTTGCTGAAATGGCCGCAGCCGGCCAGAAGCCTGATGCAATTACCTTTGCCGGGAACGGAGAGCCCACAGGGCACCCGGAATTTGCGCAGATCGTTGACGACGTGATCAAGCTTCGCGACCGCTTTGCGCCCAAGGCAAAAATCAGCGTCCTCACGAACGCCTTCCATATCCTCAGGCCCGAAGTCTTTGCCGCCCTCCAGAGGGTCGACAATGCACTCCTCAAGCTCGACACCGTGAACCTCGAATACATCGAGCTCGTGAACCGCCCGCAGGGCCGCTACGACCTCGAGAGGCTCATTGAAAAGATGAAGGCCTTTGAGGGCAACTGCATGATTCAGACCATGTTCATGAAGGGCTCCTGGGAAGGAAAGTCGGTCGACAACACGTCGGAGCGCTTCGTGGGACCGTGGCTTGCCGCCGTGAAGGCGATCCGCCCGAAGCTCGTCACGATCTACACGATCGACCGCGAAACCCCGGACAAGAGCCTCGAGAAGGCCACCCATGAAGAGCTTGACCGCATTGCCGCAAGGCTTCGCGAAGCCGGGCTCGAGTGCACGGTGAGCTACTGACCGCTCGGTCATTCCCCGAAGAGTTCAAAAGCCCGAACGCAAAAAAAGGCTTCCCCGGAACCTGATCCGCGGGAAGCCTTTTTATCTGGTCCTGCCGCCTTATCGAAGCGTCAGGACGAGAAGCGCATTACTGTGCGTTCGTGTAGCGGTGCTCGCGAAGCGCCGCAACGCGGTCTTCGATCGAGGGGTGGCTCGCGAAGAGCGAACCGATGCCGCCCGAGATGCCGAAGCCCTTGACGTTGCCCGGAAGCTCGTTCGGGGCAATGCCGCCCAGGCGCTGGAGCGCATTGATCATCGGCGTGGTGGAGCCCATGATGTCCGCGGCGCCCGCGTCCGCGTGGAATTCGCGGTAGCGGCTGAAGGCGGCGACAACCATCGAGGCGAGGAAGCCGAGGCAGATGTCGAGCACAAGCGAGGTGACGTAGTAGCCGACGCCCGGCGCATCGTCTTCGTTGCGAAGGATCTGACGGTCGACGACCCAGCCGATGATGCGCGAGAGGAAGACGACGAAGGTGTTCATCACGCCCTGAAGGAGCGTCATCGTGACCATGTCGCCGTTCTTCACGTGCGAAAGTTCATGCGCGAGCACAGCCTCAACCTCTTCGCGGTTCATGAGGTTGAGAAGGCCCGTCGACACGGCGACCAACGCGCTCGAGCGGGAGGCGCCCGTAGCAAAGGCGTTGGGTTCGCCGTCGTAGATGCCGACTTCAGGCATGGGGAGCCCCGCCTTCTGGGCTTCGCTGCGGACAACGTCGACGAGATAGCGCTCAACCGGGGACTGAGGGTTGTTCACGTCGATCATCTGCAGGCCCATCGACATCTTCGCCATCGTCTTCGACATCAGGAGCGAGATGATCGAGCCAGAGAAGCCCACCACCATCGCAAAGACGAAGAGCGTTCCGAGATTGAGCGACTTCCCGCTCATCGTCCCGAAGTTGATGCCGAACACCATCTGGATCACCGTGAGAATCACGGAGAGCATGATGAAGATGGCGAGATTAGCGAGTATTAAAAGGCCGATGCGTTTGAACATGGCTTTCTATTCCTTTCCTTAGCGTCCTCTGGAGACACAAATGCTTTTGTGAGAGATGACGAGCGCCGCTTCTTAGCATTCTTGGGGTGCGGCGCCGCAGGCATCCAGTAATTGGCGTGCGGATGCGTTAATGATGATTTTACGGATGGGGAGAAGGAATTCCCTTAACCGGCTTTCTCCCCTTTTGTAACAAATGCGCGGGAGATTCTTCGAGTTTTTAGACCGCGCGCTTCTTGTCCTCGATGCGCCGCGGGGAGAAGCTGTCCCAGGCGCCGCAGCCGAGGCAATGCCACGAGAAGCTTGAAGCCAGGAACCCGCACTTTCTGCACTGGTAGCGCGACCACCTGCGGGCATTCTGTTCAAGCAGCCCGGCGATCATCTTCGTCATCTCGTCGTCGGGATTGCCCTTCAACTTCATCTGCATCATGGCATTGAAGGCTGAAAGGCTCGGGTGTTCCTCGAGGAAGCGCCTCGCGATCTTCTCGGCCGAGGGCACGCCCTGCCAGGCGGCGATGCGCGTGAGCGTTGCTTCCATGACGTCGGCAGTGCCGAGCTTCTCCGTAACGTCGAGGAGAAGCGCGAAAGCGCCCGCCTGGTCGCCTTCCGCAGAAAGCGCATCCGCGAGATGACCGATGACGAGGGGCGCATAGTCCGGGCTCTTCTCAACCACATCCTTCCAGTAGCGGATGGCTTCCGGAGTCGACCCTTCGGCCAGCGCCACCTTCGCGACCGTAATGTCGACGCGGGGCGTTGTATCCTGGTAGCGCAGAAGGGGCGTGACAAGAAGACGCGCTTCCTCGAGGTTCTTGTGCTTCAGCGCGAGGTCGATGCGCTCGCAATAGAAATGAGCGATCTCCTCGGCGTGATTTTCACCGGCCTGGGTTTCGAGAAGACGCGCCGTTTCCGTGGCGGCCGCCCATTCATGTTCCGTGACGTAGATCTTCAGGAGTTCGCGAAGCGCATGGAGGTGCTCCGACGGGACGCTCGCGAGCTTCCTGTACGCTGCTTCGGCGCGATCGAAGAACCCGGCACAGAGGAAGTCGCGCGCAAGCTCCTTCAGGGCGAGCGCACGCTCTTCGTCCGGAAGATCCGCGCGGTTGTAGAGATGCCGGTGAAGCCGCACAGCACGCTCGAACTCGCCGCGGCTTCTCAAGAGATTCCCGAGCACTCGCTCGAGTTCCGTCAGTTCCGGGTCCACGCGCACGACTTCAATGAAGGCGTCAATGGCTTTGTCCGGAGCCCCGTCCAGGAGAAGTGCGAGACCGCGCGAACAGACTTCCGGCACCTTCGCCGCTTCGCCGCGCTGCCGCTGATCCCAGCCGCGGCACCACCAGCCGGCAAAGAAGAGAACCGGAACAAAGATCAGATACCAGTAGTCGAATTCCATCGCGCGGTGCTTCCCCGAAATTAATCAGCGTACGGCATTGGATATCGCCGCACGAAGTCAAAGAGAGAAATTTTACTGCGATCCGGAGTTTCCGAACTTTTTGAGAATCGTTCTTCTCTTTGTGAAATCCATTTTTCAAATGCTGAATAGAGAAACGGCGCACTTCCATCATTTAGGAAATGCGCCGTTGGCGTTCTTTTTATCCTGGCCCCGGAGAACCGAGGCTTCAGATCAGATCAATCTCAGAGGAGTGAGATTAGAACGTGTGAGCGAGGCCGACGTAGACGTTGCCGATCTTCTCTTTGTAGTCGCTGGCAAGAGATTCATCGTACTTATCAAGCGTGGCTTCTGCATAGCCGCCACCGACATAGATCTTGGTGCGTTCGCTCAGCTCATAGCCGTAACGGGCAGCAAGACCGTAGTACTTGGCGTCGAGATCCTTCTTGCCGTCATACTCAGAGGTGTAAAGATCTTCAAGGGTGGCATCCACGTAGTAGAGACCAACGCAAAGTTCGCCGCCGGCAACCGGAGCAACCGTGCCGAGGTGCAGACCGTAGCCCTTATAGCCCTTTTCGGTGGCGTAATACGAGGCAGGAGTGGTCTCGTCACCCTCGTTGTACACAATGGACGAGCCAACATCAAAGCTGTCTGAGAAGATGCTGCGGGCACCGGAGAAGTACTGAGCTTCAGCAAAGAGCTTCGCAACGCCGAAGTCATAGTTGCCGCCGACGAAGACGAGGTTGTGATCATCAGGTTCGAACTTGTACTCAGCGACACGATCCAGCGTGGAATACTTCGTGAGTTCATAGCCAGCCGCAAACTGGGCAGGACCATATTCACCCGTCACGCCGACGGAGAAATAACGTTCAGCCGTCGACTCGCCTTCGGTCATCGTCTTCTTATCGTCACGTTCGGCTTTGCTGTCCGTCTTGAAGGAGTACTGGACGATACCCTGGAGACCAGCAACACGCGGGGTGGCATAGGTGATCATGTTGTCGTAACGATCGCTGGCGTCAAAGCCCCAGACAGCGTTGTCGCCGCCGTCAAAGGATTCAACATAGCCGAGGAGATCATACGTGCCGGCCGACGAAGCGATGCCGCCCATGCGGCCGAAAGCGAGTTCACCGAAGGGACCGTAAACCGTCAGAGCGGCTTCACGACCGAAGAGGCGGCCATCCTGGCCAAGCGTGCCGTCATCAGTGCTGACGCCGTTTTCAAGCTTGAAGCCGACCTTGTAGCCGTTGCCGAGATCTTCGACGCCCTTGAGGCCGAATTCGCTGGCCGTATCAATGCCGGACGTCATTTCAAACGTATTGTCGCCGTCAACAACCTTCGATCCATCGAAGCCCTTGACGTCGCTGTAGGTATAGGAGAGGCCCTGGTCGATGGCGCCGTAAAGCGTCACATCAGCAGCCATGGCGGAGCCGGCAAACGCGCCGAGGACGGCGAGCGCAGCAAGAGTCTTTTTCATTTTCAGAAATCCCATTTAAAAGCCCGCCGGCATAGTGCTCTGATGGCGAAATGCTTCGGCGGACGTGAACGAACGCCCTCCGGGCATTCGCAGCACTGGCGTAGCGGACTTCTTGCACAAGACCGGAACGCCGATTGAACCGAGGTTCATCATAGGTAGAACGGAGGAGCTATTCGATGGTCAATTTTGGTAAATGAGAATTTTTCTCGATTTTTCAATTACCTCCTAATTGTGATTTTTGTCGGATAGAAGCAACAGCCGTAACAGTCCGTCATCGCCCGGACGCGTAAGAGAAAAGCCGCACTCCCTCGAAAAGGAATGCGGCTTTCAGGATGTTTTTTCAGAGAGATCCTCATTCAATGAATGAAGGATTTCCCGAAAATCATCTTTGGTCAGACATCAGATTCGCGGCTCTTGTCCACGCGCTCCCTCAGGCCCTTGCCGGCCTTGAAGAAGACGGTGTAACGGGCGCGCACAGCAACTGCCGAACCATCCTGAGGATTGCGGCCGACGCGCTCCGGACGATATTTCAGTCCGAAGGAGCCGAAACCGCGAATCTCGATGCGGCTGCCTTCAACCAGCGTGTCGGCCATCGTATTGATGATCACGGCAGCGGAATCCATGCAGTCGCGCTCGCGAAACGTCGGAAGACGTCCGTAGAACTCAGCAAGAAGTTCGGATTTGGTCATGGAATTACCCATGGTTGCCTCCTCTGACTCTGATTACTTCTGCTCGAGCTTGGCCTTGAGCAGAGCGCCAAGGTTCGTCGTGCCCGTGGCGGAGCCGGCGTCAGCGTTGACGCGATCGAGCGCAACGCGGGCTTCAGCGGCGTCCTTAGCCTTGATGGAGAGCTGGATGCTGCGGTTCTTGCGATCAAGGCTGATCACGGCAGCTTCAACTTCCTGGCCGACGGAGAGGACGGTCGTGGCGTCTTCAACGCGATCCGTGGAGATCTCGGAAGCGCGGAGGTAGCCTTCGACGTCGTTGCCGAGGTCGATCACGGCGCCCTTGGCGTCAACCGACTTGACGGTGCCCTTGACGACGGCGCCCTTCTCGTGCGTGGAAGCGAACGTGCCGAACGGATCGCCGCCGAGCTGCTTGATGCCGAGGCTGATGCGTTCGCGATCGGTGTCGATGGCGAGAACCATGGCTTCGACTTCGTCGCCCTTCTTGTACTGGCGGACAGCTTCTTCACCGGACTCGTTCCAGGAGAGGTCGGAGAGGTGAACGAGGCCATCAATGCCGCCCGGAAGGCCGATGAAGACGCCGAAGTCCGTGATCGACTTGATCTGGCCCTTGACGCGATCACCCTTCTTGTGGGACTGAGCGAACTCATCCCAGGGATTCGGCTTGCACTGCTTCATGCCGAGGCTGATGCGGCGGCGGTCTTCGTCGATGTCGAGAACCATGACTTCGACTTCATCGCCCAGCTGAACAACCTTGCGCGGATCGACGTTCTTGTTCGTCCAATCCATTTCGGAAACGTGCACGAGGCCTTCGATGCCGGCTTCGACTTCAACGAACGCACCGTAGTCGGTGATGTTCGTGACCTTGCCGAAGAGGCGGGTGCCCTTCGGATAGCGGCGGCTGATGCCGATCCACGGATCTTCGCCGAGCTGCTTGAGGCCGAGGGAGACGCGGCTCTTTTCCTTGTCGAACTTGAGAACCTTGGCGGTGATTTCCTGACCAACCTGAACAACTTCGCTCGGGTGGCGGACGCGGCGCCAGGCGAGGTCGGTGATGTGGAGGAGGCCGTCGATGCCGCCGAGGTCAACGAACGCACCGTAGTCGGTGATGTTCTTGACGATGCCCTTGACGATGGCGCCTTCCTGGAGCGTCTCGAGGAGCTTGGCGCGTTCTTCGCCCATGTTGGCTTCGACGACGGCGCGGCGGGAGACGACAACGTTGTTGCGCTTGCGGTCAAGCTTGATGACCTTGAACTCGAAGGTCTTGCCTTCGTACGGCGTCGTGTCCTTGACCGGACGGGTGTCGACGAGCGAACCCGGGAGGAAGGCGCGGATGCCGTTGGTCATGACGGTGAGGCCGCCCTTGACCTTGCCCGTGACCGTACCGGTGACGAGTTCGCCGGATTCGAGAGCCTGCTCGAGGTTCATCCAGGCGGCGAGGCGCTTGGCCTTGTCACGCGAGAGGATCGTATCGCCGTAGCCGTTTTCGACAGACTCAATGGCGACGGAGACGAAGTCGCCCGGCTTGACGGTCACTTCGCCATGGTCATCCTTGAACTCATCGATAGGCACGTAGGCTTCGCTCTTCAGGCCGGCGTTGACGACGACGAAGTTGTAGTCGACGCGGACGACTTCAGCGGTGATGACTTCACCCTGACGCATTTCCTGGCTGGCAAGGCTCTGCTCAAAGAGCTCAGCGAAGGATTCGGGCTTGTTGGTTTCGTTGGACATTGTGGAAAAAATAATGTTTGGAAGCACGCCGCATCCCTGAATCTCTGGATGCAGGAACGGGCGGAGTTGATGGAAAAATACGGGCGGCTGTCCGCTAATCCGGACACCACCCGAAGGAAACGTTTATGTTACAGCAACTTAGCGAGCGAGTTGCCACCAGTCGAGCACTTTTTTAACGACTTCGTCAATCGTCATGTCGGAAGTGTCGAGAAGCTTTGCATCCGCTGCGGGCTTGAGGGGCGCCGCGGCGCGTTCCCGGTCGCGACGGTCGCGCTCCTCGAGGTCGCGCGTAAGCGCTGTCCGATCGGCCTTGAGCCCTCTTGCCTCGAGCTGCTTCGCGCGCCGCTCGGCCCGCACGGCAGCGGATGCCGTCATGAAAATCTTGAGGGGCGCCTCAGGGAAAACCACCGTTCCCATGTCGCGGCCGTCAGCAACAAGGCCAGGCGCTTCCGCAGCATTCCTCTGCAGATCAAAAAGCGCCTTTCTCACGCCCGGAATAGCGGCCACCTGAGAAGCGGCAACCCCCACCTTTTCCGTGCGGATCGCTTCCGTCACATCGCGGCCTTCGAGCCAGATCCTTGAATCGCGAAAGAGGGGCTTCAGGTTTCTGGCAACCGCTTCCGCAGCCGGACCGTCAGAGAGGTCGATGCCGGCCTCAAGGGACGCCAGCGCGGCAAGCCGGTAGAGCGCGCCGCTGTCGAGATAATGGAAACCGAGCGCCCTGGCAGCGCGTTCGGCAATCGTTCCCTTGCCGCTCGCGGCCGGTCCGTCAATGGTGATCACTGGTACGGTCATTTTTCCCTCTCGCTAAGAAATCTGCTGCTCTCCGGTCTTATGCCGGAACGACGATCTTCGTTTTTGCCGGATGCCGGACGGCAAAGTTCCGCATGAAGTCGGCAAGCTTCACCGCCCCTTCAATCGGCATGGCGTTGTACATGGATGCCCGGATGCCTCCGACGGACCGGTGGCCCGCCAGATTAATGAACCCCTCTGCAGCGGCTTCCTTCACGAAGACGCTCGTCAGCGCCTCATCGCGAAGGCGGAAGACCACGTTGACGCGGCTTCTCGAACCCTCGGCGACATGCGACACATAGGTGTCGGAGAGTTCGCTGATGACGCTGTAGAGCTGCGACGAGCGGACGAGCGCGCGGGCATTGAGCTTCTCGAGCCCGCCTTCATTCTCAATCCACTCGGCCATGAGGTTCGCGACATAGAGCTGAAAGACGGGCGGCGTATTGGGAACGCTGTCGGTACGGCTGTAGACGCCGTAGTTGAGAAGCGTCGGCACCTCGGCAGTCGCGAGCCCGAGCAGATCACGCCGAAGAATCACGACCGAAAGACCGGCGATGCCGAAATTCTTCTGCGCGGCGGCCCAGATGAGGCCGAATCTATTGACGTCCACGGGCCTCGTCATGAAGTTGCTCGACATGTCCGCGACGAGCGGCACGTCGGGCGCGTCCGTCAGCATCGGAGGCGCCGGAAATTCCACGCCGTGGATGGTTTCGTTGTCGCAATACGCGCAGTAGCTCGATTCCGGAAGGACTTCGAGCTCTTCATTGGCGGGCGCTCTCGTGCCCGACCCGGAATAAGCGGTCTGCACGCGCCCGAACCGGAGCGCTTCCTTTGCGGCCGCCTTGCTCCAGGCGCCCGTGATGATGTAGGTCGAAAGCGTCCCGGCTCCCAGGAGATTCATGGGCACCATCGAAAACTGCATGCGCCCGCCGCCCTGGCAGAAAAGGATGTCGTAATTGTCGGGCACCTTGAGGAGCGAGCGGATCCGGGCCTTCAGGTTCCGCATGATCTCCGCAACCTGCGGTCCCCGGTGGCCTGCCTCGAGAATCGAAAAGCCGAGTCCCTGATAGTCGAGGAGCTCCGACTGGATCCGCGAGAGCACCGGCTCAGGCAGCATCGCCGGACCGGGAGCGAAATTGAAAGGTCGTTTCATGGGAACCCCCATCAGACTCAAGCCCGGCAGAAAGACCGGGCTTGATCGTTGAGTGCGTGGTGAATTAAGGCTTCGATTTGCCGGCTTCGTCGCCTGCATCGGACTTCTCATCCTCTCCGGCGTCGCCGGAATCTTCGGCATCATCCATCTCGAGATCCTCGGACTCCTCTTCCTCAGAAGCATCGTCCTCGGGGACATTCTCGATATCGAGATGCGTCACCTCGTCCTCATCCTCTTCGCCCGTGCGGTCGATGCGCTCAATGGTCGCAAGCGTATCTTTGCCCATGCGGATGAGAATCACGCCCTTCGTTCTGCGGCCCCGCACCGGGATTTCACCGGCACGGGTGCGGACAACCTTGCCGCCCGTCGAGAGAAGCATGATGTCGTCCTCAGGCGTAACGATGAGCGCCGCAACGAGAGAACCATTCTCCTCGGAGGTGCGGATGGCAATGCGTCCCTTGCTGCCGCGCCTGTTGATCGGGAAGTCCGAAATCGCCGTGAGCTTTCCGAATCCCTTCGAGGTCGCCGTCAGCACGAATTTGTCGGAATCCGCACAGGTCGCAAGCGCAATCACGCTCTGGCCTTCGGCAAGTCGGATGCCGCGAACGCCGTGCGCCGCGCGTCCCATGACGCGGACGTCGGTTTCCTTGAACCGCACGCAGAAGCCGTCCGTATTGAAGAGGAACACGTCGTCCTCGCCCGAAGTGAGCGAAACGCCGATCAGATGTTCGCCTTCATCAAAGCTCATGGCGCGCACGCCCTGCTGCAGACGAACGGCGCCCGCAAATTCAGAGAGCCTCGAGCGCTTCACCGTGCCCATATTGGTCGCGAAGAGCACGAACTTCTCGTCGTCAAAGCCCTGGATCGGCAGAATGAAGCTGATTTTCTCGCCTTCGTCGAGCGGAAGGAGATTCACGATCGGGCGGCCCCTCGAGCTTGCCTTCCCTTCGGGAAGATCAAAGAAGTCGATGCCGTAGACCTGGCCCAGGGTCGAGAAGCAGAGAATGATGTCGTGCGTATTGGCGATGAAGAGCTTTTCAATTGCGTCGTCCGCAACAGTCGCCTGAACGTTTCTGCCGCTGCCGCCGCGCTTCTGGGCGTTGTAGTCGGAGAGTTCCTGACTCTTCACATAGCCGCCGCGGGTGATCGAGACCACCATGTCGCGGCGCGGGATCAGATCGCGCTTATTGAAGTTGGGGTCGCCCTCAAGATCCACGGTCGAGCGACGTTCGTCGCCGTAGGCTTCGCGAATTGCAAGAAGCTCCTCGCGGATGATCGCCGTCACGCGTTCGGGCTTTCTCAGAATGTCGATGAGATCAAAGATGCGCTCCATCATGGCCGAATAGTCGGCAATAATCTTTTCGCGTTCAAGACCCGTGAGGCGGCGCAGGTTCATCGACAGAATATTGTCGACCTGCGTCTTCGTGAGGTAGTAGAGCCCGTCAGGCTGAAGCCCCCGCGATGCCTCGAGCCCCTCGGGGTCGGCGTCGCGCCCGTAGCTCCTCGCCCGCTCCGTAATGTCCTTCGCAAACCCGAGCGGCCAGCCGCGGCTCATGAGCGACGTCTGCGCTTCCTCGACGGTCTTCGCCGCGCGAATGAGGCGGATGAATTCGTCGATGTTGGCAAGCGCAATCGCCTGGCCGGCAAGAATGTGGCCGGCTTCCCGGCTCTTTCTCAGACGGAAGACCGTGCGGCGCGTCACCACCTCACGGCGGTGCGCGAGGAAGTAGGTGATCATCTGCTTCAGATTGAGGAGCATCGGCTGGCCGTCGACGAGCGCGACCATGTTCATGCCGAAGCTTTCCTGCATCTGGGTGTTCTTGAAGAGGTTGTTGAGCACGACCTCCGGCATCGTCCCCGTCTTGAGGTCAATCGCAATGCGGATCTGGCGCGTCGATTCGTCGCGCATTTCCGAAATGCCCTCGAGCTTCTTCTCGCGCCAGAGTTCATGCATGCGTTCGTAGAGAACGCGCTTATTGACCATGTACGGAATCTCGTCGACCACAATGCGGGTGCGGCCGTTGCCGAATTCCTCAAGATGCGTTCTCGCGCGCATGAGGACGCGCCCGCGGCCGGTGCGGTAGCCCTCGTGGACGCCGCTGATGCCGAAGACGATGCCGCCCGTCGGAAAGTCGGGAGCGGGCATGCGGCGGATGAGGTCGTCGATCGTGCAGTCAGGGTGCTCGAGCGCGTGCACGCAGGCGTCGATGGTTTCCTTCAGGTTGTGGGGCGGAATGTTGGTCGCCATGCCGACCGCGATGCCCGAGGAACCGTTGACGAGAAGTTCCGGGAGGCGCGTGGGCAGAACCACAGGCTCCATTTCGGAATTGTCGAAGTTCGGGATGTAGTCGACCGTATCTTCATGAAGGTCGGCGAGCATCTCCTCGGCAATCTTCATGAGGCGGACTTCCGTATAGCGCATGGCCGCCGCGCTGTCGCCGTCGATCGAGCCGAAGTTGCCCTGACCGTAGATGAGCGGATAGCGCATGGAGAAATCCTGCGCCATGCGCACGATCGTCTGGTACGCGGCGCTGTCGCCGTGCGGATGGAATTTGCCGAGCACTTCGCCCACCACGCGGGCGGCCTTCTTCGTGGGCGAATTCCAGACATTCCCGATTTCCTTCATCGCGTAGAGCACGCGGCGGTGCACGGGCTTCAGGCCGTCGCGCACATCGGGAAGCGCGCGCCCGACGATGACGCTCATTGCGTAGTCGAGATACGACTGACGCATCTCGTTCTCAATGGCTACCGGGAGAAGCTCCTGGGCAATGGCATCGCCCGAGGTCGGGGAGGACCCTTCGGGCTGACCTTCCTCTTCGTTGATCGCCTCACCCTCGTTCTTCTTGTCTTCGTCCATCAGCTCACCTGTTAGAGATGCGCCGCTTCGATGTCAGCGCACAAAAGGCCGCGGGCGCCTCGAGGGCTCAACCGCATGCGCAACATTTGAGAGCATGCATGCGGGAGCCGGCCGCCTGCGGCAATATCAGAAACGAGTTATTTTATCAGCTTCCATCCATTTTCCATCCCGCACGAACGGGCGCAGAGAGAGCCTCTCCGGAGTCTCGCCGGCGCCTTCGCTCCTGCCGCCGTTTTCCTTTCCACAGAAGAGAAAAGAAGTGCTCAACGCAGATACGATCATTGAGGCCCGCTGGGTCATTCCTGTCGCCCCGAAGGGCGTCATTCTTGAGAACACCTCCGTCGTGATTGCCGACAGCCGGATCATCGATCTGCTTCCGATTTCCGAAGCGCGCACGAAGTACAGCGCCCCGGAAGTCGTTTCCCTTCCGGAGAGCGCGCTCCTCCCGGGCTTCGTCAATCTGCATTCCCATGCCGCCATGAATCTCGTGCGCGGCCTCGGCGCCGACCTTCCCCTCATGGACTGGCTCACGAAGAAGATCTGGCCCGCCGAAGGAAAGCTCATGAGTCCGGAATTCGTGCGCGAGGGCTCGTGGCTCGCGGGTCTCGAAATGGCCGCGGGGGGCGTGACGACGACTTCCGACCACTACTTCTTCCCGAAGGCCGCTGCCGAGGGGCTCCGCTCGGCGGGGCTTCGCTGCGCGGTCTCCGGAATCGTGATCGGCTTCCCCTCGGCCTGGGCAAAAAACGACGCCGAATACCTTGAAAAGTCCGAGGCGCTGATCCGCGAATTCGAGGGCGACCGCTTCATCCGCACCACCATTGCGCCTCATGCGCCCTATACGGTGTCGGACGACTCCCTCAAGGCCTGCGCGGCGATTTCAGACCGCTACGGCGTGCCGATTCACATGCATGTGAACGAAACCGCGGGAGAAGTGGCCGACAGCCTGCGCGACCACGGCGAACGCCCGATCGAGCGCCTTCGCCGCTGCGGTCTCCTGAACGACCGCCTTATTGCCGTCCACAGCGTGCACGCCAATGACGACGACATCCGCGCGATGGCGGCCGCCCGTTCAAGCGCCTGCCACTGCCCGTGCTCCAACCTGAAGCTTGCCTCGGGCTTCGCCCCCGTCGCCAAGTTCCTCGCTGCGGGCGTCAATCTCGGCATCGGCACCGACGGTGCTGCGAGCAACGACAAGCTCGACATGCTCGGCGAAACGCGTCTGGCGGCCATGCTTGCCAAAGCCGTTGCGGGCGACCCCACCGCCGCCCCCGTCTTCGACATGCTCGAGGCGGCGACCCTCGGGGGCGCACGCGCGCTCAAGTGGGAGAGGGAAATCGGCTCTCTTGAAAAGGGCAAGGCCGCCGACATGTTTGCCATTTGCCTCGGCACTCCGGAGTCGCTCCCTGTTCAGGACCCCGCCGCACAGATTCTTTATTCGGCCGGGCGCGAATGCATCACGCACACCTGGGTGGACGGAAGCCTCATCATGGAGAAGTCTCAGCAGACGGTCTATCCCGATCCTCAGGCGATTGAGCGCGCCCGTTCGCTCGCCGCCAAGTGGCAGAGTCGAATTTGATATTCCGATTCAGTTTTCCTGCCGCCGAGCATCCGATGTCGGGCCGCGGCAGGAAAAAACATCCGGGATTAAAACGCTCATCATTGATCTTGATGCAAAGATCCTCGAAGTGCTTTGTCTATAATGGGCGACGCTTGAAAATCTTCCCATGCTGACCCGAACAGCCGCTCTGAAATGCATCGAGCGGCCGAAGATCAGCTTGATTTCCCACTGCGGGATGACCAGTCAGTGCCGTCTAAAGAAAGGACAGGCATTCTTCCTCGTCCTGTTTTCTAAAAGGATCCTCAAATGAAGACTTCCGCGAAGCTTTGCGGCATTGCCGCCGCTCTTCTTCTCGCTGCTTCCTTCAATGCCTCTGCCGCCGAGACCGTGAACCCCTACGTTCATTCCTCCTCCGGCCAGATCGTGAAGAACAGCACCGATCTTTGCTGGCGCACCGGCTTCTGGACCCCGGCTCTTGCCGAGGCGATGGGTGTTGACGGCGCCGGCTGCGCTTGCGATGCCGACATCCTCGACAAGCAGGCCTGCACCGCTGTTGAAGCTCCTGTTGCCACAAAGTCCGCTGAAAAGGTGACCTTCTCGGCCGACACGCTCTTCAACTTCGACCGCGCCACGCTCAAGCCCGAAGGCCAGGCCGTCCTTGACGACCTCGTCTCCCGCATCGCCGGCGTTGACATCGAAGTCATCCTCTCGACCGGCTATGCCGACCGTATCGGCAAGCCCGCTTACAACGAGAAGCTCTCGCAGCGTCGTGCCGACGCCGTCAAGGCCTACCTCGTTCAGAAGGGTGTTGATGCCGCTCTGATCAAGACCGAAGGCAAGGGCTCCGCTGACCCGGTCGTCAACTGCCCGAACCCCTCCAAGGCCGGTCAGATCAAGAACTTCCGCGCGCTCGTTGACTGCCTGCAGCCCAACCGCCGCGCCGTCGTTGAAGTTGTCGGCTCCCGTCCGGCCATGTAATCTTCCTCAGATGCCCCATGCATCTGTAGGCTGATCGCAACAAAGCCCCTGTCTACCGGCAGGGGCTTTCCTTTATGTGAAAAAAGAAAATCATGATCCCCGGCCTCTTTCTTTTCGACCTTGACGGAACGCTCGTCGATACCGCGCCCGATCTCGGGGGCGCCGTGAACGACATGCGCATTGCCCGCGGTCTTGAGCCGCTCCCGCTCGACCTCCTTCGCGAACCTGCAGGGCACGGTGCTCCGAAGCTCCTCAAGGCGGCCTTCAACATGGAGACGACGGATGAAGCGTATCCGGCGATGCGTGCGGAGTTTCTGAAGAACTACGCGGCGCGCGGCGTATCCCATTCGCCGCTCTTTGCCGGCATCCGGGAGCTCCTGGAAGCGCTCCGCGAAATGCATGTTCCCATGGGCGTCGTCACGAATAAGCCGCAGGAACTCGCCGACAGGGTCTGCCGGGAACTTGATCTCAGCGACTTCATGGAGGTCGTGATCGGCCTCGGGCCCGAAGGCACGAAACTGAAGCCCGCTCCGGATTCGCTGCTCCTGGCGCTGAAGCGGACCGGGATCCCCGCGGAAAAAACGCTCTATGCGGGCGACAACACCAAGGATGCGCTCGCGGCTCAGGCGGCCGGAATGCCCTTTGCCTTTGTCGCCTGGGGCTGCCAGCAGGAACTGCCTGATAGAGCGCTCTATGAATGCGCTGCCCGGACCCCTGCAGACCTCCTCTCCTGGATGCTCCGGCGGTAAGCGAAGCCGTTATGCTTTGATTTGTTGTGTAAACACCCCTCGGTTACTTTGCGTTTCAGACCATTCCTGCACTACCGGGCGTCTTCAGGGTATGATTCGCGTCACCACATCCGGGGGCGCCTTGGTTTCGACGAGGATACTGACGCTGTCCGGTGCATGCCGAGGTGCAGTCACCTCGTAAATCCGCTGCAATCAATTAAACGCCAACAACAAGCGTTTCGCTCTCGCGGCTTAATCCCGCGGGATGCTGCACTGATTTGACTTTGGGTCAGGCAGGGCAACCTGCTGCAGCATCAAATTACAAAGCCTAGGTTCGCCGGCTGTCGTCGACGGCGTTCCGAAACTTAGATGACTGGGCAGCCGCTGGCCCGCCGATTGGCAAAACGGCTGTCGAGATCCAAATCATTCGGCTACGCATGTAGATCCGCCAGAAAACGATTTTCGGACGCGGGTTCAACTCCCGCCGCCTCCACCAATTTTTAAAACCGCGACGCGCTTGAAGCACGCCGCGGTTTTTGCATATTGGGAAACCGGTAGCCCTATCGAATACCCGGCTTTTCGGGCTCCCGGAGCGCCGCATCGGCGCCGCGCCTTCCTTAAACCTCCTGGTGATTGCTAGGATTAAGAGGCGTCTCAACATTCTCCTGAGACGCTTTCCTTTTAAGTACCCGATTCTTTACTTCTGAGCGAAGACCCCCGATGCCCACAGAAAACACCTTCTCCGCGCTTCAACCCGCCTTTGACGCCCTTGCGCTCCTCTTCCTCCAGCCCGAAACGCTCGGCGCCGCCGCGCAGCTCCCGCAGGCGGCTGAAGTCATTCTTGAAGCCGGAGCCAGTCTTCCTCAGACGCTCAGAAGCCGGCTCGACGAAATTGCCGCCCGCACACCTGTAAGCGATCTTGCGCTCGCTCAGGCCTATGCAAAGCTTTTCCTCGGCGTGGGCGAGAAAACCATTCCGCTTTGCGAGAGCGCCTGGACGAGCGCTCAGCACCTGCTCTGCCAGGGGGTGGAACTTGAATGCCGCCGGGTCTATGAAGATGCCGGCCTCGAGCTCGCGGGCGGCTCCGTCGTTCCCGAGGATCATTTGGGGCTCATGCTCGGTTTCCTCGCGGTATCGGCGCTTCGCGGCGACGCCCGGACGGGCTTGAGCTTCTATCAAACGCACGCCGCTCCGCTGCTCCCGGCGATTGCCGATGCCATCCGTCAGCGCGGCGAAGCTGCCGGCCCCTATCTCGATGTCGCCGACCTCCTTGAAGGCATTCATCAGACTCTCGCCTGAAGAACTCGCCTCAAGGACCCGAACTAAGAAAGGCCGCCCGAAAGGATTTTCTCCCGGGCGGCCTTTCCGTTATGCCTTGAGACGAAGTGTTCAGAGCTTCAGCTCATAGGACTCCACATCCATATGGGTTGCGATGTAGCGGATCTTGGGCTTTGTGCCCGCCTTCACGTTCATCGCCTTCGCCTGAGCAATGAGCTTTTCCATTTCGGGCGTGGGCGACTCGTAGTCAACGAGCGTCATCGCGCCGATGCCGCAGGCTTCAACGCAGGCGGGCTTCAGGCCCTTCGACGTGCGGTGCGTGCAGAGCGTGCAGTGTTCCGCGCGTCCGGCCTTATGCTTCTGCCAGGGCTCGAGGTCGCGAATCGCGAGCGGCGCCTTGTCGCCGAAGTAGTTGGTGACGCCGGAAGTATTGAACTGCGGGACGCCGTAGGGGCAGACCCTCGCGCACATCTGGCAGCCGATGCATTTTTCCTCGTCGACGAGCACTTCGCCCGCCGGGCCCTTGTGGATCGCCTTTGCAGGACAAACCTTCATGCAGGCGGGATTGTCGCAGTGCTGGCAGGAAGCGCGGAAGTAGTTGATGACGTTCGCCTTCGCGTCTTCAAGCCTCTGGATCTTTTCATAAAAGATCCCGGGCGCCACCTGATTTTCTTCCTTGCAGGCAATGGCGCAGGCATGGCAGCCCACGCACTTGTCGATATTGACAATGATTCCGTAGCTCGACATGTCTTTCTCCTTTATCAGGCGTTCTTCGCCGCATCAGCCTTGACGACTTCGACGCAGACGTCGTTGCAGCAGGGGTAGCCCGAAATCGGGTCCCAGCCCTTTCTCGGAATAAGACCCTGCGTTTCCTGATCGCCGCGCCAGCCGTACTGGGCGTCGATCATGCCTTTCCTCGCAAGGATCGTGACGCGCACGCGGGCGCGCACCTTGTCCTTCGAGTAGGGAGAAATCATCCAGACCTGGTCGCCTTCCACTAGATTGCGGGCGGCGGCATCGGCCGGATGCATGTTGATGTAGGACTCGGGCTCGAGCTCGAGGAGATACGGCTGATCGCTTCTCGTCTTCGAGTGCGTGATGTAGGGACGACGCGTGCCATTGAGGAGCTTCAACGGATACTTTTCCGTCGGCTGCGGCGCCTTCTCGTAGACGGGGAGTCCGGGGAAGCCGTGCTTCGCCTGAACGGACGAAACGAATTCGATCTTGCCCGAAGGCGTTCTGAAGCCGGGCTTGCCGTCAAAGCGCAGGATGCCCTTCGCATACTTTTCGGTCGCGGGCTTCGGGAACCATTCGCAGACCTTCACTGCCGGGAGCATCGCCTGACGCTCGGCATAGCTCGTGCCCCAGCCGTTCAGGATCGAATCGCAGGCCTTCACCGGGTCGCCGCCGAAGAAGAGGTCGCTGTCGCCCGTCACGGCCGCGCCGATCGTGAGCGCAATCTTCCAGTCTTCCCAGGCTTCGCCGAGAGGCTTCACGGGCTTTCTGGCGCTCACGGCGCGCCCATGGACGCCAAAGGGCGCATAACGCTCGAAGTTCATTGCGGCCGGAAGCACCAGATCCATGTCGTGGTGCGTCTCGTCGCGGTAGAAGTAGTCGGTCGCGAACGAGAAGTCGAGCTTTCTGATCGCTTCCTGATATTCGGCCGGGCTCGGCCAGATAAGAAGATTCGTGCCGAAGCCGGCAAACGCCTTGATGCGGCCTTCCTCCACCATTTCGGGGAGCTTGTTCGGGCTGCAGAGCACCTGCATTTCGTTCCAGACGGGAGCGAATTCGCGGTCGATGCGGCGCGCCTTCTGTTCGGGCTTGTTGAACCAGGCCTGATCAATGAAGGTCTTCGTATAGCCTTCGTCCCAGCGGATGTAGTCCTCGGGCCAGTTGTTGAAGGTCGAGCCGCCGGCGTTGTCGACGTTCCCCGTGAGGGCCATGAGGAGCGAATACGCGCGCACGTTGTTGCAGCCGTTCCCCTGATGCGGGATCGACTGCCCCGGGAGCATCATCGAGGAGGGCCCGTCGGCAAACATGCGGGCCGCCTTCACGACGTCGTCCGCCGGAACGCCAGTTTCCTTTTCCACGTATTCGGGCGTAAAGGCTTCGCAGTATTTGACGAGCTCTTCATAGCCCGTGCACCACTTGTCGACGAACTCGCGCTTCACGAGTCCTTCCTTCACGAGGACGCGGATCATGCCCCAGGCAAGCGCGCCGTCGGTGCCGGGCTTCACCTGCAGGTGAATGTCGGCCTGTTCGGCAACCTTCGTGCGGCGCGGATCGGAGACGATGAGCTTCAGACCGCGCGCCTTCTGCGCGAGGAGATTCCTGAAGAACCCGTGGGGCGAAGCCCAGGAGCCGTTCTTGCCGACGATCATGCAGCACTTCGTCTTCGGGCTCGGACCGCCTGCGATTTCAGCGCCGTAGGAAAGCTCGAGCGCATGCACGTATGCGAGGTTGCAGGCCACCGAACTTTCGCAGCAGTAATTGGGGCTGCCGAAATAGCGCGCGAGACGCATGACGGGAGGACGGGGCTCCTTCGGGTCGCCGCAGTAAAAGAGCACGCGGTCGGCGCCGTTCTTTTCCTTCACGGCATTGAGCTTCTCGGCAATCGTCTTGATCGCCTCGTCCCAGCTGATGCGCACCCAGCCCGGATCTGCCGCCCCCTTGGGCGCCGTGCGCTTCATCGGGTAAAGGAGCCGGTTGGGGTTGTAGAGCCTCTGGAGCGTCGAAATGCCCTTCGAGCAGAGGAAGTGATTCGGATGTTCGTTCCAGTTTTCAATGCGGATCACGGTATTGCCGCGCGCCTTGAAATGGATGCCGCACATCGGCATATGGTTGCAGGAATCGCAGATGGTCCAGCCGGACCAGTCGGTCTGAGATTCCTGAGAGTCTGCTGCACGGACAGCAGGCTGGAAAAGCGCGGCGGCAAAGCCCGCGCCCGCACCCTTCATCAGGGCGCGGCGTGAGACGGACAGGGTCATTTTGTTCTCCTTGCGCTTTCTGTTTTTGTTTTGGAAATGCGCAATTTTTTGAATTGGTCCTTTTTCCATCCTAGGAGAACTTGTGAGGCACTTCTATTCGTAAATATCCTAGAGCCGCTAGTGATTCAAACGTGCTATGGGTCCAAGCGGGTAAACAGAACCGCCGCCTGAAGCCGCCCGATGCAAATTGCGAGCAAATGTTCAAATTTCTCCTCTTTCTTCCCTCGAGCCGATAATGTTCTAAACACATATCCCTACCGAAACAGGAATTCTCTATGGCGAAAGTCCTCAAATTCACCGCATGCGCCGCTGCGGTTGCCGTAGCGCTTTACGCCGGCGCCGGCTACGTCTGCGTTCCCTATGCGACGCGCACCGTTCTTGAAAAAGTGGTGTCTCAGGAGCTCGGCCGCGAAGTAACGCTCTCCGACGTTTCCTTCAATCCCTGGACGCTCGTTTATGAACTCAAAGGGCTCTCGATCCCGGAAGCAGGGAGCGACCCGCTCCTCAGGCTCGACCTCCTGCGCGTCGACGCCTCGATTCAGACGCTCTTCAAGCTTGCTCCCGTCATTGAGGAAGTCACCATCGACGGCCTTCGCATCAATGCCGTCATGAATGAAAAGAACCGCCGGGATGTAGAGCGTCTGCTCGGCAAATCCGGGACATCCGAAAAATCAGACGGCGCGGCTGCTGAAAAGAAGAGCGAAGCCTCCTCCGGGCTTCCTCAGTTTGCGGTCTACAACATTTCCGTCACGAACAGCTCTCTCAGCTACCGCGACGATGCGCAGAAAATCAATCAGGCGCTCACCGACCTGACGCTGAGGCTCCCCTTTGTTTCCACGATGGAAAGCGCTTCGGAAAGTCTCGTGACGCCGGAGCTCGCGTTTAAGCTCAACGGCTCCCAGATTGAGGCGACAGGCTCTACAAAGCCCTTCGGCACCACGCTCGAAGCGCGCCTCAACTTCAAGGTTTCCGCCCTTGACGTGGCCGAACTTGCGCGCATTGTTCCCGCGCTCAATTCCGACAACCTGCGCGTTGCCGATGCAAAGCTTTCTTCCAACCTAACCTTCGTCTTCCGCAACCCGACGGGCGGGAACCCGGCAAAGATGCTGCTTTCGGGCACAACCTCCCTCGCGAACGTTTCCGTCACCCAGAAGGAGAGTCCGATCGTCACGCTCCCGAAGGCCGAGCTCAACCTCAACGAACTTGACCTCGTTGACCAGCGCGCCGTCGTGGAGAATCTGACGCTCACAGGGCTCAGGCTCGACGTCAGGAATTCCAAAGCGGGCATCAACCTGCTCGCGGCTGCTGAAAGCGCTGCCGGCGGCACGGAGAAAGCCAAGCCTGAGGCGAAGACAGAAGCAGCGCCTGCTGCCTCTTCCTCCGCTTCGCCCTGGACCTGGAAGGTGGTCGCGGCTTCGCTTCGCGACGCCAATATTTCCTGGACCGACTCCACGCTTTCGCCGGCCGCAAAAATTACCGTTGCGAATCTCGATGCCTCCGTGAAGAACCTTTCTTCGGACGCTGAGAAGGCGGGGAGCTTCTCCGTTTCGGCTGAACTTTTAGGCGGCAGAATCGAAAGCTCCGGCACCGCTCAGATTTCTCCGCTTGCCGTCTCGGCTGCCGCCAAAGGCACGAGACTTTCCCTCAATGCAGTCGCTCCTTACATAACTAAGGCGCTCGGCGCAGACGTAAGAGCTGGCATTGCCTTTGACGTCAAGGCGGATCTGAAGGGTTCGGATGCTGCCGCTTCAGGCACCGCCACCCTGAACGACTTCACGCTGAAAGAAGGAAAATCAACGCTTGCGTCCTTCAAGACGGCGACGCTCAAGCTCAATTCCGTCGACACCGCGAAGCGCTCCGCCGATGTGGCGCTTGTCTCGCTCGCGAGCCCCGTCGTCAATGCCGTCATGACGAAGTCGGGCATCAATTTTGCGAAGCTTGCCGGCTCCGGATCGGAGTCGAAGACTCAGACTGAAGCAAAGCCAAGCAGCAAGGCTGAAGCGAGCGCCCCCGCCTGGTCGTGGAAGGTTGCTCAGGCCTCCGTCACCAACGGCACGCTCAACTATCGCGACGAAAGCATCAGCCCTGTCGGCACGGCATCGATTCCGAAGCTCAATCTGACGGTCAAAAATCTTTCCTCGGCCAAGGGAAGCCTCGGCACGGTCGACTTCTCGAGCGGCTTGGGCGGCGGCAGCCTCAACGCTGCAGGCAAATTCGGCATCTCCCCGGTTGCTGCCGATATTGAAGTCAAGGGCAGCAAGATCGGCCTCAAGCCTTTCTCCGGCCTCATGACCGGCTACGCCGGCATCGGCGCCAAGTCCGGCACCTTCGATGCGTCCGGCCGCATGAAGCTTGCCTCTCAGAAGGAAAAGACCATTGCCGGCTGGAAGGGAGATCTTTCCCTCTCGACGCTCGATCTGACGAACAGCAAGGGCACCGGGCTCATGAGCTGGAAGAAGGCGTCTCTTACGGGGCTCGAGGTTGAAACCACGGAACCCATCCACCTTGTCGTCGCCAAGGCTGAAATCGATCAGCCCGCGCAGAAGCAGGTCGCGGCCGTGAAGGAAATCGCAGGCATTGCGTCCCTGATTTCGTCCCTCACCGGAAAAGACAAGACTGCTCAGAAAATCGAGAAGTACAGCGAGAAGATTCCCGACAAGATCACGCTTGAAAACGTTCGCTATGAAAACGGCAAATTCTCCGCCGAAGGCGTGAGTGCAGCTTCCGTCGGCGGCATTCTTCTCAACAAGCTCTCCGAAGCCATGAGCGAAAAACTCGGCGGAAGCTCTTCCGCGACCAGTACGACAAAGTAGCTTGTGAAGCCAGCCTGCAAGCAATGAAAACTTGCCGCAGAGGAGTCCTGCTTCAGGATTCCTCTGCAGGAGTGCGGCATGAAGACGGGCATTAGCGCCGAATTGAGAATGCCGAAATAACAGAAAGCCCAGACTGCTGAGAAAGCAATCTGGGCTTAGGAATTGGGGAGAAGAGATTCAACGCGTATTGTCTCCCTAGTCTCTTCGGCTTGTTCGGTAATTGCGGGCTTTCACGCGGGCTTTTAAAACGCCCGTAGCGAAGCTCAAAAAAGGAAAAGCCTCGGGTATTGAAGGATGTCCCGAGGCTTTCCGATCGATGCGACTGAGCGCCGCCTTCATATGAAGAAGTCACTGTCAGCCCGGGGAATTTCTACCGCAAGTAAACTGCAATCCGCGGCGATAAAAAAGCTTCGGGTTGTTAGCCCGAAGCTACTCCGATTACACCAGTTAGAACGGCCACGCCTTGTAGCCATATTCCGAGGCAATCATGATCTTGCCTGTTCGGTAATGGCGGTACCAGGTATGAAACCGGCGATTGCCAGGATTAGGCATCTGGCGGCCTTTTGATGATGTTTTCTTATTCATCATCAACCCTTTGCGGGCCGTCATGAGCCTCAGAGTAGCTCCTAACCGTATAATAGTTAGGCATTGTGATGCTACCCAAGTGGACAACAAACCCGCTTAGGTCCTGGGTGCCGAGAAGTTGGCGCTTCTCGGCACCTACTCATGTTCTTACGATTCAGTCATAGTCACCTCTTCCGGTTTTTCTTTTTCCGGATAGCGCTCGTTCAAGAACTGGATGGCTCGATCCGACAGTTGATACAGCCCTGGTTGCGGTATTTCAACGAATTTGTAATCCCGCTTATACGCGCTTAGACGATTGATCAGCGAGCTCCTGCTGATAGTGAATCCTCGCTTTTTGCAAGCCTGCTCCAGAGCATCAAGACTGAGCGCCTCCCCATTCAGGGACCTCAAGATAGCTAAAGAGTCAGCCTTTAGCCGGTTAGGCAGAGCCTTCGATCCGTCTTCATGCAAATTGTTTTCGAGTGGAGCAGCGTCTATAGGTAGCGCAACGCTACCGTTTTCACTCAATGCATCCAAAATGCGCTGACAACGATCTCGCTCTTGATCCAGCTCACGCAAACGTTGTCGAATATCACTTTCGATCTTGGCGTAGTCAACCATATCGAACCCTGTCTGATCTATAACGTGTCGCAATTCTAGCATTGAATTTGCCTTTCGATACGGTAGAAATCGTTTTTGCTAATTGTGACCGAAGTTCGCCGTCACCGCGTCGTGAACTCCGGCTGTTTCCTGAAGTAATCCTCGACCCTCCGCGAGAAGTCCGACACTTTCTCTGAGAAGTCCTTCGCACGCGGAGACTGCGGCTCGCTCAGCACTGCAGGCAGGGGCGCTTTGTCTTCGCTCACGTACCGCGTAGGCCCTGCGCACGCTGTCAGCATCAGCGCGAGCCCTAGACAGCTCAGCACGTAGACCGGCAAGAGCGTCCATCGCGTCAACCATCTTCGCATATTGCTTCCTCCCCATATCGGCACGGGCGACGGCCTCGGCTTCCCGAAGCTCGGCCGCGTCCTTTTCGTAGAGCGCGGCGGCATAGCGATAGCCGCCCGTGAAGGCCAGAAGCACCGCAAGCGCTGCGGCCGCGATCTTCAGATAGGTCACAGCCCGGCCTCCTTGAGGCCCACTTCCCATGCGTCATCCGTGATCGCTTCCGCATCGACGCCGTTTTCATGGCGGGCGATGGCCTTCGCGATGTCTAGATAGAGGAGCGGGTCGGCAGAGAAATTCAGGACCTCATCCGGATCGCGGCGACAGGCCGTCGCAACATGAAGCACATATGAGGCCGTATCGTTCTCATTTTCCGGAGCCCACCGCGTGATGATTTTGCGCACGGTGTCGCATCCTCGCCTCTCTACGTAGGTGCGAAGGGTTTTCAGTAGGGCCCTAACGCCAAAGTGCATTTCCGTAAATGTGCAGAAATTTTGATCATCCTGCACCGGAGCAAGTCCGAGCCAGTCTTCCCCGTGTCTCAGGTTGCCGGGGTTGCAGTTGCGAATTCCTCGAGCGGTCATGGTTCCTCACTTCAGAGCATCACGCCAAATCTTCACGGCCTTCCCGGCGACGCACGCGACGACGGCAACACCGAAAGCGATGAGGACGACAAGGATGGCCGTCGCCTGCCATGTCAAATCATCAGCAGTCATGAGCTCTCCGATCTTCAAAGCAGTTAAAATGTCTCCCATAGGCCCATTCCGTTTCTGATGCCTATAAAAAAAGCCGCCCGGTTCGCTCCCGAGCGGCTTTTGCGTATTCTGATTTTCATTTTTGTATGTACTGCATGACCATTGCCGTCACAACGGCGGCAATGATCGGGCTCAGTACTACCTTGAAGAACTCCCACATGCGACGCATCTTCTTTAGTCGCGCCTCCGCAAGTTCGATTTCTATGCGAGTTCGCTCTTCACTTCGAATACGCTCTTCCTCAAACTTGTTCATAAAACCTTCCAGGCGAGCTATGCGCTCTTCAATGTTCATTGGTACAATCCTCTTGTTAGTTGAGTTCGTAAAGAACAAAAAAGCCGCCCGGTTCGCTCCCGAGCGGCTTTTGCTATTTGGTCGTCTTGTCTTTCTCCTCGTCGTCGAGTCCGATCTGATCGAGCTTGGAGTCCACGGCATTCTCAAGGCGCTTCTCAAGCGTCAAGAAAAGCTTCTTGAGGACTGGAGGCAGTGCGTCTCCGAAACCCGCCCTCTCTATGTTTTCGACGATTGAACCGAATTCGCCGCAGGCGTAGGCGCAGAGCGTCACGCTTTGAAAAAGTGGCATGTCGTGGAGCACGAACCAGAAGCTCACGTCGATGCCATGCGCTAGAGTGATGATGAAAAAGGCAAGTCCCTTCTTCGCCATCCCAAAGCTAAGGCGCTTTGAGCTGAAAGTCCCGGTCCGGCAGGCGGCCCATATCCCGGTGAGAAGGTCGGCCGCCATGAAGGCCAGATACCAATAGACCAAGGGGGCAACGCTCTCTAACGTGGCCCCCCAGATCACCCCCAGAACCGCACCGACCTTCACCCACGCCGCTTCCGCCCCTACCGGTAGAAGCGAGTGCATGGCGTCACCCGATCATGGAGCGCCCGAACCAGCCTGCAGCGATGCCGAGGACAATGCCCACGGCAGTGACGCCGATCCAGAAAGCGCGCACCTTGCGGCGCGTCTCGGTGTCGAGCTGAGCCTTCTGGTCTTCAAGCCACGCCTGCGCCTTCTGGATCACTTCTTCCGTTGCGCCGTTCACGTCGAGACCGAGCTCCTTGAGCTTGGCGAGAACTTCTTCCTTAGTCATAACGACCTCCTTACTGTTTGAAAGTTTTTAAAGGGTTGCAATAGCAGGTGAGCTGATGCGTCTCCTCTTTCAAGCCGTCAAAGCTGAAGAGCTTCCATCCCATTGAAATGCGCAGGCACTTCGACGGCAGTAAGCTCCACTGCCGGATGACATAGAGGTGCCAGCAGGCCAGCTTTTCGCCGCGATAGACGCGTTTGACCCAAAACCCGCTCTTGCCGCGAGGCTGATCCGAAACGCCGTCCTGCCCCTGCATGTCGAGACAATCGCCGGGAATGGTCTTTTGTCCCAAAACGCCAATGTCGAACCCGTAAGCGACATTCCGGAGGAACCACGCCACGCGGCGTTTGTAAGTCCCCCAGGCGGACGTATCGGGCCAACGCTCCCAATGCCCCTTATCCCCGTCGCAGGGATTGTCCGGCGTCTGGAACCACCAGAGCCAACGCGGCAAATAGCCGTCAGCCCGCACAAAGAAAGGAAGCACCGGCGCAAGCACGCGGCCGACGATTGCCATTACGAGACTGACAGGAATCAGACAAAGCCACTTGAGATAGAGCACGCGAACCTCGACGAAAGGCGCTCCGGACAATCCCAAAGCGCACTCTCATCATCGAAGCCGCTCGCTCTATCACGCGCATCAACGCGCCGGCCGCTCCGGCTTCTCAACGTCGAAATCCGGCGCACGACGCGGCACAAGGCGGCTTTGATCCCACCAGTAGCCAACGCCAGATCATCCGGAGAGCAAGGCGGCAGTGCCGCCGCAGGAGCAAGCGCCGTCGTCATAGCTTCTTCCAGAAAACGCGATTCATGGGCGTAGCGACGCGGCTGAAAAACCGCTCAGCCGCAGTCCCTTCCTTCGTGCCGAAGTAGATGCCGTAGCACCCGTCCTGCTTCGCGTAGCGCTCCACCTCGCGGATGAAGCGCACGGAAAACGCGCCTCGGTGCGCCGGATCGACCCAAAGACTTTCCGACGACGCGAGCGACTTCCCGGCAAAGTGGGGGAGCTGAAAAACGAGGTAGTTGCAGACGGCCACAAGCCTCCCTTCAGCGTCAAACCCGCCGACTATCTTCAGCACCCCGACAGTCTCAAGACGGAGATACATCAGATAGTCCAAATCTGCCGGAAGATCCGGGTAACGGACTTCATCCGCATAAGCCTTCTGGACTTCAGGCCATGCCGGATTCTCAAGAATGTCTGCGCACGAACAGCGCCGGATAGTTAGAGCACTCATGCCCGCATATTCGGCCCGGTTCGAGCAATCACGCGCAGGAAAAAGCCCGGCTTCTACCGGGCTTTCTGGTCACTCCGCGCTCTCAGCCGGGTAGAACTTCATCGTGCAGAAATGCTGTTGAGCCACGGAGTTACTGCCGTAGCATCGTGCTGTATTACCCTTAATAATTGGGGCCACGCATGAGATGCGGAATCCGGTTATTTGAGAGTAAGTCAGCGTCGTCGTCTGAATGCCGCAAGTAATCACTTCCGGCACAGTGGCATTTACAATCGCGAAATCGATCTCAATCCACCCATTGGTGGGAGCGGTGTATTGAACGTCATCGCCGCCAATGGTATTGAATGTGACAGCCGGAGCGGTTCGCGAAGGCAACACTTGCGTCGAGACCCACTCCCTCTGGCTTTCGAGATGGGCGTTCATCGCTTCTTTGAGGAGAGCTTTAACTGCCATGTCAAAACCCTCCCGTGAGAAGAGCGCTATTCGCCCTCGTTGGGGTAGAAGCGCAAATGGCAAACGGTTGTAGCGTTCGCGCTTTCCGAGTAGTAATAGTATGTCTCGCCTTTCCTGCAAGGCATGAACGCAACAGGCCAAACACGGTTACTGGGTGATTCACCCCGCGTCCAGTCGAGCTTTTGGGCGTCACGAATGCAAATCGTAGTCGCGGGTGGCTCGATCTGAATGGATAAGAATCCGTCTGCTGGGGCGATGAACGCGTTTTCGTCGGCGTGCTGATACCCTGCAGTGATGGTTGTGTCGCTGTTAATGGGAATCTTCTGAGGAACACTCTTATGGCTCCCTCGAAACGCCGTGAGCAGACTGCGGAAGTAATCTTTAAGCATAGACCACCTCCGCACGCGAGAGCACTGAGAGCGCCTGAAAGAGTAGCTTTTTTACCCCCCCCAACGGTACGAATGAAGCGAGCCCAATAGACTTCAGGGATTGAGGAGAAATACATGTTGAGCGTGTTTCCTTTTCTTACTCGTCAACTTCCAGCGTTTTTCTACTCCCTACCCAGAGGCAGCTTAAAAACAGCAA
>OJOM01000264.1_pt1 | contig 31785 bp, 52 predicted proteins | sample 1598231 | NCBI WGS metagenome assembly OJOM01 (sample SAMN03922465, study PRJEB24848) | human gut metagenome | isolation source: stool sample | host: Homo sapiens | place: Germany | collected 2010-11 | reverse complement strand
CCTCAACCCTGTTTAGAACCGCCCCGGTCGCGCACATAAGGGGGGGTCAAGCCGGGAGGGGCGGCAGAAAAGGAGGCTCCGAAATGGCAAAAGTTAGCAAGAAATACGAGGACATGACGGTCGAAGAAAAGACAAAAAAAGTCGAGCGCCGTATAAAGGTATTATTCCGGGAAATCCCGAAAGAAAAACGGCAGTTCGTCGACGCGCTGATTTACCAGTTTTCCGTGACGACCGTAACGCTCGAGCGGCTCGTCGAGGAGCTCAATAACGGGGCCATTTTGGAGGATTTCACACAAGGAAAACAGCAGTTCCGCCGCGAAAATCCCGCCTTGAAGTCGTATAACACGACGATAAAATCCTTTACCGCGCTCACAAATCAGCTTATCGGACTCCTCCCGGAGCCGGAGAAAAAGAGCGCCGGAGACGAGCTCATGAGCTTTATCACAAAGCCGAAAGGGACGGGTAAGCCGTGAACTACGTCCGCGAGTATTGGCGGAAAATCGAGAGCGGCGAAATCGTCACGAGCCGCCGGGTAAAGGCGGTTTACGGGCGGCTCATGGCGGAAATGGACTCCCCCGCCGCCGACTCCCCGTATTATTTCGACGAGGAGACCGGCGAGCGCCCGATTATCTTCATCGAGCGGTTTTGCAAACAGTCACAAGGCACGCTCGGGGCCCCTCTACGCCTCGAGCTTTTCCAAAAGGCATTTATACAAACTCTTTTCGGGTGGCTCTTGAAAGAGACCGGGTATCGGCGCTTTCGAGAGACGCTCTTTTTGGTGGGCCGGAAAAACGGCAAGTCGACCCTCCTCGCGGCGCTCGCGCTCTATATGCTCGTCGCCGACTACGAGGGCGCGGCGGAGATATACTCCGTCGCCACGAAGAAAGACCAAGCCCGGAAAACGCTCACCGAGGCCGTGAACATGGTCAAGCAGAGCCCGGAGCTCCGGGCCATCATCAAGAAACGCCGGAACGATATTTACTTTCCGGCGACGGCCTCCACATTCGAGGCGCTCGCCTCGGACTCGAATACCCTCGACGGCCTCAACTCGCACGCTGTCATTATCGACGAGCTCCACGCGATACGAGACCGCAACCTCTACGAAGTCATGAAACAGTCGACGAGCTCGCGGCGGCAACCCCTCGTTATCATGATTACCACGAGCGGGACGGTGCGCGAGTCCGTTTTCGACAACCTGTACGGCCTCGCGTGCGACATAGCCGACGGCAAGGTAACGGAGGACACTTTCCTACCCGTGCTCTACGAGCTGGACGCGCGGGCCGAGTGGACAGACCCGCAGGCGTGGATAAAGGCAAACCCCGGCCTCGGGACGATTAAGCAGTACGCGACCCTCGCGGCCTTTGTGGAGCGGGCGAAGAAAAACCCGGAGGACTTGCCGGGCGTGCTTTGCAAGGATTTCAACGTCCCGGAGACCTCCGCGTCGGTGTGGCTCTCGTTCGAGGACATAAAGAACGACGCGACCTTTACCATGCAGGACGTATATAACACCTACGCTATCGGCGGGTGCGACCTCTCCGCGACGACCGACCTAACGTGCGCGACGCTCCTCATTCGCCGGAGCCGAGAGGACGAGACCGTCTACGTTTTACAGCACTATTTCATACCGCAAAAGCGGATAGACCAACTCGACGAGCACAACTCGCAAGAGGCCCCGTACAAGATATGGGCGGAGCGGGAACTCCTCACGATATGCGACGGGGCCCGCGTCGACTATTCGGCGGTGACGGCGTGGTTTTGCCAAATGCGGGACGAGTTCAAGATAGACGCTTTCGCGGTGGGATACGACCGCGCCCTCGCCGGGTATTGGGTCGACGAAATGAAAGCAAACGGCTTTGATATGCGGGCGGTCGCGCAGGGGCCTTTTACATGGTCTCAACCAATGCGGGAAATGGGCGCGGCCTTTGCCGACAAAAAGGTCAACTACAACCGAAATCCCGTGCTCGTGTGGTGCCTCTCAAATACAGCGGTCAAAAAGAGCGGGGTAAACAACATACAGCCGGTCAAGGTCTCGGACAGGCGCAGGATTGACGGCGCGGTATCTCTCCTCAATGCGTGGGTTATCTACGTCCGGGATAACGAGGACTATATGTATCTTGTGGGGTGACAGCATGAGAGAAAAACGAAGTCTTTTCGAGACGATTTTCGGGAAAAAGCGGGACGACAACAAGAATTACTCGGCCTATAAGCTCTTGAGCTCGTGGGAGTCGACCTTTATACCCTATTCGGGAAACGCATGGGATATAAATACCGTGCGCTCGGCGGTGGACGCTTTCGCCCGGCGGGTATCCACGGCACAGCCCCGGCACGTCCGGCAGACGGAGGAGACCACGACGGCGGTACACGACTATTTAGACCGGGTATTACAGTTCCGGCCTAACAGGTATATGACCGCCTCCGAGTTTTACTACAAGCTCGCGGCTCAATACAAGGTCTATAACAACGCGATAGCGTACCCGATATTCGACTCGGCAAACCGGCTCGTCGAGATTTACCCTATCAACGCGCAGTATTTCGAGCTCCTCGAGTACATGGGCGTTATGTATTGCCGGTTCCGTTTCGCGACCGGCTCCTCGTACATCTGCGAGTATTCCCGGCTTATCCATATCCGGCGGCATTTCCTCGAAAACGATATTTTCGGGGACAATAACAAGCCCCTCGAGACCGTGCTCAAGACGGCGAACACGTTCAATCAGTCTATGAGCAAATTCGCGGAGCTCGTCGCTATCATCCGGGGCGTGCTCAAGGTCTCGAACGCAGTCAAAACGGAGGACTTGAACAAGCGCCGCGACGACTTTATCCGGGACAACCTCCGCATGGAGAACAACGGAGCGGGCGTTATCGTGACCGACGCAAAGTACGACTACACGCCGATACAGGACAAAACGACCCCTATCCCCTCGACGCAGTTAAATTACATCAAAGAGGAGATTTACGACTATTTCGGCGTGTCGAAACCTATCGTCGAGAACACCGCGACGGCGGCGGAGGAGTCGGCATTTTATAACGGCGAGATAGCTCCGTTTTTCCGCAAGATGACGCAAGCGTTCTCGAATTGTATCTTTTCAGAACGGGAGTTCGGGCACGGAAACCGGGTCGTGTTCTCTACCAACTCGATACAGTTCGCGACGCTCTCCGACAAGGTGAGCGCGGCGAAGTTCTTGACGGAAATCGGCGCGGCGACGCTCGACCAAATCCTCACTATGTTTGATATGCCGACCATCGGCGGCGAGGAGGGGGCCAGGCGGGTGCAGACCTTGAACATGGTAAACGCCGAGCTCGCGGACAAGTACCAAACCGGCGCGGAGACCGACCCGCCGCCGGAGAAAGACCCGGAGCCGCCGGAGGGCGACCCGGAGGGAAACGAGCCGCCGGAGGGCGGCGGAGAGGAGGGCCAGAAATGAACATCAAAGAGGGGCGCGAATACCGCGCCTTGCAGGACTTCTCCCTCGTCCCCCGCGAGGAGGGCTCCGAGGAGTACCGCGTAAAGGGTACGGCGGTCGTGTTCGACACGCCGACCGTTATCGCGGAGTATGACGGTATCAAGTATTGCGAGGTTATCGACCGGCACGCTTTCGACGAGTGCGACCTCTCCGACGTGATTATGAACTATAACCACGCCGGGAAAGTGGTCGCCCGGCTCCGAAACAAGACGCTCGCCCTCGACATTAACGAGCGCGGGGTCGATATTGAGGCAAATCTCGGCGGCACGACCGCCGGGCGGGAGCTGTACGAGGAAATCGACGGCGGCTATGTGGATAAAATGTCCTTTTCGTTCACGGTGCGGGAGGCGAAGTACGACAGCACCACGCACACGCGGACGATTACAAAGGTCAAGAAACTGTACGACGTTTCGGCGGTGGATATTCCCGCCTATAACGAGACCTCGATTGCGGCGCGGAGCTTTTTCGCGGTGGAGCACGAGAAAGAGCTTGCGGCTTTGGAGCAAGCCCGGCGGCGTAAGAGGTTGATAGCACTCACCTATTGACAAAAATTATGGAGGTAACGAAATGAACATCGAGAAAAGACTCGCAGAAATCCGCGCTCGCAAGGCTGAAATCCGCTCCATCATCGAGAAAGACGATAAGGCGGATATGGACGCTCTCGAGAAAGAGCTCCGCGAGCTGAACGAGGAGGCCGAGGGCCTCGAGCGTCGGCAGAACATCGAGCGTATGCTCAACAGCGGCGCGGCGGTCGCTAATCCCGTGAGCGTGAACACTCCCGAGAGCCGCTCCGAGGAGGTAGACGAAAAGCTCTACCGTTCCGCATGGCTGAAAACCTTGCAGGGTAAGCCCCTCACCGACGCGGAGCAGAGGGCTTATAGCACCGCCGCGAACTCCGGCCTCCCCATTATCCCGGAGACGACCGCAAATCAAATCATCAAGAAAATGTACGAGGTCGCGCCCATCCTCGAGCGGTGCCGTATCTTCCACGTTCCCGGCAATATGAAATTTGCCGTTGAGGGGACGAACGACGACGCGGCTCTCCACACCGAGAACGCGGCTATCACTCCGGCGGGCGACTCCCTCGCGTCCGTAAACCTGACCGGCTACGAAATCGTAAAGCTCGTGAAAGCCTCCCGCGCGTGCTCCGAAATGGCGCTCTCCGCCTTTGAGAGCTACGTCGTCGAGATTATCGCGGAGTCTATCGCCCGGAAGATTGAAAACTACATCTTCACCGGCACGGGCTCCAACCAGCCGGGCGGCGTGAAAACCGCCGGTAAGGGCGCGAGCGGCGCGTATACCGACAACACCGACCAGATTACCGTTGCCGCCGCCGGTTCTCTCTCCGAGGCGAACGTCGTCGCCCTGTATGGTATGCTCGGGGACGGCTACGAGAGAAACGCCGTGTGGTGCATGAGAAAGGCGACGTTCTTCTCCGACTTCTTCCCCCTGATGAACAAGAGCAAGAACAACCTTATCGAGTTCGCGAACGGTCGTTACTACATCATGGGTAACGAGGTCTATTTCACCGGCTCCGTGCCCGCAGACGAGGCCTATCTCGGCGACTTCTCCTATATCATCGGCAACTACTCGCAGGATATTACCGTCGTCAAGAGCGAGCACTCCGGCCTCGCGACGAACTCTATCGACTTCCTCGGCTCTTGCGTGTTCGACAGCAAGCCCGCCGCCGGTCTCGGCGCGTTCGTCCATCTGGCAAAGGCCGGCGCGTAAGGGAGGGCTCTAAATGGCTATCGGAGACTCGTATTTGACGAGTATCCGGCAGTACATGAGAATTACCTCGACCGCGTTCGACCCCGAATTGAAAGACCTCATTAACGCCGCCCGAGCCGACCTTGTGCTCGGCGGCGTTCTTGAGGTCAAGGCGCAGGACGAGACCGACCCGCTTATCTTGCGGGCGGTCGCGACCTATGTAAAGGCCGAGTTCGGGCTCGATAACGAGGACTCGGAGAAATACCGGGCCTCGTACAAGGAACAGCGGAACGGGCTCACCCTATCGGACGCATATATCGCGGCGGAGGAGCCGGGGCCGGAGGAGGGATAGCTCATGTATTGGCGGGATACGGTGACGCTCGAGGCCGTCACCCACGGCGCGGACGAGGAGGGATACCCGAAAGAGGCCGTCGAGGAGACGGAGGTTTTCGCCGACGTTCAATCGGTGCGGCGCTCCGAGTTCTACGCCGCAAAGCAAATCGGAGTTACCCTCGCTATCGCGGTCAAGCTCCGCGCCGCCGACTATGCCGGGCAAGAGCGCCTTGTCTGGAATGGCACGCGGTACAAGGTCGAGCGGGCCTATACGGAGGCGCGGGAAATGTACGAGCTCGAGTGCTCGGAGTTCAAGGAGGCGGAGAAATGAGTATCGAGGCGCGGCTCGTCGAGGCTTTCGACGGGCTCATGAACTCCCCCGCCGCCGCGAACACCTACAAGGGCGACGACGCGGAGTATATCACGTTCAACTATACGGAGATACCCGACGATTTCGGGGACGACGACGCGGGCCATTACCGGGCCCTCGTGCAAGTTCACTATTTCGCCCCGCACGAGAAGAACACACGGGCGACACGGCGGGAAATCACCCGCCGTATCGTTGCCGCCGGGTTCACGAGGCCGTCTATCACTCCGGCCTCGGACGCGAACGGGCAACACTACGTTTTCGAGTGCGAGGACGCGGAGGCGGTATAGCTATGGCGGAACTCAATACGAGCGGGCTCGACGAGCTCCTCTCGGACATGGGCGCTATCGCGGAGATACCCGACGCGGTGCTCCTCGAAATGCTCGTAGCCGAGGCCGAGATTATCGCCCCGGCACAGGCGCAAGAGGCGCGGGCTATGGGCGTTTACGACACCGGCACGACGGCGCAGAGTATCACCTACGACAAAAAGCTCAAGGAAACGAAAGACGGGAAAGCGATTTACGTTTACCCGCAGGGAACGCGGCGGGACGGAAACTCCCGGCGCGTGGCAGAGGTCGCCTTTGTGAATGAGTTCGGGAAAGCGGGCCAGCCGGGGCGACCGTTCATCAACACGGCAAACGAGAAAAAGGCCGACTCCGCCGTCGACGCGGCGGCGGGCGTGTACGACCGATTTCTCAAGAGTAAAAACCTATGAGGAGGTAAATCTATATGGCGCAGTTTGGAGCAAAGAGGCCGAGGTTCGCGCCCGTGGCTACCACGCCGGACAACGCGCTCCCGACCTACAATTTCGAGAGCGTCGTAACGATTGGTAAGCTCGTGGCGGCTAACCTCACCGTTACCAACGCCTCCGGCGAGCTCTACGGCGACGACGCGCTCGCGGAGAAAATTGATATGTTCGCGTCCGGCTCGCTGGAATTGCAGACGGACGACAAGACGGCGGAGGTTCACGCGGCCTTGCATGGGGCCACGCTGGACGAGCTCGAGGAGGAGCTCACGGACTCCGACAGCGACGTAGCGCCGCGCGGCGGTCTTGCCTATTACAAGGTGCTTATCCGAAACGGCGTGCGCGTCTATCAGGGCGTTTTCCATCCCCTTGTGAACGCTATCCTCGGCAACGACAGCGCGGCGACAAAGGGGAGCTCTATCACGTTCGGTACGTCCACGACCACCTTTACCGTGTTCCGTTGCAATTCCGGCGCATGGCGTATCCGTAAGGAGTTCGACAGTGAGGCGGACGTTATCGCGTGGTGCGACGAAAAACTCGGATATACCGCCCCCGGCGGCGGCTGATAACAAAACGGGAGGCGGCGTAAGAAACCGCCTCCCGCTTTGCCGATTGGAGGCTTTGACACATGAAAGCGGCAAAATTCACCGTCGAGGGGACGGCCTATTACCTCGTCCTCGACGGCGAGGCTATGTTTCAGATACGGGACACGTTCGGCGGTACAAAGCTCCTCCTCGAGCAACTCGAGCAGGACACCCGCGAGGGGTTCGACGCGGCTTGCACCGCCGCCGCGTTCATGGCGGAGCGGGGCGAGCTCATTCGCCGCCGGTTAGGATACGCGCCGGGGGAAATCCCGGACGCGGATACGTTCCGGCTCCTCGTGCCGACCTATGAAATCGTCGACCTCAAGAACGCGGTTATCAAGGCCGTAACGCTCGGGTACGGGCGGGAGGTCAAGAGCGCCGAGGACGACGAATACGACGAGGGCCTCGAGGAACTCCGTCAAAAAAAAACACCATCAAGCGGGCGGAATACTACCGCATAGCCGCACGGTGCGGAATATCGGTAACGGAGGCGCTCTTTATGCCTCCCGGCGAGCTTTTCGACCTTTGGGAGCTGTACCTCCGCGACCACGGTAAACGGGATAAGGAGGGCGTATAATGGCGACCCGTACAATATCGACAAGGTTAGCGGTCGAGGGCGAGGCCGCGTATAAAGCGTCCCTCAAAAACATAAATTCGGAGCTCGGGACTCTAAAATCAGAGCTGAAACTCGTAGAGTCCGAGTTTTCGGGACAGGCAAACAGCCTCGCGGCGTTGGAGGCAAAGGGCGCGACCCTATCCAAAATGTACGAGGCGCAAGAGGGAAAGGTAACAAAGCTCCGGGAGGCCCTCGAGAACGCTCGCAAGGCTCAAGAGACCTACGGAGACCGGGTAGACGAGGCCCGCGCGAATATCCAGCGGTGCGAGGAGGCGCTCGCCGCCCTCGGGGACGAGACCGGCGACACGAGCGCGGAGCAAGCGAAACTCACGGAGGAACTCGAGGGGTATAACCGCGAGCTATCCGAGGCGCAGAGCTACCAAGAGGCCGCGACCCGCGCCGTCAACTCGTGGCAGACGCAATTAAACACCGCACAGGCGGACTTAAACCGCCTCGGGGACGACCTCGAGGCGAATAACCGCTATCTCGACGAGGCCCGGAGTTCTACGGACGGGTGCGCCGAGTCTATCGACGAATACGGGAAAGAGGTCAAGGACGCGAGTAAAGAGACCGACTCTTTCGGCGAAAAGCTCAAGGGCGGACTCGTGACCGGGGCAAAAGCCGCCGCGACCGCGCTTGCGGCGGTCGGCGCGGCGGCGGTCGCCGGGGTGGGCGTGCTCCTCAGCCTCGCGGAGTCTACGGAGGAATACCGGGCCGCGCAGGGGCGGTTAAATACCGCGTTCACGGCGGCGGGATACTCCACGGACACGGCGACGGAGGCGTATCGTTCCCTTTATGCCGTGCTCGGGGACACCGACACGGCGACGGAGGCGGCACAACTCCTCGCCCAGCTCGCGACCTCCGAAAAGGACGTTGCAACGTGGGGCGATATTGCCGCCGGAGTATCCGGCACGTTTGGCGACGCGCTCCCGATAAACTCGCTCATTGAGGCGGCGAACGAGACGGCAAAGGTCGGCACAGTGACCGGGGCCCTCGCCGACGCTTTGAATTGGGTCGGTATCAGCGAGGACGAGTTTAACGAAAAGCTCGCCGCGTGTGCCGACGAGACAGAGCGAGCAAACCTTATCACGGAGACCCTCTCCTCTACCTACAAGGACGCGGGCGAGATTTTCAAGGAAAATAACGCCACGATTATGGAGGCGCGGGAGGCTCAAGCAGAACTCGACGACACGCTCGCCCGGCTCGGCGGGACGGTCGCCGACGTGAAAAACGAGCTCGTAGCGGAGTTCGCCCCGGCCCTCGCCGACGTGGTAGACGCTTTCGTCGACGTGATAAACGGGGTAGACGGCGCGGAGGAGGCGCTCGGAGAGGCTATCGACGGCATGATAGGGCAAGCCGCCGACAAGCTCCCGGAGCTCCTCGAGTTCGGTACGACTATCGTACTCAACATTTTAGAGGGCATTGTGAACGCGGCTCCGCAACTTGCGGAGGCCGCGATTTCTGTACTCACCACACTAACGGAGGGGCTCGTATCAGCCCTCCCCCAGCTCGCCGAGGCCGCTATTCAAATCGTGAACGGGCTCGCAACGGGTATCGCCGAGGCGCTCCCGTCCCTCATTCCGGCGGCGGTGGCGGCTATCACGCAGTTAGTACAAACGCTGATAGAGAATATCCCCCTACTCGTCGACGCGGCGTTACAGCTCGTGACAGGGCTCGCGACGGGCATTATCGAGGCTATCCCGGTATTGCTCGAGGCGCTCCCAACGCTGATTGAGAGCCTCGTTACGGCGCTCCTCGAGGCCGTGCCGCAAATCATCGAGACGGGCGTTACCCTCTTGACGGCCCTCGTAACAAACCTCCCGGACATTATCGCGACGATATGCGAGGTATTGCCGCAAATCATCCAGTCGACCATAGATACCTTGCTCTCGCACTTGCCGGAAATCGTAGAGGCAGGGGTCGAGCTCTTAACGGCGCTCATTACCAACCTACCGCAAATTATCTCGACCATCGTACAGGCGCTCCCGCAAATCATTACCTCTATCGTCTCGACACTGGTAAACAATATCCCGAAAATAGTCGAGACCGGCGTAAAGCTCTTGACCTCCCTTATCACCAACCTACCGCAGATTATCTCCTCGCTTGTGGCGGCTATGCCGCAAATCATTTCGAGCATGGTATCGGCACTCGGGCAGGGCGTGAGCGCCTTTGCACAGGTGGGCGCAAACCTTGTCCAAGGGCTTTGGAGCGGTATTCAATCCCTCGCCGGGTGGCTATGGGATAAGGTCTCCGGGTGGATTTCCTCCATTTGGGACGGTATCACGGGCTTTTTCGGTATCTCCTCGCCGTCTAAAAAAATGGCGTGGGTCTCCGAAATGAATATCAAGGGCGCGGCTCGCGGTATCGAGCAGAACAAGGGCCGGGCGGTAAAAGCCTACGGAGATATGACCGCCGAAATGCTCGACGAGGTAGAGTCGGGCATGGGGAAAGTGAATACCGCCCTCGCCGACGGTATCGGGGAAATAGAAACGGGCTTTTCGGCCCGCGCCACGATTGAACAGGTCTCCGCCGCCGTGCCGAGCATGGCAGACCGCCGCAGAGGGTCGGAGACGGCCTCCGGCGGGACGACGACGGTAACGAACACGTTCCATATCGGCGAGCTCGTCGTCCGCGAGGAGGCGGACGTAAAGCGCGTCGCAAAGGAGCTCTACAATATGCAACGCACAAAATCTCGCGGAAAGGGGGTCGTTACCTCGTGAAATTGGGCTTTACATTCAACAACGTACACAGTGACGACATGGGGGTCGTGTTCCGTTCCACAGACCGGACGCTCCTCCCCCCGAAACGAGTCACGCAGTACACCATACCCGGCAAAAGCGGCACATACGACATCGAGGACGGCTACGAAAACCGGGAAATCTCGTGCGAGGTATCCTTTGTCGGAGAGGATTATCAATATCCCGGCGTGCGGACGCGGGCCCGCGCCGTCGCTGGGTGGCTCTCCGGCGAGGGCTTGCTCATTTTCGACGACGAGCCGGAAAAGGCATACAGTGCAAAGGTTATCAGCGGTATCAGCATTGAGCAAATCGCGATTACGGGCCGTTGCGAGGTCGTCTTTCTTTGCGGGCCGTTCGCGGAGTCTATCCAGTATAATCAGCAAATCGTAAACTCCGTCTCCCTCCCCCATTCGGAGCCGGTCAACGTGAACGGCACACAGGAGACGGATTGCCTTATCTATATTACGGCCCGAGGCAACATTACGAACTTGACCGTTACCCGCGTCAAGGTGAACTAAAAACGGAGGTATGTAAAAATGGCAGCTCTTTCTAACGTACACGCCGCGTCGCTCCTCAATACATCGTTACGGAGCGGGACGTATTACCTCGCCTTGTTTCTGACCGACCCGACCGCCGCCGCCACGGGCACGGAGGCCAGCGGCGGCGGGTATGCCCGGAAGATTATCACGTTCGGGGCCCCGTCGCTGGTATCCGGGCGGCAACAGGTGACGAACACGGCGGCGGTGGACTACGGCGTTATCACGGCGGACATTGGCACGGTCTCCTATTGGGGTATCTTTGACTCGCAGAGCGGCGGAAACCTCTTGTGGTTCGGCTCGTTCGCACGGGGAAAGAACGTGCTCAACGGGGACGCTATCACCGTAGAGGCGGGCGCTATCACCTGTAACCTCTCGTAAGGAGGCGAGGAAATGTATAACCGCACTCCATACAACCGAACGCAGTACAACCGAAAAGCCCGCTTTGTGTTCGAGTGGACGGCGACAGCCAACGCGGAGAGCGGTAGCGGCGGCGCTTTGCTCGTTATCCGATACCTCGCGGGCACGGCGGAGGCCGAGACCTCCGCCTCCGGCGAGGTCGTCCGTATTCTGCTATTCACGTCGGCGGCGGAGGCCGTCGCCGAGGCCATCGGCGACTATATCCGTACCCTTTTCTTTGAGGGCGACGCGATAGCGGAGGCAAACGCCAGCGGTACAGGCGTATCGACATACGGACAAGAGGTTATGGTCGTAGAGGGCGTGAACATGGTCGCCGGAGACGAGCTCATAATCGACACGGAGCACATGACCGTAACGCTCAACGGGGTAAACATCGTCGACCGGGTAAGCGACTCGAGCGTCTTTTTCAAGCTCATGTCCGGGGTGAATGATATTATCGTCGAGGGCGGCACAACGGCGGATATTCGTATCTTGTGGAAAGACAGGTGGTTATAAATGGCGGTGCCGCAGGTATTCGACCGCAACATGAAACGGCTTGCCTATCTCGACAACGCTATGAGCGTCGGGTACACCCTCGAGACAAACTCCCTATGGACGGCGACGTTTACCATGCCAGCGGACGACCCGAAAACGGAGTATTGCACGCCGCTGAACTACGTCGAGATTTTCGACGGGGACGAACGTATCGACCTTTTCCGTATCATTGGGGAGGATTTGGAGCGGAGCGACGGGGCGACCCGGTTTTATAACTGCGAGCACGTCCTCGCGACCCTCCTCAATGACGTACTATTTCAGTACCATCAATGCGGCGGGACGGGGGTACGCACGGCGGAGGTATTGAACTATATCCTCAACCGGCAGACAACGCAAAATTGGGTGCTCGGCTCGTGCGATTTCGAGCGGTTCTTTGAGTACAACTGGGAGAACTCGACCCTCCTCGCGGCCCTCTTTGCCGTCCCGGAGTGTTTCGACAGCGATTACCTTTGGACGTGGGACACGACCGGGTATCCGTGGTCGCTCTCCCTTGTCGCGCCGTCGGACAGGCTCAAAAGCGAGATACGGTACGCGAAGAACATGACGGAGATACGGAAATCGCGGGACGATACCGGCCTCGCAAACCGTATCTACGCGCTCGGGTACGGCGAGGGGGTAAATCAGCTCACTATCTCGTCTGTAAACAATGGTCGCCCCTACGTCGAGGACGCTTTGAGTATCGAGAAATACGGGCTTTGCTCGAGTATTCTCGTCGACACGCGGTACGAGGTCGAGGAAAATCTCAAGGCATACGCGGAGCAGATTTTACGGGAGAGCGCGGAGCCCTATTACTCCTATGAGATAGGGGCTATCGACCTCCACCGGCTCACGGGAGACGCTTTTTCCCGTTTCTGGCCGGGCGAAATCGTCCGTATCGTGGACGATGAGGACGGGGTAAACCTCCGGGCCCGTATCGTGAGCGTGACAAAGGACGACGCGCAGGGCGACCCCGGAGCCGTGAGCGTGACGATTGCGAACAAGTCGAAAGACATAGCCGGGAGCATTTCGGACTTGCAGAGCCGGGCCCTCATTGGGGAGACCTACGCGCAGGGGGCCACAAATCAACAGGTCTACAATTTCTCGGACAACGCGGACGCAGACCACCCGGCGACCATGAAAATCTATATCGACGAGTCCGTCGTCCGCATAAACAAAATGCTCCTCAATATCCAGTTTGAGCCGTTCCGGGCCTTTGAGCAGGCTATCGGCGGCGGCGGCGGGCAAACGACCTCCTCCGGCGGCGGTACGACTACCTCCTCCGGCGGCGGCTCGACGACTTCCTCCGGCGGTGGCTCGACGACCTCCTCCGGCGGCGGGCAGACCTCGAGCGGAACGGCTCTCGAGAGCTCGAATATCCTCCCGAACGAGACGAACGGACAGGCGGTACATAATCACGGCCTATCGAGCGGGGCGAAACTCGCTATCGTAGACTCGTCGCTGAAAATCGTAGGATACGAGAGCTTTGTGTGGTCGGGGGCGCACGTCCACCCGGCCCATACGCACAGGATTTCCGACCATACGCACCGGGTAGACTCGCACACGCACCGCGTGAGCGCCCACACCCACACCGTACCGGCACACACGCACACGGTACAAAATCACACCCACGCGATACAGTTCGGCATATACGAGGGGCAACGGGCCTCCCGTGCGACTATCCGGGTCGACGGGAACGTCCTCCCGGCTCAAAGCGGCTACGACAATATCGACATAGTAGCGTATCTCTCCAAGGACGACGCGGGGAAGATACAGCGCGGGACGTGGCACACGATAGAGGTACTCCCGGACACTATGAGCCGTATCGTCGGGGCCGTGTTCTCGCAGACGTTCTGTAATTCTCGCGGCGGCGGGGACTATTAACAGGGAGGTTAGAGAATGGCACAGCTAAAGACCATGTACCCGGCGCAGGCTAACACGCCGGAGACCACGCTCGCCGGGTCGCTGACGACCACGGGGACGAGCGTTACCGTCCTCGACGGCTCCGTCTTGCCGGACGCGCCGAACTATCTCACTATCGGCGCGGACTCCGCCACGGCGGAGACGGTGCTCATGACGGAAAAGGACGGGAACGACCTCACTATCACGCGGGGCCAGAACGGGACAGCGGCCCGCGCGTGGGGAAAGGGCGATATTATCGGTCGATACTTCACGGCGGCAGACCATGACGCGCTCCGGGAGAATATCGAGACCCTCAACACGGAAAAGCCGGATAGGGTCGCGAGTCCCGTCAACGGGAACTTTGTCGCGTTCGACGGCACGACCGGCGCACAGAAAGACAGTGGAAAGAAAGCGGCGGATTTCGCCGCCGCAAACCATACCCACGACGGCAAGGCCGACAAGGTGCAGGGCGCGACCGCCGGGAACTTTGCAGGGCTCGACGAGAGCGGCAACCTCACGGACAGCGGGAAAAAGCCGGGAGACTTTGCCGCCGCAAATCACACCCACGACGGCAAGGCCGACAAGGTGCAGGGCGCGACCGCCGGAAACCTCGCAGGGCTCGACGGGAACGGCAACCTCACGGACAGCGGAAAGAAAGCCTCCGACTTTGCCGCCGCGACGCACTCTCACACGGGATACGCCGAGGTCAAGATTTTTACGGACGTATCCGTACCGGCCTCCGCGTGGGGGAACGACTCCACATACGGGGCCTATCCATTCGCGGCGACCATCACGGCGGCGGGCGTGACGGCGGCGCACGTTCCCGAGGTCAACTACGGCGCGACGGAGGCCGCAAGCGGGGATTTCGCCCCGGTCGCTACCTCCGGGAGCGGGACGGTGAAAATCTACGCGGCGGTCAAGCCGACGGCGGATATCACTATCCCCTCGATTATTTGCATAAAGGCGGTGTAAAAAATGGCGATTGGACGAACGAACGCGGTCGGCAAGGCGGGGACACAGTTCTCCCTTGTCGTGACCGTCGAGACCGGCTCCCTCGTGACCGCGACAAAGGGCGCGCGGAGCGTGAGCGGGACGGCGGTAAATGGCTCTTGCGTGCTGACGCTCCCGGAGGCCGGGACGTGGACAGTTACCGCGACCCGGAGCGGGCAGACCTCGGACACAAAGACCGTGAGCGTGGTCGACAGCTACGCGGTAACGCTCACGTTCTTCTCGGCGACGATTACCGTTACCGCGCCCTCCGGCGCGACCGTGACGCTCAAAAAGGGCGGCTCCACGGTGGACAGCAAGACGAGTACCGGCACGGCGGTATTTACCGTCTACGAGACCGGCGAGTACACCGTCGAGGCCACGCAGGGCGGGCAGAGCACGAGCGGCACGGTAAACGTCGTCTCCTCGACGACCTCCTATGCGATTACCCTCTCTTTCGTGAGCGACACGCTCAACGAAAATAGTTGGGACACCATTTCCGAGGTCTCCGACGCGGGAGAGGGCGCGAACTATTGGGCCATCGGCGACCGAAAGCAAGTCACCCTCAACGGCACAGTGGGGAGCCTCTCACTCTCGAATTTCTCGACCTACGCTTTTATTATTGGGTTCAATCACAACTCCGGGCGAGAGGGTTCGGGCCGTATCCACTTCCAGCTTGCAAAGACGGCCCTCTCCGGCGGTACGGACGTATGCCTCACCGACGGGCAGTACCTCAATACTGGCTCCTCGGCGGCGTTCCGCATGAATACGAGCAACACCAACTCCGGCGGGTGGGAGGACTCGTACATGAGGAATAATATTTGTGGTACGAGCAAGTCGACGACCTCGGGCCGCATCATGGGAGCTATACCCGCCGAACTCCGTAACGCGCTCAAGAGCGTTACAAAGTACACGAATAATAACGGGAGTAGCTCGGCCTCGAGCGCCGTCACCGCGACCACAGATTACTTTTTCCTCCTCTCGGAGTACGAGGTATTCGGGAATATCACATACTCGAACAGCTACGAGGCAAATTATCAACAGCAATACGCCTACTACTCCGCCGGAAACAGCAAGGTCAAATACCGGCACAACAGCACAGGGAGCGCCGCTTATTGGTGGCTCCGTTCCCCGGGTGCGGGCAACTCCTACTCTTTCGTGCGTGTGAACGCCGGCGGCACAGTCATCTACATCAGCGCGTGCATTTCGCTCGGGTTCGCGCCGGGCTTTTGCGTATAATTAGGGCTTTCGGAATTGCGCCCTCAATGGACGCAATTCTCCGGCCAGACACAGGAAAGGGGCGAAAGAATGAGCGTGCCGAAATCACGGCGGGGCGAGAGCCCCGCGCAGTATATCGACCTCGCCCGCGAGATATATGTCTTTACCTATAACCGCGTGCGGCTTTTGCCGAAAGCCTATACGTTCTATTTCTCCTTGCCGCTATACAACGCGGCGCGGACGGCCTACCGGCTCGTCAAGACGGCAAACCTCATTTACATAGACCCGAAACAAGAGGGCCCGGTCGTGGAGCGCAATAAACAGCGCCGCCGGGAGCTCTACGAGAACGCGCAGGGCTATTATAACAATATGCTCGACGTGCTCGACCTCGCGTTTATGACCGTCAATCACGAGAAGATACCGCCGTCCGTTCTGAAACAGTGGGTCGGTATGATTACCGACGAAATCTCTCAAATTTCCAAAATCAAGCGGAGCGACAAAGGCCGATAGGCCGGAGCCGCCCCGTTTCGATTTAGGCCGTATCCCGCCTCGCCGCTAATTGGTGGCTCCGTTCCCCGAATGCGGGCAACTCCAACAATTTCGTGAATGTGAACACCGACGGCACAGTCAACAACAACAACGCGAACAATTCGCTCGGGTTCGCGCCGGGATTTCGCATAAGCCAGACCGATTAACTCCTTGAGAGCTAAAGCCGTGCGTATGCAAAAGGGGGATACGACCTCTCCGACCGCCCGCAAGGGCGCGACGACAAACTGATAGCTCGACACGGAGGGCCGGACGCTCCTTGCATGGCGGCGGCGTGCGCGTTTGCCGCCGTTTCATGGCCTCACCGTTACGCAATTTAGACAACGCGCCGAGAAAGAATTGTGCGAGGTATTTTTATTTTGTTATGAACAGTGCAGAAAGACACGAGGCAAGATACCAACGGCGGCGGGCCGCGCGGCTCGAGAAAAGGGCGAGGGACACAAAGGAGCTCGGAGATTTCGAGTCGGTTTTCTCGTTCGAGCACCTATACGCGGCCTACCGCGCGTCGGTAAAGGGTGTCGGGTGGAAAGCGAGCACGCAGAGATACAAGGCGAGCGCCCTCGCGAACATCGACAAGACACACAACGCACTATTGAACGGGACGTTCAAGTCGAAAGGCTTTTACGAGTTCGATATTATCGAGCGCGGAAAGCCTCGGCATATTCGGAGCGTCCACATAAGCGAGCGCGTCGTCCAGCGGTGCCTATGCGATTACTCCCTTGTCCCTATGCTCTCCCGGTCGTTCATCTACGACAACGGGGCCAGCTTGCAGGGCAAGGGATACGATTTCGCCGTCCGCCGGGTGACGCGGTTCCTCGCGAAACACTATCGACAGCACGGGCGGGAGGGCTACGCGCTGGTATTTGATTTCTCGAAATACTTTGATACCGCGCAACACGCGCCGGTATTTAGGGCTATCGAGAAAAGCGGTATCGACGACCGGCTCGTCGCCCTCTCCGAGTATTTTATAAAATGCTTTGGGGACGAGGGCCTCGGGCTCGGGAGTCAAGTCTCGCAAATCGCCGCTATCGCCCTCCCGAACAAAATCGACCATTATATCAAGGACGTTTTGCGGATGAAGTTCTACGAGCGGTATATGGACGACGGGCTCATTATCAGCCGGTCGAAAGAAAAGCTCCGGGAGTGCCTCGAGGCTCTCCGGCGGCTTTGTGCCGAACACGGGATAAAGCTCAACGAGAAAAAGACGCAGATTATCAAGCTCACGCGGGGCTTTACGTTCCTAAAGGTGCGGTTCCGATACGGAAAGACGGGAGCGGTCGTCCGGCGTGCCAGCTATAAGAGCGTCCGGCAAATGCGGAAAAAGTTAAAGATTTTCCGGCGTTGGGTGGACTCCGGGCGCATGGAGCCGGAGGACGTTCGCGCGTCGCTCACATCATGGAGCGGGTATATGAGGAGATTTCACTCCTATTTCGCCGTTCAATCAGTCATGCAGAAATACCGCGAGCTTTTCGCGGCATAGGAGGGGTCAAGTATGGAATACGTCGTTTATAAGCGGTTCAAGGAAAAGGGTATCGACGGGCGGTTTAACCTCCCGTTTGGTACAGTATGCGAGGAGCGGGGCGGCTACCTTTTCGCCCCGGACGGTCGCCGCATTTGCGCCGTGAAATCCGAAAACGGGTGGTGCCATTTCCGACCGAACACGGAGGAGGGCCGGAGGCGGCTCGTCATGCTTGAGCGGCTCTATCGCTACTATGCGCCCGGCGGGAAGAAAGCGCCGGAGGGCAACGCCGCCGAGGATTTCGACCCGGACAAATGGCCGGGAGCGGAAAATACATACTGGAAAAGCCTACTCCGCACCATGCCGACGGACAAGCTCGAGGCGTTCTATCGGGCCCGGCTCGGAGAGCCGGAGTATTGAGGAGGTATCACCATGTATAAAGTCACGGTCGACGGAGTTTTCGCCGGATACTCCGATACGGCGGTTTTCGTCCGGCTCCACGAGAACGGGTGCTATATCCCTTGTGAGGAGACGGAGGCCGAGGGCGTATGCGTAAAGCTCCCCTACGAGTTCCAAGACGACGAGGGGAACACGGTACGCACGGTCGAGGATATTGTTTTCTCACTCACGGAGGGCGGCTTATCCGGCATTGAACAGGTGGCGGAGCTCGAACACGCGAGCGGGCCGCTCATGCTCTCGGAGGCCGAGGCCGTCGTCGATATTCTGTTAGGAGGTAGCGGAGAATGATTACACGGGAAAGAGCTCGGGAGCTCCGGGCCGTTATCGAGGGTGCGGTATCGACCTATGACATGGAGGACAGCGAGGCGCTAAAGGTCGTCGAGATTTTCCCGACATGGGAGACGCTCCTCGCCGCAGGGAACGCGCTCGCGGAAAACACCATCTTGAACGACGGCGGTATCCTTTACAGGGTGGTACAGCCGGGCGGGGTCGTCCCGCAGGAACACCAACCGCCACACGGAGAGGGTATGCTCGCCGTGTACCGGCCTATCGACCAGACCCACGCCGGGACGGTCGACGACCCTATCCCGTTCGTGTACGGCATGGACACCGAAAAGGACAAGTATTACAGCTATGAGGGGAAAACGTACCTTTGTAACCTCGCTATGGCTCCGTGCGTATGGGCCCCGGATACGCCGGGCTTGTGGCAGTGGACGCTTATCGAATGAGGGCGGCGATATACACGGTCTCAAAGGGCGGGAAAGAAATCGCTCGCCTCCCCGCGCTGATATGGGTACGGCTCGCGGAGCCGGGCCTTTATCTCGTATGCGGAGAGGACGAGGGCGAGGGCGTGCTCGTGGGCGGGGAGATATACCACGTCCGGGGGTGCCCTATCCTACCAGGAAAAGAGACCGTAACGCTCGATTACATCGAAGAATAACGGGAGGAAAAAGCGTATGGAGTACGCAGATTTGATTATCGGGGCCGCGTGTACCATCGTCGGCGTTCTCTTGAGCTATGCCGCCTTTGCCCGGAACGCGAAAAAGGACAGCGAGGCCAGCGGCAAAGAGAGCGGGACGGTGCTCACGGAGATAGGGTATATCAAGGGCGGGGTCGACCGTATCGAACGGAAACAGGACGAGCAGGACGAGCGGTATCTCAAAATGGCGGAGCGCGTAACCGCCGTCGAGAGCTCCGCGAAACAGGCTCACAAGCGTATCGACCGCCTCGAGGGGCACGAAAACCGGCAGTTTGGAGAGGGTGCTCACCATGAGTAACGGGAAAAGGGTGGCAAAGACCGACGGAAAATTGAAAAAGGCGGCGGGTGCCGTGTGGAGCTTTGTAAAGGGGTATCTTTCCTTTTCAAAGCTCCTCGTTTTTGCCGTCCTTTTCATCGACTACAAGGCGACTATGGTAACGCTCGACCTCTGCTATATCGCCGTAGCGAACAACTATACCGGGAGCCTCCCGTACCTAACCGCCCTTATCGCCTTTTTACAGGCCGCGACCGCGACCGTGCTCTCGTTCTCGCTTAATAAGAGCAAGGCAGAGAACACGACCGGCGGTATCACATACGAGGCAAATATAAAAAGAGATTGTTAGGAGGTAAAGACGTGAACAAAAACATCGTAAAGCGGCTTGCCGCCCTCTTGAGCGTCAAGAGCATTGTAACGCTCTTGCTCTCCGGGGTATTCGCCTACCTCGCAATTACAGGGAACACGAGCCAAGAGTTTATGACCGTCTACACGGTCGTTATCGCGTTCTATTTCGGAACGCAGACGCAGAAAATCAGCGACGCGGTAGCACAGAGCGAGGAGGGCAAGGAATGAACTTGCACAAGTGCATTTTGACAAGGAACGATTGCTATACCTCCGGGCGGACGATTACGCCGCGCGGCGTTATGGTACATTCGACCGGGGCGAATAATCCGACCCTCCGCCGGTACGTCCAGCCGGACGACGGCCTATTAGGGGACAACAGGTACGACAACGATTGGAATAGGCCGGGAACGGGCGCTTGCGTCCATGCCTTTATCGGCGAGCTCGCCGACGGCTCCGTCGCGACCTATCAGACCTTGCCGTGGAATTGGCGCGGGTGGCACGCCGCCTCCGGCCCGAACGGGAGCGCGAACAACACGCATATTTCTTTTGAGATTTGCGAGGACGGTCTCGACGACCCCGTTTATTTCACAAAGGTCTATAAAGAGGCGGCGGAGCTGACCGCGTACCTTTGCAAGCTGTACGGCCTCGACCCGGAGGCCGACGGGGTAGTTATCTGCCATAGCGAGGGGCACACGCGGGGTATCGCCTCAAATCATGGGGACGTTATGCGCTGGTTCCCCCGGCACGGTAAAAACATGGATGATTTCCGGGCGGAAGTCGCCCGGCTTATCAAAAATCAAAGCGGAAAGGATGAATTGGACATGACAAAAGAGGAGCTCGTTTCTTGCGCTGGTACAGGCGACAACCCATCCGGGTGGGCTCGTGAGCACACGGAGTATTGCAAGCAAAAGGGCATTTTCGCCGGAGACGGAGCGGGTAACTACGGTTGGCAACAGCCGATTACCCGAGAGGCCGTCGCGACCATCGTACACCGCGCTCTTGAGGTCGCGGGGCTTGCCGACAGTATCCCGGACGCATAAGCAGGACACAGAGAACGGGCGGGGGTATAGACCCTCGCCCGTTTTTTCTTTTGCACGCATAACGCAGAAATAACGCACGGCGAGCGATAGGTTATCGCGACCGTGCGTTAAATGCGTGTTATTGCGACAAAATGCTTTTGAAATGCTACTTTTTGAAATAGACCGCAATATCGAGGCCGTAGTTTGCACGCTCCCCGTCGCTATCCTCGTACACAAAGCCGCCGGTAACGTCGTAGGACTCGACCCTCTCGAAACGGTCTATTTGCGAGAGCGCCCGCTTGAGGTCGCCGGTCGAGATACTCCCGACTTGCTCCTCGCCGTAGAACACGCCAACGGCGGGCTTGCCCTCGAAATCATACTTTCGGAGGGAAAAAGAGTACGTCGAGGGCTCCTCACGTTTGATTTCCCGGAGTATCGTTTGACGGCTCCGGCCTCCGGGGTTCTTGAATGTCACGCCGACGACCCGGAATATCTCCCGGTTTAGGGTGGCGCGGTATGCCTCCTCCCGCCGCCGGGACTCCTCCCTCTCGGCCTCTTTCCGGGCTTTCTCCTCGGACTGGAGCCGTGCGGCCTCCGCCGCCTCTTTCTTGAGCTCGTTCTTTTTCCATAGCCGGTATATGAGTACGCAGATACCGACCGGGTAGAATATGACGAGTAAGACGATTTGCCACGTTTTGAGCTTTTTCATTGAGAGCCCCTCCCGTTAAATTGTGCTTTTATATTCCAGCTTGTAAGCCTTAATTACAATATTAACGAGAAAACATGATACAGTCAAGGGGCAAACGAGAGGAGGCGGCGATTTGCGGGTATATGAGTACGAGGGAAAGCGGAACATATCAGGAGAGCGTATCCACCAACGCCGGACGACGCTCCGGCTCTCTCAAGCAGACCTCGCGGCCCGTATGCAAGTTCGCGGCGTGACTATCGAGCGGGAGGCTATCTCCAAAATAGAGACCGGCGACCGTTTCGTTACCGACTATGAGTTTATCATATTCGCGGAGGTTTTAGGCGTGTCTATGGAATGGCTCGCCGGAAAAGAATAGAGGAACAACGACCCCGGCGGGAGTTCCGCCGGGATTTTTTTACTTGCTTATTGACATACTCTCGAGAGTATGTTATTATAAGGCACACAAGAGAGGAGGGAAAATCATGGAGACAGAAAAACGGAAAACGACGACCTCCTCGGAGGTAAAGAGGAGATATAATCAAAAAACGTACGGGGCGGTTACGGCGTATGTCCCTAAAGAAATGGCGGAGGCGTTCAAAGCGAAGTGTGCCGCCGAGGGTATCCCGCAGGCGCAGATTATCAAAAAGGCGATAGAGGAGTTCTTGAGCAGATAGCGCGGCGGGGGCGGGTATCCGCCCCTTTTCCGCACTCACGACACAAAACGGAGGGGGAACTATGGCACGGGCGAAGTATAAGCAACTCGACAGAGACCGGCGGCTCAAAATGGAGGCGCTTTTTCGGGCCGGTCTAAAGCCTCGCGAAATTGCGGAGCAAATCGGGTGCCATATCTCGACCGTGTATAGAGAGTTCCGCCGGGGCGAGTATGAGCACCTAAACAGCGACTACACCACGGAGCGGCGGTACAGCGCAGACAAGGCCGAGGCTCTCCACCAACTCAACGCGACCGCGAAAGGGGCCCCGCTCAAGATAGGGAAAAACTTTGCCGTCGCCGAGTTCATCGAGGGGAAGATAAAGGACGACAAATACTCCCCGGCGGCGGTATGCGCCCTCTTGCGAACGGAGGAGTACGCTCATTTCGGTATCACCTTTTGCCGGGCCACGATTTACAAGTATATCGAGGACGGGAATATCTTCCCGAATATCACGAACAAAGACCTCCCGGAAAAGGGAGAGCGCAAGCGGGAGTATAACAAGGTGCGGGAGAAGAAAGAGCCGCGAGGCCGGAGTATCGAGGAGCGGGAGCCGGAGGTCGACGAGCGGAAAGAGCCGGGACATTGGGAAATGGATAGCGTCCTCGGGAAGAAAGGGACAAAGGCGCGGCTCCTTGTCCTCTCGGAGCGGGTGACGCGGAGCGAGATTATCATAAAAGTACAGGACGGGCGGGCGATTACGGTCGTCCGGGCCCTCGACCGACTCGAGCGGGAGCTCGGAGACCTTTTCCCCGTGATATTCAAGTCGATAACGTGCGACAACGGCTCCGAGTTCGCGAATTGGGCCGGTATTGAGCGTAGCGTATGGAAACGAAAGGGACAGCGGACGACGGTTTATTTCTGCCATCCGTACACCGCCTGCGAACGAGGCACGAATGAGAACATAAACCGAATGATACGCCGCCACTTCCCGAAAGGTACGGATTTCGGGAAAGTGACGGCGGCGGAGGTAAAGCGGGTCGAGCGGTGGATTAACACCTATCCCCGCGAGATTTTAGGCTTTTCGTCCTCCGCTGATATGTTCGCGGAGGCGTTCGGGCGGGCCTCTTGACGTGTTTTATATTTTTTTATAGCTTTTTCGCAAAAAATACTTGACATTCGGGGACGCGCCGTTTATCATTTATTGCGTAAGAGCTACACAGCTCGAGCGCAATATTTTTTTATCCACAAATGGGATTGGAGGCGTTGAAAATGGCTGGAAATTGTCTGACGCTCGCAGACCGTCGGGAAATCGAGCGTCTCTACGCCGCCGATGAAAAGCCGAGTGTAATTGCGGCGGCGGTCGGCGTGTCGGTCGCCACAATATACCGCGAGCTCAAGCGCGGGGAAACGGGCGGCTTGAATGGGAACTATTGCCCGGCGTACAGCGCGGAGGCGGCGGAGAAAGCTGTCCGGCGCTCCATGAGAAACCGGGGCCGTCGGAAACAGGCCGGATAAAAACCGAAAGGGGATTACTTATACCATGAAATTAGACAGGACTTTTTCAAGAGAGCTCTCCAAGCTTGCAAACGGAGACGGGAGCAGAGAGGCGAAATTTGATTTCTTAACGAAAGCGAGAGCGGCGAGAAAGGCGCTCTCAACGCCGGAAGTCATGAGAGGGGCGTTCGACGACGCGGTAAAAGAGTATGGCAGGGTTGCGGTAGGCGTTTGCCTTGCGGTGACAATTTGGGAACGCCGGGACAGGCTGACCGACCGGGCCGTACAGTGGGCGAGGGCGGTTCTCGAAGTTTGGACGAACAGACCGGCGAATATGCTGACGGTCTACATCGACGACAATATCCACCCGACGAAAATAGAAGTCTATGCAGGTGAGTTTATGAGACTCACCACGGAGGCCGCATAATGAACAATTTCGAGCGGCTCACCCGGAGCCGGGGCACGTTGGGAGCTTTCCTCCGCTCCCTCCCCGTGCTCTCCGGCCCGTGGGACGATGAATTTCACCGGCGGCGGTGCGCTTTTTGTACTCGCGAGAATTGCAACGATTGCCCGAACGAGGCGGAGCGAGGGAGCCCGGAGTGGTGGCTCGGGCTCGAGGCAGAGGAGGCAGACAATGAGCCTTAACGAGAGAATACTCGCAGACCTCCGGCGGACGTACATATCCGCAGTACAAGAAATGACTCTTTTCCCGGAGGGAACGAAAGAGCACAGGCGAGGAGAGAGCCTCGCTATGAGTACCTCGAAAACGGTATTTTCCATATTCGGAAAGAAAGCGGCGGAGGACTTGAGAAAAGAGGGCTTGCGCGAGCGGGAACGGATAAAGGGGGCGGGGCTATGAGCGGAACGACTCGGACGGCCTACCGGCTAAAAGCGAACAAGACGAAACTCTACGCACTCGCCCGGAGTATCTATCCGACAATCGAGACCATGAAAAATACGGAGTTCGTGAAGTATTTCCGTTCGCGGGACTACGCGCTCGATTTTTGGAGCGGGAGTCACTTTCACCACCTTTTCTTAAGCGTATGCGGCGGGAAAGCCCGGCTCGGGGACAGGTGGACAGAGACCGACGAGCGCGGAGAGACCGTCGAGCGGTGGGAGTGCCGCCCTATCGAGCTGGACGAGCTCCGAGAGTTCGGGCTCGTCGAGGAGGTTGCAGAATGAGCGGCCCGGTCTACGGTCGCACTTGCGAGGGGTGCGAGGACGTTATCGCGGAGGCGTGGGCCAAGGGAAAGACCGCGCACAGGTGCAACGCGCCGGGCCCGTGCCGGGGCTATGTGGTGGGACAAGCGTATTTTCTCCCATATATCCCGGCGTGGTGCCCGAAACTGGTAGAGGGAGGCCGTCAAGGTGGATAAAGCGGCATTGTTGAAAAAGATACGCGCCCTCGCGGAGCGCGGGGTCGGCGGCGAGGCAGACAACGCCGAGGAGATACTCCGGCGGCTCATGGAGAAATACGGAGTATCCGAGGACGAGCTCGACGAGGAGGAGCGCCGGAGGCACGATTTCGAGTACCACGGGAAAGAGCAAGAAAAGCTCTTGCGACAGGTCGTTTACAAGGTAACGGGCGGATACGCCTATAACCTTGTTTACAGAGCGAGCGGACGCAAGGTAAAAACAAGGCTCGGTGCGGATTGCACCGCCGCCGAAAAGGTAGAAATCGAGTTCCTTTTCGATTTCTATACCCGATTATGGGAGCGGGAGCGGGACGCGTTCCTATCGGCCTTTATTCAAAAGCACAGGATTTTCACTATCCGGGACGACATAGAGCCGCAAGAGGCCTCGAGAGAAGAACTCTTGAAAATGCAAGCTCTCATGTTGGGAATGAGCGACGAGTCGCCGGTAAGAGCATTACCGGCACAACAATAAAAAGGAGGGTTCCAAATGAAAAAGGTCTATTCAAAGAAACTCGGCGGAGAGGTATTCGCCCTTGCGCCGGAGCAACTCGAGGTTTTCCGAAATGCGGGCTATCAGACCCCGGCCCCAGAGGAGGTTATCGCGGACGCGGGAGAGGCTACGCTCACTCCGCCGGAGGACAAGCGGGCGTATGTGGTGCTCAACCTTAAGTCGGGCGAGTTCGCCGTCCGCGTGCGCTCGTGTACCCTCAAGGGGAGCGAATATAGCGCAGTCGTAGGGGAAATCGTGCAAGCGGGTCTTTTGAAACGCCTCGCGGAACAGGCCGACCCGGACAGACCGAAACCGGCGGCTCCGGCGGCGGGCGCGGCCTCCCCGTTCGTTGCCCTCTTTGCCGAGGCCATCAAAAAGGCGTTTGTCGGCGGGACGGAGGCCACGGGACAGACAGCACCGGCGGATAGCGCCGCCTCTCCTATCGGTGCTATCATTTCCGAGGCTATCAAGAAATCCCTCGGCGGCGCGGCGGCTCCCTCCGCCCCGGCCTCCGCTCCGGCGGGAGCGGTCAATACGGAGGAGGTCGTCGACAAATGAGCGGAGAGGGATACACTCTCGGGACGTGCCGCTATTGCGGACAGGTCGTAAGCCTCGAACGGGAGCGGCCCACGCAAGAGGCGGCGGATATTGCCGCCTCGGAGGAGTGCTCTTGCTATGACGCTCGGGAGGAGCGGGCGATATGCCGGAAAATCGAGAACGCGCAGGACAGGATACAAAAGGTTTTCGGGAGCGAGGCCGAGGAGCTCGGCTTTCGGCCTATCAACGCGCCGGAGCCTATCCAGCTCATGAACGATATAGCCGTCCTTATCGCTCGGGGATACATAACCTCCGCCGTCGTGAACGTCCGGGGACAGTGTAGAGCGAAAATCTCGCTCACCAGTAAAGAGAAAATCAAGGTGGAGCGGAGCGAGACGCGCTCCTATCAGCTTGAGGAATAGGAGGCGGCGGGACATGGTAAAGCTCGGAGACCGCCGTACCGTCCACCCGGCAACGCTGGACGGGCACGAAAAGGGAAAGCCCCGACCGCTCACGGGCACGGTGGTATATATCCACCCGGCGGGCCGGTATTGCGTCCTCGAGTTCGAGGTCGGCACACGCGGCGAGCGGATACGGGAGAGTTTTCAACTTATCGAGGGGGAAATCGCGGAATGAAGAACGAGAAAAGCCGCCCGGCGGAGTACCGGCCTACCGCGAGCGGCCCCATGAAATTATATCTCGTCCGGCATGAGGACGGGCAGGAAATCACGGTAAACGGTCGGAACAGGTACGAGGCCGTGACCGCCGCCGCCCGGAAATGGGGCGTAAGGTGGACAAGCATAGCTCGGGCGTGCGAGTTTATCGAGCTCGCCTCCGAGGACGACGAGGGGGGAACAGCACCATGACCGCAAGAGAACAGCGCCAGCAGAGGCGCAGGGCCCGCGCTATCCGGCGGCGGGTCTCCCGTGTGCTCGCTTTCCTCGCCCTCCTCGCCGCGCTGGTGCTCATTGTAGCCGCCAGAGCGAAAGACAAGACCGGCGAGGCCGTACTCCCGGAGACCGACCCGCTCCCGCTTGCGACAGTAACGACCATAGAAACCGCGCCGCCGGTAACACTGGCTCCCGTGGCGGAGTCGGAGGCCGTCTCCCGGTACGCCGGTATCGAAATCAGCGACGAGGACGTTTATACCCTCGCTTGCCTCGCCTATCACGAGGCGCGGGGCGAGCCGTTCGAGGGACAGGTCGCCGTTATCGAGGTCGCGCTTAATCGGTGCTTGTCCGACTACTTCCCGGATACGGTCGAGGAGGTCGTATTTCAGAAGTACGGCGACGTATGGCAGTTCTCCCCCGCTCCCTACCTCTACACGGCGGAGCCGACGGAGACGCAGTACGAGGCCGTCTATACCGCACTCGCGGCGGAGGAGCCTATCCTCCCTCTCGATACGGTGTACTTTTCCACGGGGCCCTATAACGACAGTATTGTCGCGGTTATAGGAAATCATTACTTTTGCTCAATTTTTTAAGGAGGGTGCAGTTATGAACATCACGCGCAGAGTTACGGAGGCCGTCGATTTCGAGTACATGAAAGCGGCTATCGACGCGGGGAACGGCCCGGAGTTCGTGAGGCCGTTCGACGAGCTCATTATCCCGCTCGAGAACGGGAAAAGCATTACCGCCGTTTGCGGCGGGTATGTGGGCGACCGGCGGGTCCGGTTCGTGCTCAAGGATTGCTTGCCGGAGCTCCACGTCATGAACAAGAGGCCGACCAACGCGGGAGGCTACCTCAATAGCGAGGGGCGGCGGCACGTCCTCGAGGACATTCTCCCGCTTTTCCCGGCATGGCTCCGGGACGCTATGAAACCCCGGAACATGGTCGAGACCATCGACGGCGAGGAGCACACCTACGCCGACACGCTTTGGATACCCTCGGCGACCGACCTTTTCGGCCCCTCTGAGTCGGGGTTTTGGGCCGAGGAGCCGGATAGCGAGCAACTCGATATTTTCAAGACGGAGCGGGGCCGCGTGAAAGAGGTCGAGGGCTACGGGACTTATCCGTGGTGGCTCCGTTCCCCGTATGCGGGCAACTCCAACTATTTCGTGTATGTGTACACCGGCGGCACAGTCATCTACTACTACGCGTACTATTCGCTCGGGTTCGCGCCGGGCTTTGACCTCTAAAATTCGGAATTAAAAACCCTCCCCGGCTCAATGCCGGGGAGGGATACTCGAAAGAGGAGGTAAAGCCCATGATACGACGCAGGAAATCAAAGCTCCCGAAATGGCGGTACGAGTTCGATTGCCGGAAGTGCGACAACATTCGGGAGATACACGACCCGCGCAAGCACAGAGACGGCGATTATTGCGTCCCGTGCATAGAGCGGAACGACGCGGGCCTCCCGAGTCCTATCCGGGCATACGAGAAAGAGCGTGTCCTCCGTTGCGAGTGCTTTACTCCCATCCCGGAGGACGGAGAGGAGGGCAAGGTATGAGCCTATGCAGAGGGTGCGGGGCCTCTATCGAGTGGATACGCACGACGGCGGGCCGCTCCATGCCGATAGACCCGGAGCCGGTTTTCATCGTCGAGGAGGACGGAGGACGCGAGCGGTTTATCACGGACGAGGGCGAGGTCGTCGCCGGGCGGCGGGCCTTGCCAGAGGAGGAGGGCCCGGCGTGCGCCGTGGGCTTTGTGCCTCATTGGAAAACGTGCCCGGCGGCGGACAGATTTCGGAGGAGGTAAGGGTATGGAAATCGAGAGGGCGTTCGAGATACTCGACCCGCTCCACCGGGAGCACTACGAGAGTATCGAGCCGGTAAATGAGGCGTGCAGATTGGCGCGGGTGGCGCTCTATAAACAAATGAAAGGGAAACCGTACCCGGACGGAGACCGAGGTATCGTAGCTTGCCCGAATTGTAAGAGCGGAGAGTACCTATACAATGAGGACGGAAACAGAAACGAGTATTGCGGTCAATGCGGAAAGCGCATTGATTGGGAGTAAAAAGAAAGCCTCCGACGCTTGAGCGAGCGTCGGAGGCGTAACCGCCCCGAAAGGTGATTACTTATACCTATATTATATTACCACACTCCGGGGGCGGTGGCAAGGGCGAAAAAGAAAAGCGCGAGGGCGCTTATTCGGGCTCGTATGGAATATTAACGAGCCGACCATACAGGCCACGGAGGGAAAGGCTATGCGGACAGTCTATCGGGAAAAGCGGTATTATTGCGGGGAATACCTCGACGTGTTCATTTTCCCGGTTTATAGCTCGGGAAAGCGGGGCTCTCGGGGCCGGAAAGGAAAGCCGACCTCCGCCGCGCAAAAGAAACTCAATCAGCGGCACAGGGAGGAAAAGCTCGTCCGGCTCCTCCATGCCAACTTTACGCCGGAGGATTTAGAATTGCACTTGACGTATGCGGAACAGCCGGAGGACGACGAGGCCGCGAAACGGGAACTCGCGAATTTCCTCCGCCGGGTGCGCCGGTATCGGAAAAAGAACGGCCTCCCGCCGCTGAAATATATCGCCGTCACAGAGCGCGGGAAACGGGGCGGTCGCTATCACCACCATGTCACGATAAACGGGGGTATCGACCGGGACGTTTTAGAAAGCCTTTGGGGGCTCGGCTATGCTAACTCCCGCCGCTTGCAGTTCACGGAGAACGGCCTCGCCGGTCTCGGAAATTACATCGTGAAAAGCCCGGTCGGGGGCAAGGCGTGGAACGCCTCGAAAAACCTCGTCGACCCGGAGCCGAGGACGCGGGACGGGCATATCTCCTCCCGCCGCGCTCGGGAGCTTTCGCAAGACACGACGGACAGCGCGGAGTATGAAAAGCTCTATCCGGGGTATTTTCTCTCGGAGGCCGGGGCTTTCCACAATGACGTAAACGGAGGATATTACATAATCGCGAGATACTACCGCAAAGACGGGGTATTTATCAAACCAAAACGGAAACGGAGGGCTCGAAAATGAAACTCAACGAATACGCGCAGGCGGTGCATGAGAACGCGGTCGCGCACGGCTGGTACGACGACGGTATCGAGTTCCCGGAAGTCGCCGCGCTCATTCACTCGGAGATTTCCGAGGCGCTCGCGGAGTACCGGGAGGGAAACCCGCTCATTTACGGGTGTTGTGGGATACCGGGCGCGGTATGCGAGCACGCGGAGGAGTGCGACAAGCCGGAAAACGAGCGCACTTGCAAGCCGGAGGGCCTCGCCGTGGAGCTTTGCGACGCTATCATGAGGATTTTAGACTATCTCGCGTATATGAAAGTCGACGTGGAGGCGGTGCTCGAGGCAAAGCACGCCTACAACCTCGGGAGACCGTATCGGCATGGAGGGAAAAAGGCATGATAAACTATTTCGACGCGGCGGAGAAAACGCTCCGCTCGCGAGGCGTGCTCGAAACGGCTCTCGAAAACCTCGAGCGGCGGCGGGAGCGGATTATCGCACAAAGCGGCCCGGCGGGGTATCCGTCGCCGGACTTCTCGAAACCCTATGCAAGCGTCGGCGCGGTGAACGACGCTCTTTCGGCGTGCCTTGAGCTCGCGGAGGTTACGCGGGAGATAGAGCGCACGGAGGAGGCTATCGGGGAGATAGACCGGGTTATCGGACAGCTCGAGCCGGAGGAGCGGGAGATTATCCGCCTATGGTACATCGAGCGCAAGAGCAAAGAGGAGATAGCCGGGGCCGTGAGCTACGCCTCGACCCGGAGCGTCTACGACTTGCGTAATACCGCCGTCGCTCGCTTTGCCTTGCTCTATTTCGGGGCGGCGGCTCTCCCGTCTGTATAGCGTATTCGCGCGTATTATCGCGAACTAAAAAAAGAGTACATGGAAACTTGCATTTTTACCGTGGTATCATGTACCCGTAAAGAGAGGCGGAACACAACCCTCGCCGCCGTGCGCCCTACATGGAGAGAGCCCGTAGTACACGAGTGAGCTCAATCCGTGCGGGGCGTTCTCTTTGCGCGCATGGAGGGACAGAGTATGCGGGCATTTGCAAAGGCTTTCTACGAGTCTCCGGCATGGCGCAGGACGCGGGCCTATATCCTCAAGCGGGACGCGGGCCTATGCGTGCGGTGCGGTGCGCCGGGGGTTATCGTACACCATAAGCGGGAGCTCACGCCGCAGAACATAGACGACCCTATGATTTCTCTCAACGCGGACAACCTCGAGACGCTTTGCCGCGCGTGCCACGCGATAGCGCACGGAGCAAAGCCGCCGCTCGCGGAGGGGCTCGCGTTCGATGAATACGGGAACGTCGTCGAGGCGGGGCTCATGCCGAAACCGGCGGTCGACGATGACGAATTTTATTAGACCTCCCCCCGGTCTCCTCGAAAAATACC
>OJOM01000199.1_pt1 | contig 37788 bp, 56 predicted proteins | sample 1598231 | NCBI WGS metagenome assembly OJOM01 (sample SAMN03922465, study PRJEB24848) | human gut metagenome | isolation source: stool sample | host: Homo sapiens | place: Germany | collected 2010-11 | reverse complement strand
TCGGCAGCTATTCATTTCTAAACCACGAATAGCAGGCAACAGCAGGTTGCATATTCTGATGTGGTTGACCGCCACCAAAGTTTAGATTGATAATTACCCCTTCCATATTTTCAGTGGCGGCGGACGGAAACTTATTGCCCGTATTATTAACGGTAAAGGCGCCACTCAGAGTTTGCTTGTTACCCCACCGCAAAATCGTGCCAATTGAACCTTTGATGGGTGCGGATTCTTCGGCAGTTCGGACAGCTCGGACAGGTTCGGACTGAGCCAGTCCGTTTTAGTCCGTTTTAACCCCTTGACAGCCTCGTTAAGCACAAATTAAGCACAGTGGCAATGCCCATACACCTAGGCTACAAGCCATTTACAGCCTTCACATCTAACTAATTAATCATAGCTTATCTACAACTCGGCGCAATTCGGCAAGCGTCTTATGCGTGTAAACGCCCTTTGTGACGCCCTTTCGGGCGTGTCCCAGAATCATCTGGCACGCCGTATCACTGGCGCCCGTGGAATCAAGCATGGATGCGCAGGTATGACGGCATTCGTGCGGGGTGTGGTGCATTTTTAAAGCCTTCATGACCTTATCAAAAAGCCGTCTGAACCCGTCGTATGTCAAGTGGTATCCGCCTTGAGCCTTGAGCGACTCAAGAAAGGGCAAGATCTTCCTTGCGATGGGGACCTTGCGCACGCCCGCCGCTGTCTTGCTGTGCTTGATGTCTAGGTATCGCTCCCGAATCTTGATGCTGGCAGGGCGGAGGGCAAGGAGTTCACCGACTCGTAGGCCCGTATAAATGAGGATTAACACGGCCTGAACGTCGGGATCATCAGCCGCCTTCCATAACCTATTGATTTCTCGGACCGTGAACGGTCGCTTGACGTGGACGGGGACGTGGGGCTTGATTTCGACGAACCTAGAATAGTCGACGGCCACAAGGTCCCGCTTCATGGCCCACTTATACAGCTGACTGAGTAAAACACGGGCCTTCTTCTGCGTGGCATAGCCCGCTTCAATGCCGTCCATGGCGGCCTGTAAATCCTCGTATCTCAGTGATTCCATGGGCCTATCGTGGAGCGGAGCAAGGTGCCTGTAACTACTCATATAGGCGGAAACACTTGAACGTGACAGTCCTTCAAAGTGGCGTTCTGACCACTTTTCGTAGCCCTGGGAGAACGTTTCGGATTGACCGCCATTCAATTTCAAAAGAAAAGAGAGCGCTTCAACATGGGAAGAAAAATACCCTACTGCCTTTTGTTTTCCGTTAATGCTTTTCTTGACAACGAAGGGCCGCCGCCTGTTCCCACTTAGCTTATAAACCGTTCCGAACCCATTAGGTAATTTCATTTCATCAACCTCCATGAAAAGAATAAGGAGAACGTATCATGAATATCTCGTTAAGTGAAGCTATTGCCCTCCTGACCTTCACGGGCGGGATTCTGCTGTGGGTCATTCACAGTATGATTGAGCCGCTCAAGGTCCTCTTGGATAGGACCGTGCAGGCCCTGAACCGCTTGGACACCACATTAAAAGAAGAAAGGGAAAGGCGGGAGGCTATTGGGCTTAGGCTCCAAGCTGTAGATAGCAGAAGTAAGTCTAATAGCCACCGTCTGGATGTATTAGAGGAGCAGCAGCGAAAATGTTTGAACGGCTAAAAAATACGGTCAGCCGTTTGAAGGTGACTGTAAGGAGTAAGACGTATATCGTGATTGTGGCAGGGCTGTCGGCCTTGCCCATCGTGCTGGTGCTATATGCGTGGCTATTCACATGGGTGACAGGGAGCCGTGACCCGTGGTTAATCTCCATGCAGGACCAATTGTTAAAGATTATTGACCATATCATGGCCCCAGCCGTCGTTGCAGGAATTGTTGCCTATGGGGCGAAGATTGTCGACAAGGACGGCGACGGGGTTCCTGATGACTTTGAAAGGAAGGATAAAGAATGTTGAAGCCGACGTTTGTTGATTACGGGCTTTGGTTTAAGCCGCTCCAAGAGCGGACTGCCACGGACTTGATTGTGATCCACCACACGGGGAATCCGACGGATGACGACTTGAGCGCCGAAGCAATCCACGAATCCCACCTTGCGCAAGATTGGGCGGGAATCGGCTATCATTTTGTCATCAGAAAGGACGGCTCCATTGAACTAGGACGGCCCATGGATACTGTAGGGGCGCACGCATACGGTTATAATAGCCGTTCCATCGGGATTCATGTTTGCGGTAACTTTGAAGTCGGAGAACCGACACCGCAACAGATTGAATCCTGCTCCATCCTCGTTGCTTGGCTGGCGGATGAATACGGCATTGACATTGACACTGATACCGTTGTCGGACACCGTGACTTAATGGCAACCGCTTGTCCGGGTGACAACCTGTATAGCCAGCTACAGACTATCCGTGGCAAGGCCATATGGTATCAACAGCACTACGACGAGGACGGGCAGTACCATGATTAGGCTTCAAACAGGCATACGAATTAAGTTTTTCGCCTATACCTTTTTATGCTTCGTCATTGGCTTTTTGACGGGGTTTAGCTGGCGTGCGATTCATCACAAGTGTCAGACTCAAAAAGCCACTCAGACGGAAGATGTGGCGGTGGAATCCAAAATAGAAACCAAAACGATTGTTCGCTACGTGGAAAAGGAGTCTCCGCAGGACGCTGATGTGGATGTGACCGTGCCAAAGCAGACTTTGACCGTCAAAGTCAACGGCGAAACTCAAACCTTTAATAAATCCGACAACGAGCAATATATTTTGGACAAAAATAAAATCGCCCTGGAGCAGCAGTCCAAGGCGAGCGTTGATATCAAGGTACCCGTCATCGATGAGACACGCAAATGGGAGCTTGGCGTAGGCGTAGATAAGAATGGCCGCCCCGCTGGCATGGTCGGGTTCCCTGTCAAGGGACACGTTGGCGGATGGGTCGCAGGCAGTAAGGGTAACGTCATGGGCGGGATCAAAGTCCACTTTTAAAAATCGTTTGAAATCGAACGCAAATGCTGCGCACGAAGAAACCCCGTAAAGCTAGAAAATATCTGGCTTTACGGGGTGATTTTAATTGCTTTTTACTTGACAATCTAGACGATATAGTCTATAATATAATCAGGAGGTGAGATAATGGTAGATATAGAAAGAGCCCTTCAAGATTTGGCAAATGTGATTACAATCCTGGTGGGAATTTACACATTATATCAAATCAGAAAGGGCAAGTAATCCTTCGGAGGCGGGATAACCGCCCGCCTCCCTATATCTATTATAACAAAATGAAAAGAAAAACGCTATTAGGGATTATGCTTGGAGCGACAGTTATTGGTAATTGGGGGCGCTGGGATGCCTTATCCATAGGAGCTGTAGTATGCCTATCCATCGCCGTTGGTATGGAGGTGTTTCGAAAATGAAACTTGCTGATGTGATGACGACGCAAGAAGCGAGCGCATTGTACGGGCGTACGGCGCATACAATCAAGCAGGCATGTGAATCTGGACGGCTCACATCGGAAGAATGTCGTAAGTCCGGGAAGATGTGGCTCGTTACCCGTGCGGGCATGGAAAAGCTATACGGCCCGACAGACGGCAAAAATACGGCAAAAAAATGATGGAAAATATACTATTTCATGGGTGAAATATCGAGGGTGTAATTTTGGCCATTGCGATGCAGTCTAGTGTTTTGGATTCATAAAAAAATATCGTTATATATCACAATTACGGAAAATAATAATGAAACGGCCCGTATCCCTTGTGGATACGGGCTTTTTTAATGTGACGGCAGAAATACGGCAAAAATAATTTAGTATAGAGATTCAATGGCTTTAGCTGCAACCTTATTGATGTCGTCCGTGTAATTGACGTAAACCTTGCAAACGGTGGCCACAGTGTCCCCTAAGACATGAGCGACAAGGTTAATATCTCCCGTCCTGGACAACAGGAGAGTGGCAAAGGTGTGGCGTAACGCATGGATGGACCTACCGGGAAAGTTGCGACCAATCACACGATTCAGTTCAGTCTGAACAGAGTGCCCTTTATCAATTGGGAAAACAGTTCCTGTAATCTCCATTGGGCGTGTGTCACGCCACTTTTTTAGTTTCTGCAGGACAAGCGGAGAAGCCGGAATGGTTCGGTGGCTGTTTCGTGTTTTGCATGGACCAATACCGTAGCTATTTTGACCAATGAGCGTGTATTGCTGGGTGATGGTAATGGTCTTTTTAAACCAGTCGATGGCATTCCAGGGTAGCCCATAAATTTCACCGAACCGCATACCTGTGTTAGCGGCCAAGGTAATGACCAAACTATAAATCGAATTAAATTCAACAATATCTTGGAGCTTGGAAAGTTCTTCCTTCGTGAAGGCACGCAGGATAGTAGGATTCTTTGATTGTGGGAGTTTAATTCCTTTAGCAGGATTAGAGGGGATAATCTTGTATATCTCCTTTGCATGCTCAAGCACCGGCGAGATGCAGCGTAGATGAGCCCTCTTAGAACTGGCCTTCCCTTCAATCTGCATCAAAGCGTTGGTAAGATTTGCCGTGGTAATATCCCTAATTGGCACAGTGGCAAGATTTCCCATTTTTTTCAAGGCCAGGGCGTAATTCTTCAATGTATTTGGAGCTAAAAATTCCTTTTTGTCACGCATAAAGATGGGTAAAAATTGTTGAAGTGAAATATTTTTAAGGGTAGCGTCGTCCGTCAGGCCTTCCAATTCCTTAACTTGCGCAAGCAGCTCATCCTGATAGCGGCGGGCCTCTCTTTGATTTTTAAATCCTTGCTTTGTCTTTTGTCGCCACTTGGTGCCGACTTTGTAGGACAGGATCAGGCAGACACCGCCATTTTTCTCACGATACGAAAAGGTATATTCCATAAAAATCAGCTCCTTTGCTGGCTTGAAAGGGGCTGGCTGTGGTAAAATAATACAGTAAGCCCCTTTGGTAGGTGGGTTACGCTTTTCCCTGCTGGTACCGCAAATACCAGCAGGGATTTTTTATTTATCTTCTCTGATTTTGTACTGATGCACATAATCAGCAGGAAGCGGTGGTGCAAGCTTCTTTTCTATGATGGTGGCAATAAGATCTTTTTTCAGACCCTTCGTGGGAAGCCCGGCGTCTGCCAGAATCTTTTGAAGGTCTGCCTTATGCAGCTTACTCAATTCAATCTCATTGGAAACATCTACAAGGCGGGCATATGTTCCCGGATTCACAAAGTCCCTAATGAAATCTTCTTTTGAGTAATTTTTTGGCTTTTCCTTGTATAAGGATTCGTAGGAAATCCCACCAGCGTAAGTCTTTGCCTCATACAAGACAGCCTTGACAAAAAGTTCCTCAGAAAACCGGTACAGAGATTTGATGATGGGGACTGTCCCTTTATCCATGGTATCCTGCATGATTTGGGCACATGCCTTGGCATCAGACAGGGATTCATGGTGATTCAAGTCGAGATTGAGATATTTACAGATGGTGTCCAGCTTGTAGTTTTCCAGATTCCTGTAGGTGTATCTGGCACTCTGCAGAGAGTCGGCAAAGAGAAGCGGTTTATCCAGGGTGATTCCTTCCGTCTTAGCGGTATAGATCAGACAGCCCATATCAAAGTTGGCGTTGTGTGCCACCAGGGGGAACCCTTTGATGAAATCGCGGAAGGTGGATTCATAGAATTCTTTGAAGGTGGGAGAATTCCGAACTTTTGACCAGGTGATTCCATGGACATAGGAATTCGTGAATTTTGCTTCCGGAGGCTTAATCAAAGAAGTGACAGAACCAGTGAACTGCCGGTTTTCAACTTTTACGGCGGAAATACTACAGATTGAATATGGCTGCGCATTGGCAGTTTCCACATCGAATGCCACAAAGCTGTCCATCGGGACCCTGTATTCATTTGTCACCGGCAGTCTTACCCTTGCAAATCCCTTGTATTCGGGAAGCCTAAATGGGGCCAGTTCATCTGGCTTCATGGGAGATTCTGCAATCATCCTGTCCTTTGCTTTTTTATTTAAAATGACAACAACGAAAATAACAATGACAATTAATAATGCCATAATATCACCCTATTCCCCATCTTTGATGTAGATTTCTAAGCCTTCTGAAATCTGGAAGTTATTCGAGCTGGCATGACAGGCATTCTCAATGGAATCCACATCTTCTTCTTTAAACAAATCATCCCCTACGATGTGGTTGAGTTCGTGCTTCATGGCCAGTCTTTTCTTCTCATCGGATAAATTGTCATTGATGATGATTGTATAGGAGTCGTCCGGATTCTGCTGGACGACTGCCGGAACGCTGGGTGGCAGATCCTGATAGGTGACGATGATCATTGCGGCGAACCTTCCTTCTTTTTCAGGCCGTTGATGACGGTCATGACGACCTTGATGTCATCAGGAGACAGGTCTTTCGAGGCATCGAACAGGGTGCGCTGACCAGGATTATCTTTCAGTTCTTGTGCTAGTTTGGCGGTTTCTGGATCCAGGTAGTAAACGCTTCGAGAAGCCTTTCCCATTAGATAGTCTGTATCTACGTTAAAAAAGTCTGCAAGCTGCTCTAAAATCTCAAAGCTGGGTTTTCTGCTACCGACTTCATACATAGAGACTGTACTGGTAGATACTCCCAATTTTTCTGCTAACTCACTTTGTGTTAAACCAGCAGACTGTCTCATTTGCTTTAATCTATCTTTGAACTCAGGCATTTCTTCATCCCCTTTCGTTTCCACATCTTAATACTACACTTTTCGTGTAATAAATTCAAGAAGGATTTCACAGTACAGTGTTGACATATACACTTAAAGTGATATAATTACACTGAAAGTGAGAACGGAGGTGAGAATTATGGTGTCTATTGACCGTAAAACCATTGGGAAAAAGCTCCGCGAGTTACGGGAACAGCGTGGAGAGTCCGTGAGTTATTTAGGCAAGAAAATAGGAGTCAGCGAGTCAACTATTTACATGTACGAGCAGGGCGAACGAATGCCCAGAGATTCCGTAAAAGTACTGCTGATAAAGCACTTTGGCATATCGTCTGACTTTTTTTTGACTCAAAATCTCACTTAAAGTGAGCAAAATGAGGAGCATTTTTAAATGAAAAAACTAGAAATTTTTCAAAATAAAAGTTTCGGCCGCATCAGAACACTGGCTATCAACAATGAGCCTTGGTTTGTTGGCAAGGACGTTGCTGAAATACTCGGGTATGCAAAGCCTGAAAATGCCATTGCAAACCATGTGGATGAAGAAGACAAAACCAGTACCCTGATTCAGGGGAGTGGTTCAAATTACAAAAGCAAAGCAATCATCATCAATGAATCAGGACTCTACAGCCTGGTTCTATCCAGTAAGTTGCCGTCAGCCAAAGAGTTCAAGCGGTGGATCACCCACGAAGTCATCCCCGCTATCCGGAAACACGGTGCCTATATGACCGAGGATACCCTTGAAAAGGCATTGACCAGCCCCGACTTCTTGATTCAGCTGGCAACTCAGCTGAAGGAAGAGAAAGAAAAGCGACTTGCTGCAGAAAAGCAAATTGAAATGGACCGACCGAAGACCATCTTCGCCGATGCGGTGAGTGTCAGTAAAGACGGCATCCTGGTAGGAGCTTTGGCCAAACTGATCCACCAGAACGGAGTGGAAATCGGGCAAAAACGCCTGTTCCAGTGGCTGCGGGATCATGGATACCTGATGAAATCCGGGGCAGACAAGAATATGCCAACTCAGAAGGCCAGGGACATGGATCTGTTCAAGGTAAAAGAACGGACCATCAACAACCCGGATGGATCAGTGAGACTGACCAGGACAACCCTGGTGACTGGCAAAGGGCAGCAGTACTTCGTGAATAAGTTTTTGGCGGGGAGGGAATCCCATGACTGAAGAGGGAAAAAAGAAAGAGCCCTGCAAAAGCAAGGCTCTTGTTGAAAGAAAGCTTAGCCAGGAAAGGCTAAGGAAGCTGTTGCATGTGTCGATGATCTTGACGGAAGCTTCCCAGACAGCCGACAGGGAACTTCTGGAAGCTTACCAGGAAACTTCAGAGCACCTCGACCGCTTAATAGTGGCAGAGGTTAGATGCCAAGAAAAGACATTGTAACATGTTCGGCGATTGTCTTGACGATGGACAGAGACGCTTGACCGCCGACTGAAGCCAACTTTTCTTTGGTCTTTTCCCAAATTGATGCTGACCGGATGGAGTCTACATAATCACAACCATCATTAGTCAGCCATTTCACCAGGTATTGCGGGTAGTAGTGCCCGATTGTATTGACTTCATAAGCGTCAATATATCCGGCATCTGCCAAAAGGTACAGATGGTAATCCACAATATTCTGGTCCGGCTCCAGATCCGCGAAATCGGAGCTGCTTAGAGTGGCATTTTTCTCATTGGTTTCAATACGAAGAAGAATGTTACGGATTAAATCGAGATTTCTCTTCACCAGGATCACCTCCTTCCGTTACCCATTATATCAGAAGGAGAGTGAAGAACAGAAAGGAGGCTAGCCATGGAACCCAAAGTCATGACAGCGCAGGAGGCGGCAGAGGTCCTTAACGTGTCGCTCTCCACCATCTACAACCTGCGCGACCGCGGCACACTGCCACAGCTTACCAAGCTCCCAGGGGTCCGTTTTGCGGCCAAGGATGTAATGGACATTGTCGGCGTTAATTCATACTTTTATACGCCAGCCAGAATGAAAGAGCTGCAGAGAGAGTTGGACCGTAAGGACGCCAGGATTAAGACATTGGAAGCGCTGCTCCGAGGAGCAGCATCGACAATCTTAGACGGACTAAAAGGAGGGTAAAAAAATGAGAACAAGAAGGAAAGTCGGCATCATTGCAACGGCACTTATTACTGCAGGCGTCCTGACCGCAGGCGCGATATGGCGAGAGCGGACCAAACCAGAACCTACCGACTATTTGACATTTGAGCATACGGTCCACACAGGTGACAGCCTCTGGAGCCTCTGCGAGCGGTATGGTGGCTATGAGGACATCCAGACCATCATTATGCGGGTGCGGGAGGACAATGGAATCAAAGAGCCAGGGGCACTGCAGCCAGGACAGAAAATCAAGGTCAGAGTCAGAAAGGGGAATCGGTGATGATTGATACTGACTGCAGCGTATGCCCTTTTGCTGCTAAATGCCCGAAGCAAGACAACCCCGAAAGAATCCCATGGAGTCAAGGTGGATTGGGGCTATGTCCCAAAGTTGAAATCGGATGGGCGCAACCAACCTGCAAAGTCTGCCATTTCGCTGGCAAGGTCGGAAGTCGGGGCGGGGCAAAAATCCGACACTGCCGAACCTGCATGTTGCTTCCCGATGAGCCGATTGTACAGAACATTAAAGGGCGCAAGAAAAACTGCCCATTTATGGAACGAGTAATAAAGGAAAGAGCTTTAGACGACGTGTTTTGACTTGTCAAAAACGACCGATTTTGACAAGAAATTAGTGAAATGTCTTTAGAGATTTACTCAACATTTTAGAAAAATGAGGAAAGACTAGTGCTAGATTCACTTTGCTTTTTGATTGTTTTAGGCATTTGTGTCGTAAGGATAAGGAGATGAAAAAGATGCCATATTATAAGCCTCACATAGCAACATGGTTTGGCAGATTTAGGCCATCAAGATTTGTGTATGACTGGAGAACTAAAATCGATCACAATTACTTTTACTTCGAAAACGGATATGGCGCCAGTGTGGTCCAAGGTCCGTTCACATACGGCGGGCGTGATGGAATGTGGGAGCTGGCTGTGCTTGAAAAGACCATCCACGACTGGCAGTTTGCGGACGGAAATCCGCTTGGCAGTGAAGTTATTGGCCATCTCACAGAGGTGGAAGTCGAAGAGTTGTTGGAAAAAACTGAAAAAATGCCAGCTAGTGAAAAAGAAAAGGAGAGAAAAAAATGCATATTACGGAAGACCAAGCAGTCCAGGCGTTGATCACGCTGATTGGCTATTACCGTCAAGAAGAAATTTCGCAAGAGAATCCTTGCGAAAGTAAGGTCAACTCCATCCCCCAGATGGCCGTTGAGCGCATGGCTCAGATGAACGTCGAGGACCGGGTTAGCTCAGATCCCGTCTATCATCCTAGTCACTATTCTTGGAGAGGCGGCATGGAAGCCGCAGACATTGCGGCGGAGATGACAAGAGGCGCAGAAGGAGTGGAAGCTTACTGGATTGGCTGCACCATAAAATATCTTTACCGATATCCAAAAAAGAACGGGCTCCAGGACATCGACAAGGCAATTGAGTGTCTGAAGCTTCTCAGAAAAGTCATGTCAAAAAAGGTGCAGAAAAATGCAAACCCGTTGGAGTGAGTGGCAGGAACTGGTCCTGACGGCCCGCCTCATTGCCCTAGACCACCTGAAGCACCTTGAAAAGGACCCCGAAGACAGAGACGCTATCAGCTATTTTCACGGTTTGGAGTTTAAGAGGTGGTTTTCCAATCCCGCCAATGAGCCAATTGATGCCGTGACCATCTGGCACAGAAAACCGATAGCAGTGGCCAAGTCCTTGAGACTGGTCAGTGAGCCGCCACCGTTTGCTGAATTGCCTAAACCGACTCGGCACTGTAAGGCGTGTGGACGAGAGGTGCCACGCGGCAAAAATTACTGTGATGAGTGCAAAATTAAGCGCTACAGGGCCTATGAGACAAGACGGGCACTAAAACGTAAGGAAGCCCGCAGAAAGAGGCGGGAAGAAGCAAAAAAGGCATTAATTGATCAGCTAACCACACTCCGATCGGCAACGAGAAAACTGACAAAAATGATTGAAAAGCTAAAAAAAGAATGAGGCCTCCGCGCTGCAACGCAAAGACCTCGGGTGAACCTTTAGGACAGGTTTCACCCCATTATAACATGGGAGGAATGGGAAATGAAAAGACCGAAGAAATTTCGCAGTTTCATGTTCCAACTTTTTAAAAATGTGACACTGACCAACCTTTGCACTGCTCTGAGGTTGGCAGAAATTAACGAAGAAGAAACTCCTGAGTATGTCTACTGGCTCTATCGGATCATCGATGCCGAGGAGCTGCCAGATGAGGAGGAAAAATAATGAAACTGATTACATTAACTCTCGAAAACTTTAAGGGCATCCAATCCTTTAGCCTGGATGCTGAAGGCCAAAATGCCGAAGTCTACGGCAGCAATGGATGCGGAAAATCAACCCTCTTTGATGCTTTTACTTGGCTCCTTTTCGGCAAGAACAGCCATGATGAAAAGGACTTTGGAATCAAGACCTTGGACGAGAATGGTGAGGTCATCCCCCGTATCGATCACAAGGTCACGGCCGTGATTGAGCACGATGGACGGCAGATTGAGCTGACGAGGACATACAAGGAAAAATGGCGCAAGCAGCGGGGCGCCGCTGAAGCTGTCATGGTTGGAAATACGACTGAATATGCCTATGGCCCAGTCGGGGCCGCGACGCCCATCAGCGCGGGCGAATATGCCAAGGCCATTAACGGTCTCATCGATGAAAAGATCTTTAAGCTCATTACGGATCCCCTTTATTTCAACGAACGCCTGTCTTGGCAGGAGCGCCGTCAGCTCCTGATGCAGCTCTGTGGCGACGTGACGGACGATGAAATCGTCAAGGCCAATGCGGACCTGGAGGAGGTCCTTAATCTGGCAGCAGGCCGTGACCTTGAAACCACGAAAAAAGGCGTCAGGGCCGCGATTAGAGCCACGAAAAAGGAGAAGGATGAAATCGGTCCCCGAATGGACGAATGTCGGAAGAGCCTGGTCGATATTAATCTTGCGAGTCTTGACGACGCCAGGATTGACGTCAAGACGATCCCAGAAAAGATCGAAGCCCTGAGGCAAGAAAAGATGGCCAAGTCCTCCATGGACCAGAAGGTCAAAGCCCAGGAAGAACTGGCGACGATTAAGGCTAAGATTGTGGCGCTTAAATCGGCCAGGGAAACGGCCTATCAAGAACGGATGCGGGATTTGATGAATAAGGAAATGGAAGCGCAGAAATCGGCATCGGAGCAAAAGGAAATCTGTGATGGCCTTTGGGCGCAGCATGCTGCATTTCGCAATGAAATTGACCGCATCAACAAGAACTTGGATGGCCTCAGAAATCACTTTAGAGAGGTTTTTTCTAAAGTCTTTAATAAACCCCCTATCGACACGATTTGTCCCACCTGTGGCCAAAATCTGCCGCCAGAGAGGGTGGAAAAAGCTAAGGCGGCTATGGAAAAAGACGAAGCTGATTTTAAACAGCAAAGAGCAGAATTGTTGAAGAAAATCCGCGAAGAAGGCAAGGCCAAGAAGGCTGACCTGGAATCCAAGCAAAAGGAGCTGGCAGACCTTGAAACGAAGGCCAAGGAGGCAGACGAGAACCTTATCGTTCGGCAAGATTTTAGGGATGAATTTGCCACTCGGGCCAAGCTCCTCAAAGTCGCAGACCCAAGCGAAGAAGAGGTCCGCCTCATTCAGCGGGCCATGGACATCAAAGCGCACATGGACCAGCCTAAGGAAGATCCTAGCCTGGCCCAATATGACCAGAAAATTGCAAAGCTCACTGCCAAGCTTGATGCAGCCAAGACCATCATCACTGCAGCTGACCGCAACAATCAGCTTAATGCACGCATTGGCGAGCTGCTAAAGGAAGAAAAGGCCCTTTCCGAGCATCTGATTAATCTGGAGCGACAGCTTTATCTCTGCGAAACGTTCGTGCGCGAAAAAACGGACCGCTTAAGTGCAAAACTGACAGAGAAGATTCCGAATGTGAATTTTATTATGTTTAAACCTAACGTCACGAACGAGGGTATTGAAGAATGTTGCGAGACCAGCTATCACGGCATCCCATATAAGGACCTCAACACGGGCGCAAGGATTAATGTGGGACTTGAAATCATCAAAGCCCTGACGGACGAATATCATGTGACAGCCCCGATTTTTATTGATAACGCCGAAAGCGTCGTCAAACTGGTCGACATGCCGAGCCAGATGATTAGACTCGTGGTTAGTGAAAATGACAAGACTTTGAGAGTGGAAAAGGAGAATTGAAATGACTAAAGCACTGACAACTAACGTATCGGAAAATTTCGTGAAGAAGATGCTCTCGGAAATCGCTTTCCCAGTGACTGACGAGCAGAAAGACCTCATCCAGGGCTATTTTATCCAAATGGATAAGTTTCTGACCGACAACGGCATCGCCTGGAAAGATGTCATTGTCGACTACAAGCTGGCTCAAGACCTTATGGTCTGCGCACAAATCGGCTTTGATATGCGCTCTGAAGCCATGCTCTACCCCGTCGCCAGAAAGGACGGGAAGGCGGGAGGAAAATACCGGTTCTCCGTCCAGAAGGGCTACAAGGGCCGCATCTTCGAGGCCACGAAATATGCTGTTGGGAAAATCGTTGACATTGATGCTCATCTTGTCTACGAAAATGACCAATTCACGCCTCATTTCAAGGATGCGAATCATCCCTTTGACACCTTTGAATTTAATCCTCCTAAAAATGTTTTTGTCGACAGGGGCAAGCTGGTCGGTGGCTTTGCTTATATCACCTATGAAAATCAACTCCAAAATAAGCTGGTCGTCATGTCCAAGGCCGACATCGACAAAAGAAAAAATACCGCTGCAGCCAAAGCTATCTGGAATGCCTGGTACGAAGAGATGGCCATGAAGACGCTCTATATTGCTGCAGCCAAGGCCGTCCCCAAAGACCCCTCCAAGATTGATAGCACTTACCGTGCGTCTCAGCTCCTTGACCAAGCCCAAGGCGACGAAGACATCAAGGCTGGCATCATTGAGGCGCAAAAAGCAGCGGAAGTTGTAGATCTCTCGGAGCCTGTCACAGCACTCCCCGAATCCACAACTGTGGACATGCCTGTGCACATGGCCATGCCTCAAGAGCCTGAAAAGGTTACTGTAAGCCAGCCAGCTGCAGACCCTGCGCAGGAAATTATGGAGATGGATTTCTGATGGAGATTAAGACGATTGCAACCGGAAGCAGTGGGAACTGCTATGTCCTGACGGCGCCGAACGGGGACCAGCTGCTGCTGGAATGTGGCATCCCCTGGAAGCGCATTGCCATGGGCATGAAATGGGATTTTTCGAGGCTCCAGGGCTGCGTGATTAGCCATGAGCATATGGACCATGCTAGGGCAGCGATTCACCTTTTAAGCCGGATGATTCCGGTTTTTGCAAGCGGCGGGACCCTTGCAGCCATTGGATGCGGAGATGCCTTATCGGCGTATCCTCTTCATTCTAACGATGAGGACGGGATTAAGCACGTTGTCCGTGCAGGCGCCTTCACAATCATCCCCTTCTCGGCCATCCACGATGCAGCAGATCCACTGATGTTTGTCATCAAGGATAGCGTCGATACGCTCCTTTTTGCCACGGACACGCAATATATGCCCAGGACATTTTCAGGACTCACCAAGATCATGATCGAGGCCAACTATGATCAAAAAATCATGGACGATAATTTTGTCCAAAACGGCGATGTGGGACCACGGCGGAAACGGGTCATGAAAACTCACATGAGCATCGAGACCCTGGAATATTGGCTGAGGAAATGCGAGGAGAGCTATCTTTTTTCCGAGCTCAAAGAAATCCGCCTCATCCATCTGTCAAGCCAAAATTCCGATATGAGGGAATTTCAAGACAGAATTGAGAGAGCTATCGGAGTGCCAGTATTCATCGAAGGCAGGTGATTCGGATGGGCAAGGAAGAGGGGTTTGTTAGGCTATACCGATCCCTTATCGATGATCCGATATGGCTCAATTCGACACCAGCACAGAAAACAGTGCTCATCACGCTTCTCTGCATGGTGACCTGGAAACCTAGGCAATGGGACGTTTTGGGCAAGCCATTTGTCTTGCAGCCTGGTCAATGCTTCACTTCTTTGTCCAAACTCGCCAAAAAAGCCGGCAAGGGAATAACGGTGGACGTCGTAAGAAAAGCGCTTCAGCGTTTTGAAAATCTCGGTTTTAGCACAATGAAGAGTACAAAGCGAGGAAGGCTCATAACCATAGAGAAATGGCGGGTCTACCAACTTGACGACGAAGAGGAGACCAAAGAGGAGACCAAAGCGAGACCAAAGCGAGACCAAAGCGAGACCAAAGCGAGACCAAAGCGAGACCAAACCAATAAACAAGAAAGTAATAAAGTAATAAGGGAAGAAAGTAATAATAACCCCCTAGGGGGGATCATTGAAAACTACACCTCAAATCCTGCCCTTATCTCCGCCCTGGAAGATTGGGTGGAGTCCAGAAAGGCATCGAGGAGACCGACAACCAAAAGGGCTGTCGAGATCAACCTCAGGAAGCTGGATCAATGGGCTCCGAATGACGATGAACAAAAAATAGCAATTGTCGAAGAGACAATTGCACTAGGACTTGCTGCATTCGTGCAACCAAAAGAGAAGGTCGAAAAAATCAAGACGGAGCCCAAGGATATGGGCATCCCGTGCTAGGAGGGAAGACTGTGGAACCTTATATTAAAGCAATGCTTGAGCGGGTGAAAAAGAAAATGCAGGATAGGCCACCGATGGAGCCGAGGCACCCAGTACCACAAGACGGGATTTATTGCGACAAATGTCGATGCAGCGGCTGGATTGCTGTAACAGAAGCGAACGGCACAGTAGCTATGGCTCATTGCCCGAAATGCTGGGAGCGGCGGCAGGTCGTAAGACGGCTGAAGCAGTCCGGCATCAATCCCAAGGACTACGAAAAATATACCTTAGAGTCCTTTGACGGGGATAGATCCGATATGGCGGGCAAGATGAAAGCCATGGCTGGAAAATATCTGAAGGAGCATACCAAAGGCGGTCCAGGCATCGGAATCTTTGGCCGCTCTGGAATGGGCAAGACGCACATTTGCATTGCTGTGTGCCAAGAGCTCACGAGAACATGCGGTGAACCGCACTACTATTTCTCGTACAGATCCGAAATGCCAAACCTTGTCAAGGCATCAAGGAGCTTTGTCGACGACTATGCTGCCGCTATGGAAAAATGGAAGACCTGCCAGAATCTCTACATCGACGACCTCTTTAAGCTGGGTGGCAGGGTCGAGAATGGCCGTCTGGTCGACGTCGACAGGGAAGAGTTGAGAATCATCTACGACATCATTAACGCCAGATATTTAAATCACCTGACGACGATCATCAGCAGCGAATATCGACTCAATGACATCACGGCCTGTGACGAGGCCATCGGAAGCAGGATCTGGGAGATGATTAAGCCTTACGGCATCTTTGTCGAGGGCGAGAATCAGAGAATGGGAAGGGGAAAATGACGAGAAAGCTTAGAAGAAAGCAATGGCATCAAGCCTTTAGGGTGATGGGAGCAATGAATAACACCGATTTGATCAACTTGTTTATCGGCCGGCTGTCACTAAAAGCCTTGATATACCTTTTGAAGAAAGGAGCGTAACCATGAATAAAATCATCTTGATGGGACGGCTCACCAGGGAGCCAGAAGCGAAAATGACGCCTAACGACAAGCTTTGCACCACCTTCACTTTGGCCGTTGACCGGCCATTTTCGAGGGGAAAAGACAAAGAAGCGGACTTCATCAACATCGTGACCTGGAATAAGACGGCAGAGGTAGCTGGGAATTATCTCCATAAAGGCCAGCGTGCCCTCGTCGAAGGACGACTCCAGATTAGATCCTACGACGGGAAGGACGGTCAAAAGCACTGGGTCACGGAGGTTATCGCGGATCACCTTGAATTTGTGGAACCGAAAGCGGCTAGTGTTCCGTCTGGTCCTATGGATGCATTTGGCTCTGGCGGCGGCCCTGTGAGCCAGCCTGCGCAGCCGCAAGCACCGAAGATTGAGCAGCAGAATTATTTTAACGAAGAATTTCCATTTTGACGAAAGAAGGCATGAAGAGTGAGAATTGCAACGAAGAAGCAGCCGGAATCAGTTATCCTGCAGGCAGTCAGAAATGCGCTTGTGATTGACGGCTACGATGTGACCAGGCACCAGCAGGGGCTTGGATGCAGAAGGGGGTTCCCGGATTTAACGGCCCTGAAGGATGGAAAGACGCTTTACATCGAAATTAAGACGGCGACTGGCAAGCAATCACAATGGCAGGTTGAATTTCAGCGTGAATGTGAAGCGCATGGTGGGACTTACATTTTGGCAAGATCGGTTGATGACATTAAGCCCTGGCTGACGAGGGTTAGGGCGCTGTTTTGAGCTGCAAAAGGAGAAAGCATAATGGACATTGCAGACATTTCGAGGGTTGAGATTAAGGGTGCGTTTCTTTGCGTTTGGTTCATCCGGCAAAACAAAAACGGAAGTATAGATGAATGCACGATTAAGTATTCCAGTAAACCGCATCCGGACTTTGAAAAGGCTTGGAATAAAGTCAGAGATGCAGTCGTGGCCATGATTCCGGGTTGGAAAATGGTAAGCCTAGGCCTTGAATCTATTAAAAGAGTAGTATCAAAAGAATCTGTGAGATACGCAGCAAAATTGAAGGTCTTCCCGCAAGAGGAGCCGCACTACTGCGATGCATCTTTAATCCTTAAAGACATGGGAGAGACGATGGAGCTATGCAATGCCGTAAATCAACTCTGGCACGAAGTCAATGCCTATATCCGAGGCAAACAGGCGCAAACCGTGCTGCAATTTGAAGGACCGAAAGAAGACCAGGAAGCTGCAAGGGAAGTTAGATGACGGGGAGAGGTTAATAGAATCGCTGGCAAGCAGAATTAGGAGGAATAAACAATGAATCAAAAAGAATGTTATGAATATTGTCAAGGACTGGCGGCTGCATTGAACGATATGGGGGGAGAAATCGAGGAAGTTCTCATGGAGATTTATTCCATGGCCATCCAAGCGCACAGCGTGCCAAAGCCGGGAAAGATTGACTGCAGCGAAGACGTGCGGTACGGGCTCAAAGAGTTTCGAAAGTCATTAAAAAGACAGCACAATACGTGGAAGTCCGTGATTGAACAGATGGAACTCTTGATTAAGGCTCTCGACTAATGACAGGACGGGATTTTTTAAAAAGTTTGAGAGAAGACAACTTCGCGCTCAAGTCCTTGGAAGATCGGATTGTTGAGCTGAGAAATAACCTCTACCGCGTTAAGACAATCAATTACTCCAAGGACCGAGTCGATGGCGGCGTGCCGTCAGATATCGCAGACCGAATCGGCATGATCCAGTCCTTGGTCGATGAGGCTAATGATAGGTGGGATTCGCTGATAAAGAAAAAGAGAATGGCACTTTCTATCATCTTCGAAATCAAGGATGGGCGCTATCAAGCTATCCTGGAGGAGCGCTATATCAATATGAGGTCGTGGAGCTTCATCGCGCGGCGAATCGGCTATGAGGAGAGCCAGACCTATCTGCTCCACAAAAAAGGACTCAATGTCTTTGATAGGATTTTTGATGAGAGAGAAAAATTGCGTAGTGAATCGTAGTAGTCTCTCGTGATATCATTAAGCTGTGGAATTGAGATACAAAACGACCATCGTCCCTGTTTCTCATGATGTTCACCTCCTTTCTAAGACTAGCGTACCGAAAACGGCCCTCGCATTTGCGGGGGCTTTTTTCGTGGAGGGATTTTTTAGAAAGGATTTTTTGGGAAAAGAAAATGGCAAGAGATTTTTCAAAACGGTTTTATGATTCAAAAGCATGGAAGGATTTAGCAAAGCTTATACGAGAGAAGAAATATTTTATTTGCGATAAATGCGGAAGACCTGGAGCGCATCAGGTCCATCACATCATTGAGCTGACACCGGAAAACATCAACAACCCCAGCATCAGCCTTAATCCACGCAATCTGATGCTGCTTTGCAACGACTGCCACAACCGGCTGCACCATCGCTTCGAGCAGGGAGCCAGCAGCAGGACCTACAGCTACGACAGCGAGGGACACGTGGTGGCTGTCCGGGAAAAGGAAAGGCGGCGCTGACCCACCCCCCGGGGGTAGTTTTTTCGACGGGAGCCAAACGACCCGGCCCCACTCTTGCGTGCGATACAGGCTGTTTCCAGAGGGGGTGTGACCAACGTGAAAGGAGGCGAAATGGATGGCGGATGAAAAAACAAGGCGAGGAGCCCAAACACGGTACATCAACCAGCTGAAGAAAATCTTCAGCGGCTCCCCGAGAGAAGCAGAAGCGTTGCTCCTCATCAAAAGAGCAGCGTTTTTCCTAGCATCTCTGGATGAGCTGGAGCACATCATCCAGAAAGAAGGGTATGTCGATACCTACAAGAACGGACGGAATCAATCCGGCACGATGGCATCGGCATCACTCAAAGCATACAAACTGTCCATGGATGGCCTCCTGGCCACACTGAAGAAGCTGGAAGATATCGCTCCGAACCAGGAAGGAGCAGATGAGCTGAAAGCCTTCCTGAACAAATGACATCCGCAATTGAGGAATACAATGATGTGCTCCAATCAGGAAAGATCAAGGCCTGCAAAAAGTTAAGAGCAGTCTACCAACATTTGACAAAGAACATCCAGCATCCTGGAAAATTCCATTTTGACCAAAAGGCAGCTGACAGAGCTGTGACATTTATCGAGACATTCTGCTGCATTCCAAAGATGCGGGGGACTCCTCGATTTAAACTGGAACTGTGGCAAAAAGCCCTGGTGGAAGCAACGTTCGGCTTCGTCGATGACCAGAACCTCCGGCAATACCGAGAGGTTTTTCTTTTTATCGGTCGAAAGAACGCAAAATCAATCCTGGGCGCAGCTATGGCACTTTATCTGCTGCTGGCTGATGGCGAAGATGGACCGGAAATTTATACGGCAGCGACGGACAGATCCCAGGCGAAAGTGGTCTGGGAATACGCCATTTCGATGATTAACCATGATGCCAGCTTGAAAAAATACCTCCGGCCCAAGGTCAATCTGATTGAATGCAAGGAAAACGGTGGAAAATTCGTCCCGCTGTCAAAGAATTCCGGCTCCCTGGATGGGTTGAACGTCTCTGGAATGTTCCTGGATGAACTTCATGCCATCAAGGACCGGAACATGTACGACGTTTTGAAGGGCGGCACCTACGCACGGAGCCAGCCATTAACCGTGATCATGTCAACAGGCGGCTACTACGAGCAGGACAGCCTTTTCGACACAAAGTACAGCGAATACATGAGCATTATCGACGGCTACAGCACCGGCAGATATGTCGACGAGTCAACCCTCCCGATCATCTACGAGCTGGATTCCAAGGAAGAAGTCGTGGATCCGTCCAACTGGATCAAAGCGAACCCGAACCTGGGCGTCAGCAAGAATCCGGAGCAGCTGGAGCGGGAATTCAACCGTGCCACACTGGACGAAAAGACCATGAGGGACCTGCTGGTGAAGCAGTTCAACTTCCGGGAAAACGCCCGGGATACCTTCTTCAATCTGGAAGACGTGGAAAACAAAGAGACTTTCAACCTGGATGATCTCTCAGGCATGTATTTCTTTGGCGGTGTCGACCTGTCCGAGACCACTGACCTCACATGTGCGACCGCTGCCTTCCCAGTGAATGATCCGGAGACGGATGAACCCAAGCTGATGGTTCATCAGATGTATTGGATCCCCGAAGATACCCTTCAGGAACATATTGAAAAGGATAAAGTGCCCTACGACGTTTGGATCCGCAACGGATGGGTACGAACGTGCCCAGGGAACGTTATTGATCAAAAAGACGTCGTCAACTGGTTCCAGGAACTTCAGGAGGAACACAATGTATACGCCTATAAAATAGGCTACGATGCCTACAACGCCCAGTACTTGACCAAAGACCTGGAAGAAAACTTCGGGAAGGATCTAACAGAAAAAGTCCAGCAGAACTTCAAGGGCCTTTCGTCCCAGATGTACCTTTCCAAAGCCTGGTTCAAAAAGCGGAAAATCGTGTACAACTACAATCCGGTCTTGCTGTGGTGCTTGCTCAATACAGAGGCAGTCACAGACACACAGGGCAACGTCAAACCGTATAAAAACAGAAATTTAAGGAAACGCATCGATGGCTACAGCAGCCTTCTGGATGCGTTTTGTGTTTATCTTGACCACAAGGACGAAATCTAGGAAGGAGGTGAGACTATGAAAGGAATCCTGAGAAGCGCCTTTGATGCCGTATTCGGAGGGACAAAAGAGCCAAAGACCACTACATTCCAGATGATCAATGGATGGAGTAACTTCTTCGTCCCAATGGAAGACTACAGCAAGGACATCCTGATCAAGACCTGCATCGACCGTGTAGCTACTCATGTGGCGAAGCTGCATCCAAACCATGTAGTAATGGAGCAGGGAAAGAAGCAACCGGCGAACAATATCCAGCTTCAAACGCTGCTGGCCATTTCTCCGAACCCGTACATGAATGCTTACAGCTTCCTGTATAACCTAGCGACGAAGGCTGTGGCAAACAAAAACGCCTTCGCCTACATCAAGAGGGATCGGCAGCGGAATGTCATCAGCCTGTGGCCTATGGAATACCAGAGCTGTGAAGCCCGGGAAGACGATCATGGGAACCTCTACATCATGTTCCGATATGGCGGAACTAATTCCACCAGGACCATTCCATACACGGATCTGATCCATCTCCGGAGCATGTTCCAACAGGGGGAAATTTTTGCCGACACCGACGATAACCTGGCCACCCACATGGCCCTGCTGACTAAGCTGGGACAGAGCTTTGAAAATGTAGTGGAAAATTCTGGGCGAATCCGTGGCATCGCTAAAATCGCCGGTCAGGCAGGGACGGAAGCCTGGAAAAGCAAGGCCAAAATGCTCAACGAGAATCTGAAGGACCCGGCCCAGGGCGGAATGGTGGTCACTGACGGCACTATGGAATTTACCCCTGTGGATAGCGAACCGAAGGCGGCCGATACAGCCCAGCTGGAATTCGTCCGGGACAACATCTATCGCTACTTTGGCGTATCCAAACCCATCGCTGAGGGAATCTACGATGAAACGTCCTGGAGCGCATTCTTCGAGTCCGTCATTGAGCCGTTCTCCATCCAGATGAGCCAGGAATTTACCCGGAAGCTCTTCACTCCGGATGAGATTGCCGCTGGGAATGAAATCGTGTTCGACGCCAACAGGCTGACCTACGCCAGCACGGATACAAAAGTCGAGCTGATCCGGCAGCTTCGGCCCCTGGGCATTCTGACCACAAACCAGAGCCTGGAAATCATGAACCTGCCGCCCATCGCTGACGGCGACGATCGTGTCCAGACGCTGAACGTAGCGAACACGGATATTGTGAGCCAGTATCAGATGAGCCAGGCAGATTCCCAGAAGGGAGGTGAGAAGGATGAACAAGGACCAACTGATGATCCGGCAGATTGATGTCAAACCATCTGATGAAGACATGGTCATCGAGGGCTATGCTGCCGTCTACGACTCGCCTACAGTCCTATGGACCGATGATGACGGGACAGAGTACAAGGAAGTCATTGAAAGAGGAGCTTTTTCCGGAGCTGACCTGTCCAATGTGGTGCTGAGGTATAACCACAGCCCGGAAGGCATGGTCCTGGCAAGGACCACAAACGGCACGCTGCAGGTGACTCCGGACCAGAATGGCTTGAAAATCCGGGCAAAACTGGCACCCACAACTGCCGGGAAAGACCTGTATGCCCTGATCAAAAGAGGCGACGTCAACAAAATGAGCTTCGGGGGATATTCCCAGGAGGTGGACTATGACCTGGAAAACCACATGCGGCACATCAAGACCATGCGGAACCTTTTTGACGTCTCTGCCGTTGACTTTCCTGCCTATGAGGCGACCTCTCTAGCGGCCGTCCAGCGAAGCTTCGAAGAAGCTAGAAAAACTGAACAAAATCTGATTAAAGAGCGCATGCGGATCCAGATCGCAGCGCTTTTTTAATGCCTAAAAAAGAAAGAGGGAATGCTTAATGACTATCACTGAAATCATCCAGAAAAAAACTGAACTGCTGGAACGCTCCAAAACTGCAACCGTCGAACAGCTGAAAAACATCCAGAAGGAAATGGAAGGCCTGAACGCTGAACTGAAGAAGGCCCAGGACGATCAGCAGGCAGAAATGCTGAGAAACAGCATCGCAAGACAGATGGACAACGGTGCTTATGCTGGGAACATCCTGGCTGATATTGGAGCTCCGAAAAAGGCGCCTGTGGTGAATGCGAAAACCTTCGCCAGCACTCCGGAATATCGCCAGGCCTTTATGGATTACGTCCTGGAAGGGAAGATGGACCCTATGTTCCGGGCTGTAGCGACTACCGCAAACAACGGAGCTGTGATTCCCGTTCCCGTGCTGAATGAAATCGTCGAAAAGATGATGAAATACGGGAACATCCTTCCCCTGGTTCGTCACCTGAACTATCCTGCCGGTATGACCGTTCCCACCTCCACTCTGGAAGCCATCGCTAAATGGGTAGACGAAGGGGCAACCATTGCCGCTGACGGGAAAAAGACCACTTCCGTGGCATTCGCCGGTTACCAGCTTGCTGCAGCTGTCGGCCTGACCTTCCAGGCTCAAATCAAGAGCATGGCCATCTTCGAACAGGCCCTGATCCAGGATGTATCTAAAGCGATGACTCTGGCTCTAGAAGAAGCCATCATTTCCGGCGACGGCACTGGCAAGCCTACTGGCATCATCAAAGCTACTCCTGCTGCGAAATTGACCACCAAAGCTCCGGATTACAAATTCCTGATCAGCATTCTGAAGGCCATTCCTTCCGCATACAAGAGCGGCTCGGTGCTGGTGATGAACGAATCCACCTTCCTGGATTTTGCCGGGATCACCGATACCGCTGGCCAGCCCATCGCCCATGTGAACTATGGCCTTGACGGAGCTCCTGCTGCACGGATCCTGGGCAAACCGGTTGTCTTCACCGACTTCCTGCCGTCCCTGGACACCGCCGAAGCCGGGAACACTGTTGCCTTTGCTTTTGACATGAGCAAATACATCCTGAATGTAGCTTATGCCATGGATCTGGTATCCTACATCGACAACGCCACCAGAAACCGCATTTATCAAAGCATTGGCCTGTATGACGGCAAAGTTGTTGACGCCAACGGCCTGGTGCTGATCAACAAGGCGGGGGCCTAACCCTCTCCCGCCTCTTTTGAGGAGGGAAGAGAATGGAACTCAAAGATTTCAAAAACTATCTCCATGTCGACTCTGATCTGACGGACGATGACTCTCTCATCCAATCCCTGATGACTTCGGCGAAAGAATACATCGTGAACAGCACGGGGAAGGAGTGGACGGAAAACACCGACACTCCTCTGATGCTTACTTGTGCGAAGCTCCTGGTGGTTCACTGGTACTCCGACCGGGCACTGGTATCAAAGTCCAACGTCCAGGAGTACAACCATAGTATCACGAGTATGCTGCACTTGATCGAAATGTCTGATGCATACCCTGAAAAGGCGGTGAGGACGGAATGATCTGCAATCCCGGGTTACTGAATAGAAAGGTGACCATCTATCGGCCAACGGTAACGGCAGGGACCGACCTTGACATTCAGACAGATAGAGTGCTGTATTCCAACGTTTCTGCCTGGATCGCTCCTGTCCGGGGCCTTCAGTACAAGGAGGATGGGACCGACCGGAACGACGCCACTGTCAAGATCGTGATCCGCTATCGCAAGGGAATCACGGACGGCTGTTGGGTGGGATACAAAAATCATCACTACCTGGTGACTTACATTTCCGACCCGGACATGCAGCATGAATCCCTGGAGCTGATGTGCGTGGAACGGCTTCGTGGCGATCCTCCGGAATCGGTCCAGGATGGATGGGAGCCGTGATGCTATGGCTGATTTTACGATCAAGGGCATAGAAGAACTAAACACCGACATCCTGGAAGCCGCTCAGCATTACCCGAAAGAGGTTGAAAAGCACCTCAAAAAGACCGGTGACGTGCTAAAAAAGAAAGCCATCGAGAAAACCCCGGATTCTGGGACCGATCACAAGCGAAAGCTTAGTAAGTCCTGGAAATCGGAAATCGAGGGCATGACTGTTGACAGCCTGGAATATCAGCTACGGAACACATCGCCCCACTATCACCTGGTGGAACGGGGACACAAGCTGGTCACCCGGAAGGGAAAAACCATCGGTTTCGTCCAGGGGCGGCACTTTTTTGAAAAGGCATGTGACGCTTTCAATGCATCCGATGAAGTCGGCAAGGAGATGGATAGATTCATAGCAGAAATCCAAAGGAAGATTGCTCATGATTGACGACACAGATATCCTGAAGGCCGTCAGAGCTCAGCTGAAGGCGGCGTGGCCGGACGTGGACGTGAACCTGGACGATGTCCAGAGGTCCTTCCGGCTGCCGTGCTTCTTCCTCCGTTTTTTCGAGCTTGACAGCCCTCAAATGGTTTACAGCAGGAGCCTAAAAAGGTCCTGCACTCTACACATTGATTACTTTACCCAGAAGAACCGGAACTCCGCTATCGAGTTGTACAAGGTACGGAAGCGGCTCCGGGAACTCTTCACATTCGGTCTCCAGGTTGGCGACAGGGTCTTCAACTTCGATGGCATCTCGACGGAAACAAACGGGAAAGACGCAGATATCCTCTCTGCGACTCTCAGCTTTTCCTTTTACGACGTCATCGAGGACGCAGAAGAAGATCCCCCGACCATCGGAAATATCGAACAAGATATTGGACTTTTAAAGGAGTGAGAAAATAAATGGCTCAAAAAGCACCTAGCGTCATCGTGACGTTTAAAGAACGGGGCATCACGGCCATCCAGCGCAGTCAGCGTGGCATCCTGGCCATGATTCTGACCGAAACCCAACCGCTGGATCCGCTGACCATCTACTCTATTGACGATATCCCGGAATCCGGGTTGTCCGCTGACAACGTGGAACAGATCCAGCTGGCGCTTAAAGGCTACCAGACCAGCCCCAGAAAAATCCTTGTTTATACCATCAAAGACACCACCTACACCGACATTTTGAAAATCCTGGAAAATGTCCGTTTTGATTGGCTTGTAATCCCTGGCATTTCTGAAGAGAATGCGGAAACCGTGGCATCCTGGATTAAATCCATGCGCACCGTCAAGGATAAGGCCGTGAAGGCCGTCCTGCCCAATGAAGATGCTGACTTCGAAGGCGTGGTGAACTTCACAAACACCTCTCTTCAGACGAAGAGCAAGACTTATACTGCTGCTCAGTACTGCTCCCGGGTAGCTGGCATCATCTGCGGCACGCCCATGACCATCTCCTGCACCTACGCCCCGGCTCCTGAGCTGATCGCCTGCGACAGCTACACAAGCGATGAACGGGATGAAAAGGTGGGAAAAGGAGAACTGTTCTTCTTTAACGACGGTGAGAAAATCAAGATCTGCAAGGGCGTCAACTCCTACGTGACTACTGTCCAGGGCAAGCTGAACAGTTATCAGAAAATCAAGCTGGTGGATCTGATGGATATGATTCACGATGATATCAAGCAGACCGGGCACGACTCCTACATCGGAAAATACGCCAACAGTTACGATAACCGTTGCCTCCTGGTGACTGCCATCAACGGCTATTTCCATGAACTGGAAAAAGAAGGGCTCCTGGAAGTCGGCCAGAACCTGGCGGAAATTGACATTGAAGCCACGAAGAACTGGCTGGAAGCAAACGGGAAATACACGAGAGACGAACTGGAAAGCATGACCGATCTGGCCATCAAGAAGGCCAACATTGGCGAGAATGTGTTCATCAAATCCACAATCTCCATGCTGGATGCCATCGAACACATTGAAGTCAGCAACATCATCCAATAAGGAGGGATATAGATGCACGAGGTTGATACTCAGCGAGTCGTCTATGGCTCCTATGGCCAGCTCTGGCTGGATGGCGATGAAATCGCCGAAATCATCTCCTGTAAGGCCACTCTGACCGCTCAGAAGACGGCCATCAAGCGCAGCCGTCACCTGGTTGACGGCTACAAGACCACTGGCTACGAAGCCAAAGGCAGCATCAAGCTGCACAAAGTCAGCTCCTACCTGATCAAAAAGCTGGCCCCGGCCATCAAGGAAGGGAAACAGGTGAAATTTACGCTAATCAGCAAGCTGGACGACCCCAACGCCCTGGGTGCTGAACGGATTGCCCTGTATGGCGTGATGTTTGATGCCGTCGACCTGATCAACTGGGAATTGGGCAAGGTAGGCGAGGAAGATCAGAACTTCACTTTCGAAGATTTCGACCTGCTGGACCTGATTGACGAAGAATAAGGAGAAAAAGCATGAGCGTACTCGCACTGCTGCTTAATGCAGACGCAAAGAAAATTGAAGAAAAGCAGACTAAAAAGATGGAAATCCCCAGGCTCTCCGCAGCCCTGGGGGCTCCTTTTGAATTGGAATTGCAACCAATTGACCCGGAGCTGTATTCCGAGATCCAGGAAAGTGCTGTAAACCTGGACAAAAAAGGCGGCCTGAAGAGCATCGACACCTATGCACTGTCCGTTCGGACCTGCGTCGAAGGCATCAAGGACCCGTCGATGAAAGATAAAGGTCTGATGAAAAAATTCGGAGCAGCCTCTCCCAATGATCTGGTAAAAAAGCTGTTCCTGGCTGGCGAAATCAGCGATATTTCTCAGGAAATCAGCAAGGTCAATGGCTACACGAGCCAGGACGAAACGGATGAAACTGTAAAAAACTGATAGAGACGGACGGGGAAGTCGAGCGCATGTACTTCCTCTTCCGGTTCCATCATATGGACCCGGCCCGGGTTGAACGCATGCCAATCCGGGAGAAACAGGTCCTTTTTTCGTTCGCAGCATACGAAATCGCAGAACGGAACGCAGAAATCGAATCTTTGAAGAAAGGAGGGGACGATCATGGCACGAGTCATTGATGCCATCATCCGGCTCCATGACCAATTCAGTCCTGTGCTGAAGAAAGTCAGCAATAGCCTGACAGAGTCGGAGAAACTGACCAACCGATTCGGCAGGAATCTGAAGAGCATCGGCGGAACGATGTCTTCTGTCGGAGCGACGGTTTCCACCGCTATGGCGCCCATCATGGCTGCTGCCGCTGCCGGGCTGAAGCTCCACAGCGACTTTGAGCGGGGCATGGCAAAAGTCAGCACACTAGTGGATACAAACGTAGTCAGCCTTCAGCAGCTGTCCAATGGCATCCGTCAAATTTCCGACGAAACCGGCATGAGCGTGACCGAACTGGCTGAAGCTGAATATCAGGCAATTTCCGCTTCCGTTGACACGGCCCATGTTACAGACTTTGTCAGGACGGCAGCCATTGCCGCAAAGGCTGGCTTCACCGACACGACCACAGCTATCGACGGGTTGACGACAGTGCTCAACTCCTACGGCATGAGTGCTGAAAACGCCGGGAAAATCACGGATCAGATGCTCATGACCCAGAATCTGGGCAAAACGACCTTCGGCGACCTGGCTCAGGGCATTGGTTCCGTAGCCACGGCGGCCAGCCTGGCCAAAGTCAGCACGGACGACCTGTTTGCCAGCATGGCCATTCTGACCAAAAACGGCGTACAGACGTCTGAGGCATTCACTGGCTTCCAGGGCATCCTGAGCGCTGTGTCCAAACAAAGCCAGCAAACTGTCAAAACAGCTGCAGCCCTGGGGCTGGACTTCACACCGGAACACCTAGGACAAGTCGGATGGATCCAGTTCCTAACTGAAGTCAAGGAAAAGGTCGGCGATGATCAGACGGCCATTCAGCACCTGTTCGGCAGAGTCGAAGCGGCCAATGCTTTCAAGGTCCTAACCAAAGATCTGGGGCAGCTGAAAGACGCACAGAGAGCGATGGGTGACTCCATGGGAGCCACGGAGCTGGCATTTAACAAGATGCTGACCCCGGCGGAGAAAAACAAAATCGCCATGAACCAGATGAAGAACGCCCTCATGGATCTCCGTGGAGTCGTCGCTCCTGTGGTCATGGCAACCGCTCAGGCTGTCAAAGCGTTCACCGGTTGGTGGAACGGGCTCAGTGATGGGCAGAAAGCCTTTGCAGTCCATGCCATCCAGGTAGTGGCAGCATTCGGAGCCATCACTCTGGGCGTAGGGAAAGCCATCAGCGCTGTGGGACGTTTCAGCATATTTATCAACAGATTGCCCCGGACCTTCCGCAACATCCGGAGTGCTGCTTCCATCATCGGGAAAGGCTTTTGGGTCATTCCCGGCGCCCTTCGTCTCGTAGGCGGAGGCTTCCTGCGCATGGCTGGAATCGTAAAAACGGCCATGAGTGGTATCGCTGCTGCCGTCGCCGCAAACCCGGTTTTCTTCGCCCTGACCGCTCTGGTGATGCTGCTTGTTGTTGTCTACAACCACTGGGATGAAATCGTCAGCTACGTCAAGGAGAACTTCCCACAGGTATATGCCGTCGTCACCAGCGTTGTGTCCAACGTCATGAGCAAGCTGGGTGCCCTGATCGACTGGATCACGGGGACGCTGATCCCGATGTGGACCAACGGTTGGAACACCATGAAGGCCATCTTCGAAGGGGCCTTTGACGGGATCTCTACGATCGCCCACCGGGCGCTGGATTGGATCCTGGACAAAGTGGAAAGCGTCAAGAGCGCTGTGTCCAGCATCCATCTGCCGAGCTTCAGCTTAGGCGGACATGCCACCGGCACTATGGGGCTCCCTGGTGGAACGACCTTTATTCACGAACAGGGCCCTGAAATTATGGACCTGCCCACAGGTACCCGGATTATTCCTCATTCCGAATCCCTTCAGGAGGAATTCAGACGAGGAAAGGACGAAGGGCGGAAAAGCATGGGAGCGGCTGTCTTCAACATCCCGAAGCTGGCTGATCAGATCGTGGTCCGGGAAAATGCCGACGTCGACCGAATCATGGAAAAACTTGTATTTAAATTGAAGCAGTTCAGCATCAACCGCATGGAGGGGGCGATCTAATGGCGAATGAATTTTGGAGTGGACTAATCTCCGGCCTGATTTCCGGCAACGTCAATTCCGTGATCCTGAGCGCCAACGGAGACTCCATGACGTTCCCCATCATGCCCGAGACGGTGGAAACAAGCGTCTCCCAGAACAACGGCACTGTGACCATCAATGCCGATGGAGATTACAACATGCCTGGGAAGACGGGACTCCATGAGATCAGCCTGGATGGGATTTTCCCGGCTCAGAACTACAGCTTCGTGGATGTTACCCCGGAAAGCCCGGAAGACTATGTTTATCAGCTGGAAAACTGGAGATCCACCGGGCAGGTTGTTCAGCTGACTGTGCCGGATAGCCCTATCGACCTGCCGTTTCTCATCGAGTCGCTGAAATACGGATACAAGGATGGAACCTACGATATCTATTTCAGCATTTCTTTCCGTGAGTACCGCTACATTGCTGGGATCTCCAACGATAAAATCAACGAATTGACCGGGCTGAAATCCCGCCCTGACACCATGGTGGGGACCGGAGGGATCATCGGCACGACCGCAACCAGCGGAACGGATATGGCAGGGAATATCGGCAGAGCTATCGGCGGTGCTGTAAGATCTGGCACGACGTCTCCCATGGGCTGCATCGAAGCCGCCATGAGGGCCTGTAAGAAAGGCGGCGTGAAGCCGGGCGACCTGATCAAGGTCGCTGCATCGGGGGTGATGGTCAATGACCGAGTCATTTAGTCTCCTCGATGTAACCACAGGTGTGTACCTCACGCCCTGGATCATTTCCTATGAGTGGTCCGGGGACCTGGAACAGGCAGGCCGGAAGCTGAACTTCAAAATCGCCTATACAACAAAAGATAATGCTTGGATGAACCCAGCTATCAATCTGGGGGACGAGATTATGCTTTACTGTATCGACCCAACGGCAGGCGGGCAGTTTGACCTTTTCCACGGGAAAATCTTCATGCAGAGCCGGGAAAGCAGCTCCTACGAGATGGAATTTGTTGCCTACGATAAGCTGATTTATCTGGCAAAATCCAAATACACGTTGAAATTCTCGGAAGCCCCTGTGAAGGACGTTCTCTCCACGGTAGCCAGCAAGGCTGGCCTGACCCTGGGCCGGGTGGCCGATGACTTGACCTATACCGTCGATTTTGTGGCCGATGGAATGACCGGCACAGAAATCATCAAAAAGGCTTTAGAACAAGGACGGAAAAAATCCGGGAAAAGCTATCACATCTATCTGGATGCCCATGACAAGCTGAATGTCGTCAGAGCTGACACGATTATCCAGGGCTATGCCATCACTGATATGACCAATCTGACCACAGCCAGCCACAGCGCCAGCATTGAAGACATGGTCAACCGGGTGGAAATCACTGACAAGGACGGACATGTGATCGGGGCTGTGACCAACTCCGACGATGTCAAAGCCTACGGCACTATCCAGGGCGTTTATAAAGTGGACAACAAGCAGGATACACAGTCCAGCGCCAAAGCCTTGCTGAAAAGCGTAAGCGAGCATAGCGAGGTGGAAGCCCTGGGCAATATTCAGTGCATCGCAGGATATGCGGTTGAAATCCAGGAAGAGCAGCTGAAAGGCACCTTCTTGATTGTATCTGATTCTCATACCATCGAGAAAAACCGACACATGATGAAGCTGACGCTGCGTTATCTGGATCAGGAAGCTAAGCCGAAAATCACGACCGAAGGAAACACATCCGGCGGTGGCGTTACCATCGGGAACATCGACGAAGGTATGAGCTCCGGGGAAGCTGCCTGGCTGGGGGCGACCATGGACAACGGAACGGAAGGCTGCGTGGAAGCAGCAACAAAAGTCGGAAGCTATTACAGTCCATTCCTTGCCCAGGAATACTCTAATGGCGTGGTCAATGTCACCACGCTAGCCAATGATGCAGGCTCCAACACCATCGACTTTGATGCTTCCCAGCTAGAGAAAGGCGACGTTATCGTTTATGGCGACAATGATCATGTGGTCATTTACGATGGCCAGGGCGGATACATCGGGAATAGCAGCAGCCAGGATGAAGTAGTACATGGTTCGAACTACAACGAAATGGGCGGGTTGACGCCTACCCAGATCATCAAGACGTCCAGGATATAAGGAGGATGCAGCATGAAGAAAAACCCATACAGCGAACTCCTTGGAATCATGAACGGTGTGGGGAGAAATAACCAGAGCCCGACAATCCAGATCGGGACCATCCTGGAGCCACCGCCCAACATCAAGGTGAGATACAAGAGCATTATCCTGGAAGCTGCCGAATGTTATATAAGTGAATATCTTCTGACCCAATACAAGAGATTAGCAGAAGGAAACATTAAAACGATCACTGAAAACGTATCAGGAGGATCTGGTGACGCTCAATATGCAAGCCATGCCCATCCGGTCAATCACTACTACTCAGAGTCCTGGATTACAACTGATACCCTGAAGCCTGGGGACAAGGTGGCAATCATGCCGTGTGAATCCGAAGATGGCACAAGTCAGACATACATCATCCTGGACAAGATCGTCCGTCCGAATCGAGGTGCATTTTAATGAACCCTTTCATCGCTGGGCCTATCACTCAGACCGCCAAAAGTTACACGGCAAACCTGCCGGAGCTCCAGGAGTTGGCGTGGGACTTTACCCATGATATTTTCGTCCATGATAATGATGGCCGTTTGAAAACGGTCACAGGAAACGAAGCTTTGAAGGTCTGGATCTACAAAGCCTTGAAGACGGAGCGCTACCGCTACATGGCATATCTTTATGGTGAATACAACGCTGAAGGGAACTATGGCGTGGAGCTGGAACGCTTCATCGGCACCCGGTCAAACAGCGAAATCAGTGCCACAGAGATTAAGAGATACATCAAGGATGGGCTCCTGGTGAATCCCTATATCAAGAGCGTGGACGCAATCGAGACAACCGTCCGGGATGGAGAAAACCTGACGCTGACGGTCAATTTGACAAGCGTTTACGGCAGTACATCCATCACGGTAGGAGGTGAATAGGATTGTTTGAAGTACAAAGTAAGGACGAAATCCAGAAACGCATGGCGGCGGACCTTTCCACCATGAATCCCAACAGCACCATCGAGGGGAGCTTCGGCCGTGACGTCATCAACGCCACCAGTGTGGAATTTGAGAAAACTTATGCAGAACTTTCTCTGGTGAACCAGGCAGGATTTGCACAAACCTCATGGGGAGACTACCTGGAAAACATCGCTGAAGAACATGGCGTCTTTAGACGGGCAGCTGTCCAGGCCATCGGCACCGTCACGGTGACCGGCACTGGGACTGTCTCCCAGGGTGCGCTATTCCAGACTCAGGACGGAACGGAATTCACGGCAACGGAGACCGTCAAGGTTACCAGCACGGCTGACATCCCCGTGAAAGCGGTGGAGTATGGGGCCAAAGGGAACGTGGCCGCCGGGGCCATTACGATCATCCCCATGAGCATCCCCGGCATCACCCGGGTAACCAATGCCAAAGCTACCTATGACGGCTTCGACGAAGAAACGGACGACGAGCTCCGAGAACGGTTGCTGTTTAAGGTCCGCCAACCGGCAACATCTGGCAACATAAACGATTACATCGAGTGGGGAAACAGCGTAGAAGGCGTGGGACACATCACGGTTGTCCCTCTCTGGAACGGCAACGGCACGGTGAAGCTGCTGGTGACCGACTCTAACGGCCAACCGGCCAGCCCGGACCTTTTGGCCAGGGTGACTGAAAAGGTGGAAACCATGCACCCCATCGGTGCTGACGTGTCTGTCATTGCTCCCTCCGTACTGGGACTGACCATCGCTTTGACTCCCACCAAAGGCGGGGGAGATGCCGATGCTATCAAGAAGGTTCTCAACAAGTATTTCTTGAGCAAACAGTACACCGAGAAAAAGGTCTCCTATGCGAAGGTGGGACAGCTGATCATTGAGAACAGCAACACGACCCAGGTGGAAGACTACGATAACCTCACCATTAATGGGACGACGGCAAACATCGGCGTGGATACCGACCAAATCCCGTCCGTCGTGGAGGTGGTGCTCAATGCCTAATTTTAAATTGTTAAGGGACAGTGATCCGGACGTCAAAAAGTATCTCCCTCTGTTCCTTATCAACGATCCCACCTTCAAATCCTGGCTGGATACCCAGAGCGACGAACATAAGCGCATCTGGACCGACATCATCGACGCCTGGAAACAGTTCTACGTGAATGAAGCTACCTGGGGGCTGTCTGACTGGGAAGCCTTTTTGGGGATTCCCACGGATGAAAAGCTGTCCTACACAGTGAGACGGGCGGCAATCATCGCCAAGATGAACGGGACTCAGACGGTGACTAAAGAGTTTCTGGAACGGACCATCAACAGCTTTACCTCCGATAAATCAAGCCGTGTGGTGGACCATCCAGACCAGTACAGCGTTGACATCTATCTGCCTAATGGTGGGGTTCTCTCTTTCGAGGAAATGGATAAGGCCATCCGGACTTTCATGCCAGCGCATATCGGCTGGCGATATATATATAAAACCTACGTCAACGGCAGCCAGTACATCGGGGCTGTGCTCCGTCCCGCCCGGACCATCATGGAGATGGGCAGGCTGAAAGGTGACAAGCTGACCGGCCAGAGCGTGCTCCGGCTGGATAAATCCATCGACTACGTAAACGGCGATGGGCAAATCCAGACAACCCCGGATGGAGTCAAGACCAACGCAGTGCTGGATTCCACACCTACGACCATCAGTCCCTGTTCGTCCGCTCCCATCGGAGCCACAGACGGGATTTTCTACGTCAACGGAGATGGGAACATCAAAACGATTAGTTAGAAAAGGAGTGAGACAATGGCAGAATTTCACAATATCACCGTCACCAATGACGGGATGAAGCTGATAGCCCTGGCCAGCGCCATGCAGAAGCCAATTGTGTTTGACCGCATGGACATCGGGGATAGCAGACCTACGGATGCCAGCAAGGTGGCGTCCCTGACCGCTGTGGTCAACAAGCGCATCGAAGCGACCATCTCCGATATCGGAGTGGTCACCAATGCCAATGTCAGCGAAGCTAGATACAGAATCCTGGGCAAATACAGCAACAGCAGCGTGACAACGGGATTTAAGCTGTCCGAAGTGGGCGTGATTGCCCACGTCGAGTCAAACTACTACCAGGATTCAGGCTGGAACGGCTACGCCGGAGAGAACTTGCTCTTCGGCTATTTTTATGCGGATGAGGGGAAAGAAGACTGGCTGCCGTCCAAAGATATGCTCATGGACGATTTGCAGATGGGCGCCTATTTTACGGTCAGCAATGCCACCAGCATTGCTGTCTACATCAACGAAGAAGATAACGTTAGCCGCTTCGATTTCAACGTCCATCTGAGCGACAAAAACGCCCACTCCGATGTGATCGGCTGCACAAGCACGTCCGACGGCGTTCGAGGATTTGTTCCGAAACCGGAAAAAGGGGACGGGGAAAAATTCCTGTCAGCCGAAGGGAAGTGGAAAAAGGCAAAAATGACCCCCTTAGAACTCGTCAATATCCTATATCCAAAGGGCATCATCCTTCCGTTTGCAGACGGTACGAATCCAAATGAGCTATGGCAAGGCACGACTTGGAAGCGCACGTTGCAGGGTCGTGTTCCTATCGGAGCTGGCGATTACTGGGAGAATGGGAAAAAGTTTAGCTATTCCGTAGGGGATACGGGCGGCGAAGCTGAACACAAACTCACTGAGAGTGAATTGGCAAAAATCACGCCTAAAATTGCGTCGTCAACGCTGGCTGTATCTAGGGTTGCACAAATTCATGGGGTCGTCACGAAGTACTCATCGACAAACCAATACAAAGATGTTCCGAAAAATGGTTGGTCGGGAACAGTTGTCAGCGGTGAAGAATCGGGCGGAGGGACCAAGGACCACGGAATTGAGGTCCGCAACGTCCTTGAAACCTTGTCCCCTTCTATCGCAATAGAATCTATCGGTGGCGACGAAAGCCACGAAAACAGGCCCCCGTTCCAAGGCGTTTGTTATTGGGTTCGCACCCAGTAGGCAACGCCGCTATACGGCATCCTGTTCTCATGAGCGGCCCCGCCGCCCGTCGTGGAAATGGTGATGTTGTGGGAATGATTGCCAGCGTACGAGATAGGTTCAGTTTTCCATCTTCTGGACCCGTCACGGCCTTTGTGAGCGCAGTTATTGTATTGCCCCCAGTCGTCGCCTAATGAATTGCTTAGTTGAATATTGTGATTGTGATCCCCTGCAACTGCCGCCGTGGCGAGGTGGCTGTGAGGTGCCAGTTCACTCTCAGCCCGTTAAGCCGTTCTTTCCCAATATGCCACGCCCTGATACGGTTGGCGGTTTTCATGTCCTTCACCAGTCCCAGACGTGGCCAAAGAAACGGTGACAGCGTGGGAATGATTGCCATCTGTTGTGGTTTTTCCGAGGTAGTTATCGTGATCTGTTCCGGATGCCCCAGCATACCCACCTTGTGACGAATATTCGCCCAATGGATTGTTTTGTTTCACGTCACCTCTCCCACCGTGGTAATGAGCGCCGTTAGTACTGCAAGCCGCAGAAGCTCTGTGGGTGTGAGGCGCCAATTCACTCTCAGTGAAAGGAGATAAAATGCACGTTTTTCAAATTTTGAACAATGAAGTCACCGTTATTGACGGTGACAAAACCTATATTGATTCCTATGACAATTTCGTGGCTGACGGGGGACGGCATGACATCCCCCGAAAAGTCATATACGACGAAGCCCAAAAATGCTGTGTGGTGGAAGACAGGTTCCTTCCGTATCCAAACTTTGAATTTGAGGACATTATCGCAACCCTTGATTCCCTTGTCGAAGCAAAGGAAAAGCGGGAGCCGCAACCAGAGGCCCCAGCCATGGACCCCAAAATCGCCCTTACAGACGATTACAACGAAAGCGCAAGGGGATTTGTCTAGCGCCTACACTATCGCTTGTCTGAGAGGCGATTTGACGGTACAGGAAAGTATTAAAAGCGATTTTGAAGCGTTACAAGAAGCCTACAAGACGGAAATGGAGGAATTGAAAGATGAAATTTAAGCTTCCAAAGCGTTGCCCCTATTGCGCTCACAAGCTGAGCGAAGAAGAGAAATGCGTGAACCCTGAATGCATTGCGTATGATCAGAAAAAAGACGAAAAGGAGCGTGAAGAAGAATGACCACGAGAGCATTAGTACCGAATGCCGATGGGGAAGGCTCCCTGGGTATTGAAGGGTTAAATTGGGGAGCTATGTACGTCTCGTCCCCGGAAAAAGACGACGATTCTCAGAAAGTGCCGTCGACGGCGTGGGTGCGGCAAATCATCGCAGAAGAAATCCAGAAGGCTTCCCTTTTCACCCTCGAACGCATCTTTCCCGTCGGCAGCATCTACACATCGCTTACTGACTCCCGCAATCCTTCTGAGATACTAGGATTTGGCACATGGGAACCCTTGCCGGCAGGCTACACCCTCATCGCCCAAGGCCAAGGCACGGACCAGTTTGGCAGTTTTGAGTACGTAGCTGGACAAAAGTACGGCGAACGAATGCACCAACTCACTGCCGAGGAAATGGTGGACATGTCTTTGCCCGTTTGGTCCGACAAATACGGCGAAGAAAACGGCATACTCGGCGAAGTAAATATAGATGGCGGGCCTAATAGAGGGATTGCTTTCCCGCAACCGACAACAGGCGATTACCGTGGCTATACGTTCAAGGTCCATATTCACGGTGGCAATCAACCGTGGATTAATTTAGGCCCGTCCGTTGCTTGTCACGCTTGGCGACGCCAACAGTAAGTGGCTAAACATGGAGGCATATTATTGTGAGGTTGATCGTTGCCCGCCCTGAATCTAATTAAGTCAAGCTCATTTCGCAACATTCCCGTGGCATAGCCATGCCCCTCTCTTACCGATTGGTCATAGGAAAAGACGCCTTTGGCGAAGATTGGCATCCCTTCTTCTTGTTGAGGAATGTTTTGTAATTCTCCTTCTATTTTTGCCATTTCATCGGCAGCTATTCATTTCTAAACCACGAATAGCAGGCAACAGCAGGTTGCATATT
>OJOM01000186.1_pt1 | contig 38806 bp, 37 predicted proteins | sample 1598231 | NCBI WGS metagenome assembly OJOM01 (sample SAMN03922465, study PRJEB24848) | human gut metagenome | isolation source: stool sample | host: Homo sapiens | place: Germany | collected 2010-11 | reverse complement strand
CTTGTAGGGTAGAAGATGTTCTTCGTCACATCCCAGATAAAGCATAAACGGCACTTTGAGGGCATTACAGCTCACACCAAAGCGCCGTTTTTATTTTGTATCTGCCTGCATAAAAAACGCAGTTACCCGTCAAGGATACCTGCGTTTTTTGCGAAAAAGGCTTCTCAGGTTACAGGAGTCAGTTCGAACTTATAACTGCTGTAGGGGGCAGTGCGGATGGGGTTTCCCGGTTCCATCTTCCGGCAAAACTGACTGATGATATTGACTACGTTCGCGCCGCAGCCCTTCGGAAACTCGTGCCATACAGCCTCGTAGATCTGTTCCTGCGTGAAGAGCCAGCCAGGGTGCTGGGCCAAGTAAGCTAGTGTAAAGAACTCCAGATGCGTGAGATACAGGAGCCCCATTTTACGGTCTGATTGCGGAGGTGGAGTTCCATTCCAAGAAAAGTAAGAGTGGGCTTCGTGGTTCGTAGGTTTGTTCCGCCACCTCTCGCCCTACGTCGGTCAGGTGCAGGAAAAAGCCCTTGTCCATAGTTAGAAAACCGCTGTCCCTCAGTGTTGTCACTGCATGGCATACACTGGGCTTGGAGACTCCTATGTGCCGGGCCACATCCACGGACCTTACCATGCCTTTTTCCTTTTTGGAGTACCAGCACGGCCTCCAGATAATCCTCGCCCGACGCATGGAGTTTTTTCATAGGCGCGACCTCTTCTCTATACAGTGATCTTCTGTTCTGCGTTCCACATGGCCGCATATTTTCCGTTCTCGGCCAGCAGCTCCTCGTGGGTGCCAGACTCCTTGATTGTTCCGTCCGCCACTACCAGGATCTGATCCGCGTTTTTGACGATGGAAAGGGTATGGGCGATCATCACCACGGTCTTTTTCTCCTTGAGCAGATTGGCGATGGCCTGTTTGACCGCCAGCTCGTTCTCGATGTCCAGGGATGCGGTGGCCTCGTCCAGCAATAGGATGGGACTGTTTTTCAGAATGGCCCTGGCGATAGAAAGCCGCTGCCGCTCTCCTCCGGAGAGCAGGCTGCCGTTTTCTCCAATCCCGGTGTCATAGCTCTTTTCCAGTTTCTCCACAAAGCCGTCACATCCGGCGTCCCTGCAGGCTGCCTCCACCTCCCGGTCAGTGGCCGTGGGCCGGGCGTGGCGGATGTTCTCCCGCACGGTATCGTCAAAGAGGAACACCTGCTGGTCCACCATAGAGAGCTGTGCCAGCACCCGTTCTGCGGAGACAGTCTGGATGGATTGACCGCCGATGGCGATGGTCCCGCTCTGCGGCTCATAGAATTTGGCGATCAGATTCAAAATCGTGGATTTGCCCGAGCCGGAGTCCCCCACGATGGCGGTGAGTTTCCCGTCCGGGACGGTAAAGGACACCCTCTTCAGGACCGGCTCTCCCGGCATATAGGAGAACGACACATCCCGGAAGGTGATGTCGTGCCGCTCCGGGGCAAAAGGCGCGCCCTCTCCGGCCTCCTCCGGCTCCTGAATCAGATTCTCAATGTTCCTTTTGGAGACCATCAGGTGCTTCCATTCAAAGAGATCAATGGCAATACTGGCGGTGAGCTTGGTCAGCAAAATGGGCAGCATGGAGAGCATCAGATAGTCCACGCCGCTCAGTATCCCCGCCGTCCATGGCCCGGCGGCCAGCACCATGATGAGCGGCACGCTGCCCCAGCTGATGATATTGTAGCCGAATCCGATGGGGATGCCCTTGGCTTCGTACTGGTAGCACACCCGGCTGAACTCCTCCATGGCCTGGGTGACGGTCCTGTTTTTTACGCCGCCCATGTTGTACGCCCGGAACATCTGAATGCCGTCAATGTACTCCACAATGCCACTCACCGTCTCGGCGCTGACCTTGTTTTTCGCCACGCCGTACACCTTTACCACCCGGAAGGACAGCCACAGGTCGGGAATCAGCAGCGCGACAACCGCCAGCAGGATCAGCCCCGCCGGCAGCCAGACGGTGCATACAAAGCCAACCAGCACCGCGGAGAGCGCGGCGTTTTTGATAATGTTCCCACTGGAATGGGTCAGGATTTTCTCATAGCTGCCCACATCGCTGGTCATGGTGTTCACATACTGCCCAACCTGCCCCTGGGTGAAGCGGGCCAGGGGGATCTTCTTGAGCTTATCCCCCAGAAGCAGCCGCAGGCGCTTGGACACCGCCGCCCCGCCGATCTGGACCTGGGTGTACCCGGTGCTGTAAATGACCAGCCGCAGCAGGAAAATGACAGCGAGCCCCGCGGTAACCGCTCCCACCATTCCGGCGGTAATCGTTCCTGAAGCCAGAGCGGTGAGGACGATGTAGACAGACAGATAACTGCACCCGGAGAGGATGCCCTCCAATACGGTCAGCACTACGCCAATATAAAAAGCCCTGTTTTTGCGGAACGGAGATTCATTTGTCATCGTCTTGCCCTCCTTTCACGGAATAGGTGATGGACCTGGCCGCCCGGTAGTCGGCCCAGGCTTTGCGGTAATAAGAATTCTGTTCCAGCACCTCCGCATGAGTTCCGCAGCAGGTGATGGTGTGATCCTCCACCACCGCCACCTTGTCGCACATCTTTACCGCTCCCAGCCGGTGAGCCACGATGAGTACGGTCTTGCCACGGCAGAGGTTTTCAATGGCCCGGTCAATCTCCACCTGATTCTCCGGGTCGGCGGCGGAGGTCGCCTCGTCCAGAATGAGGATGGGGGCGTCCTTCAAAATAGCGTGGGCAATGGCGATGCGCTGGCGCTCCCCACCGGAGAAGCGTGAGCCCATAGCCCCAACCTTGGTGTCGTATCCCTGGGGCAGCGACAGGATGAAGTCGTCGATCTGTGCCAGACGGGCGGCCTCCCGCACCTGTTCCAGCGTAGCCTGCGTGCCCATACGGATGTTCTCCAGCACGCTGTCCCGGGTGAGGAAGGTCTTTTGAAACACGATGGAGATATGAGTAAGCAGGTCCTCGTAGCGGATGTCCCTGACATTCCGGCCGCCGATGCGGACCTCGCCCTTTGTTGTATCGTAAAACCGGGAGATCAGCTGGATGACAGTGCTCTTGCCCGCGCCGGACACCCCCACCAGGGCCACCTTTTCCCCCTGCTTTACCGACAAAGAACAATCCCGCAGCACATCCGTCTTCCCGTCATAGGAGAAGGTCACATGGTCCAGTTCAATGCCGTGGTCCTCCGGGAATAGCCCGCCTCCTTCAAAGACCGGAAGCTCCAGGATCTCCCGCACCTTTCCCACACCGCTGAGGGCCTGGGCAAAGGTGGTGGACATCTTCTGGAGCGGCAGGATCTCCGTCAGGTACATGCCGCCCACATAGGCAAAGAGCAAAAACACGCTGGCGCTCACCGAGCCCCGGAGGAACAGCAGCCCCCCGGCCGAGATCATCAGGAGCATACCGCACTCCACCAGCAGCAGGAAGGCCGCATAGGGCGGCGCGGTTTTACGGGTCACCAGATTCCAGATCCGGTTTTCCTCCGAAATGGCGTGGGAAAACTTCTGAAACGACCGGCTCCCCATGTTGTACGCCTTGATGAGCCGCATCCCGGAGACATACTCAATCATCACCGAGTTGAAGCTCACCAGGGAGCGGTTGGCGTCCTCCAGAATCCCCTTCATTCGGCCAAAGATCACCCCCATCACAATTCCCGCCAGCGGCAGGGGGAGCAGCGAGACCAGCGCCAATGGGACATTCACCGACAGCAGATAGAGGAAGATCACCACCGGGCCGGTGAGATAGGCCACGAACTCCGGCAGGTTATGGGCCAGAAACAGCTCCAGCTTCTCAATGTCCTCGTTGAGCACGGTCTTGACCGCTCCCGTGCTCCGCTCGTCCAACGCGCCCAGGGGCACCTTCGCCAGATGCTCCGTGACCATGCACCGCACCCGGAACAGGGCGCCGTAGGCCCCCTTGTGGGATAGCACCCCAGACGCCCCCAGCAGCACCATCCGTCCCACGGTGCCCGCCATCACGAACACGGCGCAGTCCGCGATCACCGCCGGGGTGCAGGCGCCGGACAGCACCGCGTCCATCAGCCGGTACAGCCCCAGGTAGGCGGTGATCGCCAGCAGCCCGCTCCCAAATGCGCACAGCACCGACCCGATCAGCCATTTCTTCTCCGGCCCTGCCCACCGGAGCAAAAGCCTGACCGGGCTTATCTCTTTCTGTTTCATATTGCACTCCTCCTTTACCAGCCTTGACGGAACAGGCCGGATATGATATTTTAGTTAGCAGATACTAACCAAATAACAGCATACTCCCTGTCTGTCACAGATACAAGGCGTGCCACGCTCGTGCGGCTGATCGGGGTATGGATTCGGCCGATTGAGGTGGAGGAGGCGTGTCAGAATGTATAGCTGCAATGTGTTGGATGAGCAATATGCCGGGGCCATGGCGGAGCATGGCTTTGTGCCGGAGCCGGACAACCGGAGATATGGAAGCATGGGCCTGTGCTGGCGGCAGGCCGGCCCCGGTGGAAGCGGCTATTTCTGGACCTATGGGCAGCAGGACCTCTATATGCTCAAAATCCACGATTTCTATTTTCATGAGGATCAGCTTCTGGAGTTTTGCTGGCCGGAGAGCCTGAGCGTCACCTGGTACGAGTCCATCTCCGGGGAGGAGTTCTCTCCCTGCCGCCGGCTGGTGTCCGGCTGTGTCAAGAGCTTCATCGGCGGGCGGGAGCCCTACCGGGCGCTCATCCACCGCCGGGTCCCCATCGTATCCATCGGCATTGAGATCACTCCGGCCTACTATCAGGACTACCTCCGCCGCCAGTTTCCGGAGGAGTTTCAAAGCCTGTTGGAGTCCTTTCAATCTCTGGACCAGACCGACCACTTCCCGGAGATGGTCCGCCTGCTGAAAGAGGTCCGTGACTACCGGGGCGAGGGGCTGGCCGCCAAGCTCTTTTACGACGGCAAGGTGGCGGAAGCCGTGGCGCTGGTGGTGGAACGGCACCGGGCCCACCCAGCTCCCAGGCGGACACTGACGCAGGAGGATGAGCGGATGCTGGCGGATGTGGCGGCCTACATCACCGCCCATTGCGCGGACCGGCTGCCTCTGGAGCGCCTGGCCCACATCGGCTGCATGGGCGTCTCCAAGCTGAAGGATGCCTTTCACACCCGATACGGCTGCACCATCACTCAGTATATTCAGGGGCAGCGGATGGAGCGTGCGGAACAGCTGCTGGCAAATACCGATCTGCCCGTGGGTCAGATCGCTCAAATTGTGGGCTATCAGAATCCCAGCCGTTTCGCGCAGCTCTTCCGCCGCAGCACCGGGCAGAGCCCGGTAGCGTTCCGGGCGTTCTCCCACCCACGGGAAGCAGAGTGAGAGAACACGCTGGACCGAAAAAGACAGGAGGCAGGAAGAAAGACAGCCGCTTCATCAAAGGGGGGCCGCTGGCACAGTTCCGGCGGCCTCCTTTTCTGTGTGCCACACGGAGCGGCAGGGGCTGTCATTCCAGCCGCCAGCCCTCGGCCTGCTCCCGGACCTGAACAAACCGGCGGTAGAGGCCGTCCTGAGCCATCAGCGCATCGTGAGTCCCCTGCTGAACGATCCGTCCCTGGTCCACCACCACGATCTGATCCGCGTCCCGGACGGTGGAGAGCCGGTGGGCGATGGAAATAAGCGTTTTGCCCGCCGTCAGCTCCCGGATGGCGGCCAGAAGCAGATGCTCGTTCTCCGGGTCCACACTGGAAGTCGCCTCATCCAGAATCACGATGGGGGCGTCCTTCAGAATGGCGCGGGCAATGGAGACCCGCTGCTTCTCGCCGCCGGAGAGGGTGGAGCCGCCCTCTCCCACCATCGTATGATAGCCGTCGGGCAGCGCCATGATAAAGTCGTGGCACTGGGCGCGCCTGGCCGCCTCCACCACCTGCTCGTGAGTGGCGTTGGGATTGCCGAATTTGATGTTGTTCTCAATGGAGTCGTGGAAGAGATACACATTTTGGAAGACCATGGAGAGGTTTTTCAGCAGGCTGTCGGCGGTGCAGTCCTTCACATCCGTGCCGCCCACGCAGACACTCCCCTCCTGCACATCCCAAAAACGGGCGATCAGGCTGCATAAGGTGGTCTTTCCAGAGCCGGACGGCCCCACCACGGCGCAGGTAGTCCCCTGGGGGATTTTGAGAGAAACATGGTCGATGACCTTCCGGCCTCCTCCATAGGAGAAGGATACATCCTTCAGCTCAATGTCGAAGCGACCGGGAGCGAGGGCCTTGTCCGTCCGGTCCAGGGAGGGGATGTTGGTCACCGCCTCCAGCCGGTCCAGCTCGGTGGCGATCTTCTTGTCCAGGAAGGAGCCGTCCCCCATGACCTCCATCTCGGAGTAGAGGATAAAGGACGCCACCAGGAACAAAAAGCAGTAGGTCAGGGAGATGGCCCCCTGCAGGTAGAGGAAGGTGGACAGGAACATGAGGGCGCAGCCGGTGAGCTTGAACACCAGAATATAGAGCCGCAGGGCGGGCAGGGCTGCCTTCTCCTGATCCAGCGCCGCCTTCTGCCGCCGGCGGAAGGACTGATACACCGCGCCGTCCTGCCCTACCGTCTGGGAGAAGGAGCGCAGCACCGCGATGCCCCGGATGTACTCCAGCGACTGGGTGACCAGCTCCTCCTGCGCCTCCTGCACCTTTGGGGTGTGCTCCGCCGCGGCTTTCTGCACCATTCCCAGCACATAGAGGCCCACCAGCAGGCCCACCAGGGACAGCAGGGAGAACCAGGGGCTGAAAAACAGCATCATTACAATGATGATGACCGACATGGACACGCCGCCGGTGATGTCCGTGATAAACAGCATGGAATACTGCTCCAGCTCCACCACCGTGGAGGTAAGGGTGGTCTGGATGGTGCCCAGGCGCTGGTCGGAGAAGTAACCCATGGGGGCGCTTTTCATCTTCTCGCCGATAGCCAGCCGGTAGTCCCGGAAGATGTCGAAGCCCTTGGCGCTCATAGAGATGTCCTCCAGCCACTGGAACAGGAAGCGTCCGAACACGCTGGCAATCAGGATGCCGAGGCCCTGTCCGATCACCTCGGTGGTGAGGCTGTCCAGATGGGAGATCACCACATAGACGGCCATGAGCATCATGGCCATGGAAAAGGTTTTCAGGATGTTGCAGACAATGCCCGCATAGATGTATTTTTTCTGGTCTCCGGCAATATCCAGAATCCGTTTGATGGTATGGAACATTCAGTTGGCCTCCTTTCCGGCAAAAGCCGCCGTGCTTTGATACTGCTCCCACATGGTCCGGTACAGGGGGCAGGTATTAAGCAGCTCCTCCTGCCGGCCACAGGCGGCAAACCGCCCCTGGTCGATCACCAGAATTTGATCCGCGTTCTGGATGGTGTTCAGCCGGTGGGCCACCACGATCAGGGTCTTGCCCCGCACCAGACGGGAGATGGCCTGTTGGATCTGGGCCTCGCTCTCCGGGTCCGCGAAGGCGGTCGCCTCGTCCAGAATGATAACGGATGCCTTTTTCAGCATGGCCCGGGCGATGGTGATGCGCTGACGCTCTCCGCCGGAGAGTCGATCCCCGGCGTCTCCGGCCAGGGTATCGTACCCCTGCTCCAGATTCATGATAAAGTCATGGCAGTTGGCGGCCCTGGCCGCAGCTTCCACCTCCGCGTCGGTGGCGCTGGGATCACCCATGCGGATATTCTCCCGGATGGACCTGTCAAAGAGGAAGTTGTCCTGGGCCACATAGCTGATCTCCCCCATGAGCTGGTCAAAGGGAATATTTTGGATGTCCTGCCCGCCGAAGGAGACCGTCCCGCCTGTGGCGTCCCAGAAGCCGGCCATCAGCTTGGCAATGGTGGATTTTCCGGAGCCGGAGGGCCCCACAATGGCGGTGATCTGCCCAGTGCGGGCGGTAAAGCTCACATCGTGGAGGACCTCCTTCTTCCCATCATAGGAGAAGCACACCCGGTCAAAACGGAAGGAACGCTCTCCCAGCTCCACCGGTTTTTCAGGCCGGCGCTGCTCCGGCGTGGCGAGGAAGTCCTGAATGGGGTCCAGGTTGGGAGCCATGTAGGAGAGCTGGCCCAGGGCAAAGCCGAATTTGATGAGCCCGGCCATAAAGCCGAAGGGGATGATGATGCAGGCCAGGAACAGAGGCAGTTCCAGCGTGCCCCGCATATAGAGCCACGCCCCCACGGGCAGCGTGCCCAGTAAAGTGGAGGGGAGCACCGCCTTGAAGCCCGCCATCCAGAACCAGCTCTGCCGCCACCAGGCCAGGGTGCTGTCGTGGAAAAAGTTTACCGACCGGGAGAACTCACCAAAACTCTTGCTCCCCTGCCCGAATGCCTTGATGACCTGGATGCCGCCCACATACTCCACCAGGGCGGCGTTCATCTCGTTGCCCGAGCGCAGGTAGACGGCCATCTTCTCCTTGTACCCCCGCATCATGCACACGGCAAACACCAGGCTCAGGGGGACGGTAATGAAGGCGGCCAGCCCCATCCGCCAGTCCAGAACGAACACCAGGATGATGCTGAAAACCGGCCCGGCCAGGTTGGAGGGCAGCTCCGGCACCATGTGGGCGATGATGTCCTCCAGCCGCCCCACATTGTCCACCATCAAAGTCTTGAAGGTGCCGGAGGGGGTCTCCAGCATGACGCCCATGGGGACTTTCGCCATTTTCTCCGCCAGAGCGCACCGGATGTTCTTCAGGATGGTGAAGGAAACTGTATGGCTGCGCATGGAGGACAGGCCGGTAAGCCACGCCCGCAGGCACATGCACACCGCCGCCGTCACCGCCATGACCGCCGCCCGTTCCACCGTGGCAGTGCCCTCATACAGCTCCTTCGCCAGCAGGGTCACCACAAAATAGGGGGCCATGCCGAACATCTCTCCGATAAAGGCCAGGATCACCGAGCCAGTCATTTTTCCCCTGGCCTCTCCAGAGAAGGAAAAGAGGACTTTCAGGGGATTTTCCCGTTTTGTTTTCATTCTGCACTTCCTTTCCGCCGTATTCCGATACGGCTCATGCTTTTCTGATATGGACTCGGGCCTGACCGCGTTTCCAAAGCGGGCTCCCAAGCCATGCGCCGATGGCGGCTCCCACGATGATGGCCGCCAGCATCAGGGCCAGCATCCCCGGCGTGGCAAGCCCCTCCACCGCCGCGGCATAGGCTGGGGACATCTCTTCTGCGGCGCTGGCTGCCGTCCGGGCCGGGTCGATCCAAATGTAGAGGGGACTCCCGCTGGAGCTGAAGGCCAGCGGGAGAAAGCTCCAGCGGGCGGCCCGCAGGCTCTCATACCCGCCCAGCCGCCGCACCAGCTCCGCCAGCACCGCTCCGGCCGCCAGCGTCACCGCCATCCAGCCGGACAGCTCACCCGCCGCCAGGAACAGCAGAAGCACCACTAAGTTCATGAGTACCGGTACCCCAAACCGGGGCGTTCGAGCCGCCAGATACAGATACAGCCACCCCGATGCGGCGGCGGTGATGGCCGGGAGAAAGACCCAGAACAAGGGTGAAAATGACCCACACATCATCACCAGCACCGTGATCAGGAAATAGAGCAGGGACCCGCCGAGCACGGCAGCAAGGCTCCTGGCCGTCCATACACGCTTCATTTACATACACTCCTCCTGTTGTGGATTTTAGTTAGTTTTCGCTAACTCAAATGCAGAAAAAAGGGGCTGTTCAAAGCCCCAGGATGGCCCGCCAGCCGGGAATGAAGAACTGATGCATCGTATCCAGGTAGTGCAGGGCCTCCTCCTTGGTGAAGTCATGGACTACCACTTCAAAGAGGGCGTTGGTATAGGCGGTCATAAGCAGATGGAGTTCTTTGGGGTCCACTTCTTTTACCGGGACGCCATGCTTCTTCGCTTCCTCCATGTAGGCCAGCGTCTCCTGCTGCTCCATAACCACAATATCGTGGAGAAACCAGGCGTACTTGGTCCCGGCGGAACAGCAAAGCAGCAGCTTGAACTCGTTGAAATGGGAATAGATCTGTTCCACCACCAGGTCCAAATCATTGCCTGAATTCCACATGGCGTCCAAGTCGCCCTGCTCCAGAAAGTCATAGTCCACCTGCCGCGTCCGCTCACACCACTTCTGAAGTTCAGAGAGCACCGGCTCCACCAGGGCGGCGAACATGGCCTCCTTGTCTACAAAGTGGCGGTACAGTCCGGCGGCGGTGATGCCCGCCTCCTCCGCGATCTCCCGCATGGTGGCCTTTTCAAAGCCTTTTTCCAGAAAGATCTTCATGGCGGCCGGTATGATCCGTTCGTGGGTTTCCGTCTTGTCCTTCGGCATACTTTCCTCCTTTCTTTGTTATCATTGTTCGCTAACGATGTTTACAATATAGCACGCAGCGTTCAGCCTGTCAAGCCTCTTGTTCTCATCACTATACGCAGACAGATAGGCACGATGAAAAAAACCGCAGGCACCCATTTAGGGCAACTGCGGTTTTAAATTCAAATGCTATTTATGGTAATCCATCCAATCAGAAGGACCTGTTTCCACATCAAATTTTTCCCCGGCCTCGATTGACCTTGTATTTGAATGTCTTATCTGATACAGTTCGGACAATTTCTGAAAACTGTCCTCGCTGATCACATGCTCTATTCGGCAAGCTTCCTGTTCCGCTATTTCTGGCTCCACGCCAGCCTCCATCAGCAGATGGGTGAAGAAGCAGTGCTTTTCATAGGTCTGCTCTGCTACCTCTCGGCCTATATCGGTCAAGCGGAGAAAGAGGTCCTCATCCATAGTGAGAAAACCGCCCTTTTTCAAGGTAACTACCGCATGGCATACGCTGGGTTTGGAGACTCCCATATGCCGGGCCACATCCACAGAGCGCACCATACCTTTTTCTTTTTGGAGCACCAATACAGCCTCCAAATAGTCCTCTCCAGACGCTGTGGCAGATCTTTTTTTCTCCATGTAGTCCTCCTTGAAAATGCTATGCAAGCGTAACGACATCATCGCAGCAACGGTGCATCAGTTCCCTGTCATGGGTAATCACAAGAATTGTTTTTCCGGCTTCCGCTTCTGTACGGAACACATCTGCGACAATCCCCATATTGCCGCCATCAAGCCCGCTGGTTGGCTCATCGAAGATAAGAATACCACGATCCGACAAAATGCCGCAGGCGATGGAGAGCCGCTGTTTCTGCCCGCCGGAAAGAGCGGCTGGGTGTGTGTCCTTGTACGCATACAAGCCCAGCTTTTTCAGCAATGTTCTGGCCCGCTCCAGCCGTTCCGGAGCGTAGTCTGAATAAAGCAGCAGTTCTTCCGTGACGCTGTTTGTAAAAAATTGCGTGCCCGTATCGTTGGAGCTGTACCATACGGCTCTGCGGCGCTTTCCTGCCGCAAGGCGTTTCCCCTCGATTTGGATTTCTCCAGAGCTCTGTTTCCAAAGTCCCGTCAGCACCATGGCCAAGCTGGTCTTCCCTGCACCATTTTTCCCAGTCAAAGCAGTGATTTGTCCGCTGTACAGTGAAAAATTCAGCTCTGAAAAAATCCAGTTTTTCTTCCGCCTGCAGGACAGGCGGAGCGCCGAGAGCATAGGATTCTGCTCCGGTTTTACAGGTACAGGCGGTGTCCACTTTCCTTCGGTGATCTCCCGCAACCCATAGGTTTGGCGTTCTTCCCAGGTAAGCGCCTGCATCTGCGCCGCAGTCTTTTCCCACTGGATCGCACCATCGGAAATGTAGATATATCGGTCGGTAATCCCCTGAAGCCAAGCCAGACGATGTTCAGCAATCACGAGCGTATTGCCCTCCGTCTTCAACTTCCTCAGGATTTCCGCAAGCTGTGTAGTCCCCTCATTGTCTAAATTTGCCGTTGGCTCGTCACAGACATAGATTCGGGGCTGCAGTGCGTAAACGGAAGCGATGGCCGCCCGCTGCTTCTCCCCGCTGGACAGAATATCCAGTGGCCGCTCCCGCAGCCGTTCCAGTCCAAGCGCAACAATGGCTTCATCGGTGCGCCGCCGTATTTCTTCCGTGGACATACCGCAGTTCTCGCAGGCAAAGGCAACCTCTCCCGCCAGTTCTGAGGAGAAAAACTGGCTTTTCGGGTCCTGAAACACGCTTCCTATTTCCTGCCCTATGCGCCAGCTTGGCATTGTGGTGAGCTCTGTTTCATCCAGCCGGAGGCTTCCGGTCAGCTTCCCCGGATAATAGGCGGGAGCAAGGCCGTTGATCAGTCTGGTCAGCGTTGTCTTTCCTCCACCGGAGGGACCGGTCAATACAACACATTCCCCGTCGCGGATGGTGAGGTCTATATTCCTTACCCCCTCCTCGCAGCCCGCATATTGAAAGGTCACATTCCCCAGACTTATCATATGCGAACACCCCCTACAGCGAGAAACACGGCGGTTGCGGCCGTCCAAACGCCAAACCAAATATAGTCGGGCGCTCCGAGTCTTTTCCCATAATAACTGCCCCGCTTGCCCGGATACTCCGCGCCTCTGGCCACGGCAGAAACCGCCAACTGGTCGGCAATCTGCAGGCATCGCAAAAGTAGGGGGACAAGCACATACTCACAGGATACCGCCGGATGGCGTACAAGCTGCGCCGGAGCCGTCAGCCCACGGTTGCGCATGGAGCGCCCCACGCTTTTTACTTCACTCCTCATGGTAGGGAAAAAACGGAATACGACTAAGAGTCCAAGGATCACAGGCGTGGGCATATGAATGCGGGAGAAAAACGCCGCGAGCTCACCGGGGGGCGTGGTAATGAGATCCCAGGCCGCAAGGAAAACCGGAGACAGGTTCCAGAGCATCAGCACATAGAATTCCGAGAAGATCGCCATATGGAATCCGTGGAAACGAATCAGATACAAGAGAACTGCCAACAGGAGATAAAACACCCCGAAGGAACGCAGAAGCCGCCAATTTCGCTGAAACCCCAGGTATGTAAAACCGAGCAGGGTCAAGGTACAGGTCAGTACAGCGTTGGAGGTCAGAGATACTCCAACCATCACACAGAGCAACGCCCATAATTTTGTCGGGACGGCAAGGTGGCTGCGCCGCATCAGAGTACGCCCGCCTTTTTGAAGTGCTTCTGAATCAATTTGCCGCCAATCATACTGCCGAGGAAGCCGCAGATAACCGTGAAGAGAATGATCGCCGCAAGCCATCCCGCTGAGGTGTAATAGCGGACAAAGGAATCAATGTAACTTTGCTCCATGCCGCTGGAGAGGGCGAAGGCTTCATAAGTGTCCCAGAAGAACCAGATGGGCAGAAGATTGACTCCATTGTACAGAAGGCTTGAGATCGTCCATGCAGCCGTCATTTTCCCCTTCGACTCCCAGCCGTTTTTCCAAAGGATCGCCTCGCAGATGAGGCCGACGACGATGTAATAGGGCAGCAGATACCAGTTGCCCATGATTAGGAATACGCAGCCTAGGATCGTCATGTAGATCAAGGAAACAAAACGCTTATGGATCCGGCTGACCATCAGGAAATAAACCGGTGCGCAGAGCAGCATTGTGAAGCCCACCGACAGTACCATGCTGACGAAATCATTTACCATGCAGACCATGTTGACGACCATCTGGATGACAATGAGCAGTACGGTCAGCAGCACCGTTGTGATTACATCCTTGACCGTCCATTTATTTGCCTGTTTCATTTTGAAGGCCCTCCTTTTTCTCGTTATAAAAGCAGAAATTGCATACCTTATCTCCTCCGCCGATGGTCTGGTCCCTGCCCCATCGAACACCGGGGATGTTCCCATACATTACATCATCACTTTCGCAGAAAATGGGCGCCAGCTCCGGCACACTGTATCGGCGAAACACATCGACATACAGGCAGGAGCGGCAGTCCCATTCGATTGCATACGCATCATTCCGTTTCCACTCAAATACCCATCCTTTCGGGCCAAAGCTGTGTTTCGTGGAAATAGAGCACATGATACGGAAAATTGAGAAAAAGAAAGGCAGTCTTCCCATCCCCTGAAAAATATTTGCCATGGGTTTGGCAGTTTTCAATACCGCGGCACGAATTACCACCAGGGAGGCAGATTGGGTATATCCATATTCTTGCAGACAGCGGTGGAATGCAACGGCCGGAAGAATGGAAGTCCTGAGATGTCCGGCCAGCATTGGATCAGACAGATCGTTTTCTCCTAACAGCCTCCCATACTCTACAGTAATCGCCCTCCTCAGTTCTGGAGAAGGAAGCATCGCATACGCTGAGGCCAGTTTGCTTTTCTTCAGCAACTTTTCTATACTTTTGTCATCCATACAGTTTCCTCCATCCGCCAGCCAAATGCCTAATCCGTATTTTTTGTATGCTCTGCTGGTCGCTTTGTCCCTGCATCAGAACTGTGATTGGGTTCGTATTTCGGCTGCGGGAGATAATATGGGTATTCATAACAACTCCTCTCCAAAGGTTAGTTATCTCTAACTTTTCTATAAAAAGTTAAGGCTCATTTGAGCCTTAACAGGCCGCTCCAGCCACAGTTAAAAAAGACTGCCAGTTCATTGACATACCCTATTGCCTGTTCCCGACTCATGTCGTGGACGACTGTTTCAAAAACAGCCGTAAAATAGGCGCTGGTAATCATGTGATGCAGATCGTGATTGACTACGCCTTCCGCCTTGCCGAGTCGCCGGAGCTGCTGATAATACTCTTCCGTCTGGGACACTTCAAGTTCCACAAGCTCATGGACATAGTTGCTGTACCGAGTCCCTTCAGAACAACAGAGCACCAGTTTGAATGCATCGAAATTGTCATAAATGTAATTGATAAAATAATTCAGATAATTGGTCGACAGTTCCTGGCTCTGCGCTGTTTTTTCCTCTATAATCAGATCATAATGCGCCCGCTGGGCCGCCTTGAACTGTTCCATCAGCGTATCTGCGGCCTCGGACACCAACGCATCAAAGAGAGCCGCCTTGTCTGGATAGTACCCATAAAATGCACCTTGGGTAAAACCGGCCGCCTTGACAATTCCACGAAGAGAGGCATCTTTGAAGCCTTTCGCTAAAAATTCTTCTTTTCCTACTTCAAGGATTTTGCGTTGTGTTTCTGTGTACTTAGTCATATTGAAACCAACTCTTTTCAATATATCGCCGCTATATATCATTGATATATTATCATAAAGTATGTAGTTTGTCAATGCGGCTCTGTAGATGCTTTGGGCTATGGCGGCTCGTCTTACCAAGTAAAGCCATATGTCCTTCACTTAATAAAATTGCCCTGCCTTGGCAGGACAATTTTATTTCTACAGATATTTTTATTCTTATAGCCGCCAGATGCCAGCCCGGCTCTGCTCTGCCCATAGATTCGCATAAATTCTGCCCGCGGCCAGAAGCTGCTCATGAGTTCCCGACTCGGCCACCCGGCCATCCTCCAGCACAAGGATGTTGTCCGCGCTCATAATGGACTGAAGCCGGTGGGCGATGACGATGACCGTCTTTTCCGCTACCAGGGCGGAGATCGCCTGCTGGATCAGCACCTCGTTCTCGGGGTCCAGGGAGGCGGTTGCCTCGTCCAGCAGGACGATGGGCGCGTCCTTCAAAAGCGCCCTTGCAATCGAAATGCGCTGCTTCTCACCCCCGGAGAGGGTGGAGCCACCCTCTCCCACGACGGTCTGGTAGCCGTCGGGCAAAGCCATGATGAAGTCGTGGCAGGCCGCCGCTTTTGCCGCCTTGATGATCTCCGCCATGGTGGCATCCGGCTTTCCCATGCGGATGTTGGCCTCTATTGAATCGTGAAAGAGGTACACATCCTGAAAGACCACGCTGATCCGTCCCAGTATCTCGTCCGTTCTCATATCCCGCACATCCACACCGCCCAGCCGCACAGTGCCCCCGGTCACATCCCAGAATCGGGCGGCCAGCCGGGTAACGGTGGACTTGCCGGAGCCGGAGGGCCCCACCAGGGCAGTGACGCTCCGGGCCGGGAACTGGAGGGAAATGTCGTGGAGCACTTCTTTTTCCCCGTAGGCAAATGAGACATGCTCGAAGGTAATATCCGTCCCCTGTGGGGTCTGGCTGACCTCCGGCTCCGGCAGGGGCCTCTCCTGGAACAGCGCCTGGATGCGTTCCCCGCTGCGGCGGGTGCGGGAGAAGTCCGCAATAAAGGTGAACAGGGTCAGCACCGGCTCATAGATAGTGAGTGTCAGGATCAAAAACGCCAGGTAATAGAAGGGCTCCAACTCCCCGCGGGTCAGCAGAAACACCCCCGTCAGCATCACGAGGCCGATGCCGCAGCTGAGGACAAACCTCCCCAGCATACTCACCGGAGCCGCCGCCCCTGTCTCCATGTGGATGGCTGCGCTGCGCTCCCGCTCAAAGGAACGCTTCAGGCTCTGAAACTGGGCGCCCGCCATATGGAAGGCCCGCAGGGTCTGGATGCCGCTGACATATTCCAGGATTCCGGACGCCACTTCCCGCTGGACCTTTTGCAGATCCGCGCTGATTCGTCCCATCCGGCGCAGGCTCAGGAACGCGAACGGGAGAGCCAGCGGGATGACCAGAAAGACGGCCAGCGTCATCCGCCAGTCAAACAACGCCAACAGCACAGCGGCCAGAACGAAGCGGATCAGGATGACCGCCACCTGGGGGAGCATCTGCTGGGACAGGTCTCCCACCGTCTGATAGTCCCGCAGCAGGACAGTGGACAGGTCCCCCGCGTCACGGGCGGAATAAAAGCCCATGGAGAGCTGCCGCAGGTGCTCGCCCAGGGTGATCTGGGAGTCCTTGATGATGCCGGCATAGCCGGTGCTGGCGTCGATGTAGGTTTTCTGCCGGATAAAGAAGTAGGCGATCAACTGGACCAGGAAACCTCCCACCAAAAGCCAGAGGGCGGTTGTCGGAAGGGCCGTCCCCGGCTGGGCCAGGGGGGCCAGCAGATAGTAGACCGCCCCCAGCATCAGGCCGTAGGGAATGGACATCACAATACTGTCAAACAGACACCAGAGCATGAGCCGCAGATATTTATACGGCTGGCCCAGGGTCATCATCTGAAACCATTCTTTGATTTTCATGCCCGCACCACTCCTTTCCCGATACTCCAGCGGTCCCGCCGCTGATTGGCCTCCACCAGCTTTTGATAGGTCGTACAGGAATCCAACAGTTTTTCGTGGGTGCCGGCGCCCACCAGCCGCCCCCGCTCCATGACCAGGAGCTGATCCGCCCGCTCCACAGTTTTCAGCCGGTGCGCAATCATCAGCACGGTCTTGTTCCGCGCCAGCTTTGCAAAGGCGGCCTGGATCTTGGCCTCGTTCTCGGCGTCGGCGTAGGCGGTTGCCTCGTCCAGAATGACGATGGGCGCGTCCTTCAGAAAGACCCGGGCGATGGCAAGGCGCTGTTTCTCTCCGCCGGAGAGGTAGGCGTTGTCCCGGCCCACCACAGTCTGATAGCCTTTGGGTAGCGCCTGGATCACTTCGTGGATGCCTGCGTTCTTTGCCGCCTGTTCTACCTCCGCCATGGTGGCCGCGGTATTGCCCATACGGATATTGTTCTCAATGGTGTCGGTGAACAGCACGGAGTCCTGAAACACATAGGCCACCAGGTCGGCCAGCCGGTTCGGTGGGATGTCCCGGATGTCCACCCCGCCGATTCGGATGCTTCCCGCCTGGGGCTCATAAAAGCGCAGAAGAAGCTGGGTGAGAGTGGACTTCCCGCCGCCGGAGGGGCCGACCAACCCTGTCACCGTTCCTTGGGGGAGACGAAAAGAGACATGATCCACCGCCGGGATGCCTTTGGTATAGGCAAACTCCACATTGGAAAATTCCACATCGAAGGCAGTTGGATTTCCACTCCCCTTCTGATCCGGCTCCGGCTGACGGAGGATGTTGTCAATGCGGCGGACGCCCTCCAGGATGCGGCTGGAGAGGATCACCATCTGCATCATGTTTTCCAGCGGCTCCTTCAATCCGCCGCCCACCAGAAAGAACAGCAGAATGACGGGCAGGAAATCCAGATAGCTGTCTGCCGTGGGGATGAGCAGCAGGGCCGCCGGAAGCAGAAACAAAAGCTGTGCCCCGAAAAAGGCATAATAGGCGCCCATGGGCCTGGCGTTGGCCCGTGCCGTCCGCTCCACCACATCGGTGAAGTGATTCAGGTCGCCCTCGTACCGGCGGAAGGCGCTGAGGGTCCGGTTGAACACCTTCACCACACTCATGCCGTGGATGTACTCCACCACGGTGCCCTGCATCCGCTCCTGGGCATCGTGAAGTTCTACTTGAAGAGCCGCCTTGTCCGGCTGTCTGAGACAGGAGGACAGCATCCAGAGGGAGATGCAGATGGGCAGCAGCGTCACCAGCGCCAGCCTCCAGTCCATGAAAAACAGGTACAGCAGGGTAAACACCGGCGTGGCTATCGCCGCAGCGATCTCGCACAGATGGTGGGCCAGAAACGCTTCCATCTGGTCGGAGTCATCGGAGACAATCTTTTTGATGGCCCCCTGGGTGGTGCCGGTAAAGTAGCCGGAGGAGATACGGGAGAGCTTTTCCATTAGCTGGAGGCGCAGTTCATAAATGATCTCATAGGCCGCCGTATGGGAGATCGCGGAGGAAGCGTAAGCGCAGACGCCATAGACCAGCGCCGCGCCGAAGGTAATCGCACAGAGGGCAAGAATTTTCCCCTGGTCTGCCTCCGCCGGGGCCGTGTAATGGGCCAGCAGCTCCACCACCACGCCGTAGATGGTGAAAAACGGCACAATCCGCGCCGCGGAGGAGAGGACAGACAAAAGGCAGGCCAGCGTCAGCTTGTTTTTCCGCGCACCGGCCAGCTCAAACAGGCGGGCAAGGCCCTGTTTTTCTTTTTTCGTTTTTTCTTTCATATGGGTCGCTCCTTGATTAGCAATAACTAACTCCTGTTGAAAAAGAAAGGCGCGCTCAGGCGTCCTCCTTGAAAATCAAAGAAAACAGCAGTTCGTAGATCCGCTCCAGCGTGCGGTCCAGGGCGTCGGTATGCAGGGACTCCCGGTTGACCTTAGCCATAGCCATGATTTTGATGAGATTGGCTGCTACATGGAGATCCACATCCTGCCGCACTCCCTCCATGTGATCCAGCAGGCCGTGCAGGATTTGGGCCTCCCGCTGGTCATAGTCGGCATCATCCGGGGTCACGCATTCCGGTGAGGATGCACGGCGGAGTTTTTCCATATCATCCACAGTTAGGTACTGGTAGATGCTGTTTTGGCTGAACACAATCAGTTTCAAATACTCTTTTCCCTCGGCGGCGGTCATCTTCTCCCGGCCGTTCAGAAGGTTTTCAAAATGCTGCTTCACCCGGTCCCTCTGGTACTCCATGATGCCGGTGACAAATTCCTCCTTGGAGGAAAAGAAGTTGTAAAAGGTACTCTTGCCCAGCCCGGCGGTCTGGGTGATTTTCTCCACCGAGGCGTGGGTCATGCCATACTGCTTGATAAGCTCGAAGCCCGCGTCCAGCATTTTGACGCGCAGCTCCTCCCGCTCGGTAATGCTGAAAATTTTAGGTGACATTGCGCCCCTCCTTTACGACCGTTATTTTATATTTGGTCGCAAAGCAAGAATAGCAGACATGGATGCAGTTGTCAACAGAATAAAGAATATTTTCTATAAAACGGTCTTTATTTTATAAGTCTCATGCCTGATATACATAAAAAACCGCAGCCATCTGAGACAGCCGCGGTTTTATAAATCAGCCGTTATTGTAGCAACCGGTTATTCCAATTCAGGATCAGGTCCAGGATATATTGAGGATTTCCCATATTGCAGTGGGCTTGGCCGTGAATGGCTGCGCCGGGCACTGCGAACTCCAGTGTGCGAGCGCTTTTCAGCAGGTCAATTTCTTCTTTATAGAGATCAAAGCCAACCATCAGATCTTCTCTGGCGCTAATGAGCAATACATCCTGCGTAATCTGGTCGGCCACAGGCTCAATGGTAAATGCCTTAGCCCTTTGCAAATACTCGTAGACATCCGCCGTCCCGTAGGCATAGTTCGCGTGCTGGATTGACCAGCGGAAGAGTGGATTTTGCTCGGAGAGCCCTGTATAAAGGGCAAGGACCTTCTCACGCTGTTTTTCAGACAGCAACTGTTCCAGTGTTGTACGGATTTCTGCCGGCTTGTCCGCCATCAGCGCTCCATAGATGCTGGGTAGGACGCACCAGGCAACAACTCTCCGGATACGCGGTTCCATAGCAGCCGCCCGCATGGCGAGTTCGCCGCCCAGGGAGACGCCCACAATGGTGACATCCTCCGCACCGTAAAAGTCCAATACCGCGCCCACCGGCTTCTCCCACTCCGGCGTAAAAGTCAAACCGGACTTCCGCAGTGCAGCCCCCTGTCCGGGGCCCTCAAAGGCCAGAATTTCATAGCCACCCCGGGCCAGATAGAGCAGGAGGTCTGTGAATTCCTCCAGAAGCGAGTCGTTGCCGCCGTGGAACAGGATGGTCCCCCGCTTGTCTCCAGAGGGCGTGATCCGCCAGCATGGGAGTGTGCCACTTTCATAGGGAACCTCATCCCGGTGAATGGGGCCGCCCTGGGGGCTGAAAAGGTGGGCAAAATTGGCATAGAACAGTTCCTGGGCCCGGTCATAGACATCTCGGCTCTCCGGCGTGTCCGGCACCATAAAAAACTCTGCCATACGGAGGTAACCCGCCGCCGCTGCCCAGTCCTTCCGCCGTTCTGCCTGATAGGATAACTCCTTTAACACTCGCTCCCAGGATGCAAAATCTGTGATCTCCTTTCCCCTGGCCGCCACCTCTGCCGGATCTCCGTGGTTCCACAGGACAACCCGATTGAGTTGAAAGTTATAGAGCGGACTGTTATTGAACTGATAACTGCCGATGAGGAATGCGTTTGACATGAAAATACCCCTTTCTTGGATCAGATGGGGGCATTGTATCACAGCAGGTCCGCAGGGTACTTCTGTCTATCTGCTGTTTTGTGGTCCAGGGTATCGTAGGAGCCCGAAACAATCTCCTTTACATAGGACATGGAGAGCCCCAGCAGATTTTGACTGGTATCTGCCATGTGGGAAGGTGTTGCAAAGCCCGCGGCCATGCAGGCTTCTGTGAGGGTCATCCCCTCCTGCATCCGGTAAAAAGCCCGTTCCAGTTTCAGGTTTGCCAGATAGAGTCGCGGGGAGATCCCGGTCTCCTGGTGAAACAGATGAGTCAGACGGCTGGGTGACAGATGAACAGCTTGAGCCACCTCCTGGATAGTTACCGCCTCCAGTGCCTGAGCCCGTTTCATATAGGCGGCGGCAGCCAGCACTCGGCTGTCCTCCTCTGGCGGCACCAGTTTCTCCAGACCCAGCAGATTCCCGGTACCCTTCGCCGCCCGTACAGCCTCCTCCTCTGTGCGGACATTCTGCCATAAACCGCTGACTGCAGCCGCAGTTTCCTTTCCCAAGGAACGGCAAGACATCCCCTGCAGGAGCACGTACTTGACGAATCGGGCCATGGGGGTCAGTTCATCGATGAAAATCACAAGGAGGTCGGCGTCTGTACGGACTGTATGGACGACATTGGAGGCAATGGCAATGCCTGTGGCCTGCATGTGTTTTCCGTCTATCTCGGTGGTGAAAGGCCCATCCAGCCCGATCAAAACATGGGCGGCGAAGTGCCGGTGCGGACGGGGATTTTGATAGGCGGCCCGAATATAATAGCAGTCCTGTATGCAAAAAACAAATGGAGGCATGGTGTCCCTTCTCAGCGCAATAGCCCTATAATTTCTTCGCGGGCCTGACGCCCCTCTGGAAACCACTCCACCATTGCATAGCAGTGGCACATTCCCGGGGCGATGGTCATGGTGTAGGGGACATTCGCCGCTTTGCAGGCATCGGCAAAAGACTCCGCCACTACAGAGAGGACTTCATCCCCACCATAGTAGAAGTGAACCGGCGGCAAGCCGGTAAAATCCCCCTTGGGACCAGAGAGCATATAGGCAGGTACCGGCTGTCCCTTTGTCATAATCTTCCGATCCGTCTCCATAAAGGCGGCATCCACCATCACGTCGCGGCTGTTCAACGCCTGCATCTCCGCCCGCTCCTTTTGAGAACTGGGAATACTGCCGGGCGACACCGCGATAACCTGTCGGGGCATCCCCGTCGGCCTGTTCAGCGCATTGAGGTGAAGCGGAAGCCCGACAGCCAGTGCTCCGCCGGAGGAAAAGCCCACCAGCGAGATGTGCTCCGCCCCGTAGCACTCCGTCATCTCCCGGTAGCATTGAAGCACCATCTCATAGGTTTCTGTGATACAGTGGTCTGTACAGAGCGGATAGTATGGGAACCAGCAGTCGGAGCCGCTGCGGACAGCAAAATCCCGCGCTGTCTTAATATCGCCCTGGTCAGGACCGACGATCATCCCACCTCCGAACAAATACAGGATCGCCTTTTTTGTCCTCTTTTGTCCCAATTGAATGGTAAGGCAGTGATATTGCCCCAGGATCAAGCGATCACCGTAGACTGCTTTATGATCTTTTGGCATCTGGAACTGCCGTCTGCGGTTCATCCCGCGCACTTTCTCCAGCAGTTCTTCCTCCGGCAGCGCGAACAGCTTTTTCGTTCCGGCGGCCCGGAGCGCTGCAGAAGCCAGTTTATATCGAATACTCATATCAACTTTCTCTCCTTTTATGCATTGTCCGACTGGAGCAATTCCGCCATCAATCTGTCCGTGATTGCGGGAGATGCGTGTTCTTCCCCCTCCAGTTTGATGATGCGGGCATGGGGAAGCCTTTTGACGGTCTCCACCATGGCGCCATAAGGCACCTCGGAATCAGCTGTCCCGTGTAGTAATACTACCGGACACCGCACCTCAGATAACTCAAATCCCCAAGGTGCTTCCTGTAGTTTAGCTTCCTGACCGATATTCCGGAGATCGCCACCCATAGAGTCCCGGAAGTCTCGCCCCTGCAGCGCCTCTTCTTGGAAAAGCGGAAGATAGCTGTTATATAAAGCCAGGCCCACCTCTTGCCGTGACATACCGTAGAACGCATGATAGAGCACCGCCTCCTGAGCCGGATATTGCGCCAGAACATTTGGGAAGCGGACCGCAGGTATGCCGCTGTTGATATAGACAGTACCGATTCGATCAGGGTAGAGGGCCGCCAGACTATACGCATAAGGTGCGCCGGCGGAGATGCCCACGATGTCAAAGCTCTGGAGACCCAGGTGATCCCAAAATTCAGTCAGCAGCCGGCCCCAGTCGGCTACGCAGTCCATATCGAAGTAGTCGGAGTCTCCATAACCAGGGCGGGCAAGAGCGATTACCCTCATGGGCAGTCCGCAAAGAGACTCCTCCATTCCCTCTGAACATATGCTTCCCACCAAGCCGTGAAGCAAGAGTACCGGCTTGCCCGTTGATGTCCCATATTCCGCATAGGACAGACTTGCATCATTGGGAAGCTGAAAAGAGCCTAAACGCATATCGTTCCTCCATTTCCCTGATTGTAAATTAGCGCTTCTATGTAGTTTGCTATGGCTAACCGAAGTATAACACGCAAACTGTGGAGCGTCAATCACATACCTTTCCTTTTTATCTGCTGTAAATCTCTGCCCGCTCAAAAACGCAATTACCCATCAAAGATAACTGCGTTTTTTACGGAAGGGTTTCTTGGGTGCATGAGGCAACTCGAACTTACCATATTTTGAGGAAATTTGATTGACAAAGGATCTTTGCCGCATTATCATAAACATATCTTCTGATCACGAAAGGATGTACCTCTTATGGCTGCTCGTACTGTAGAAGAACGCATCGCAATCATCGATGAAAAAATCTCCAAAAAGAAAGCTGATATTGAAGCTCTGGAGGCCCAAAAGCAAAAGTTGCTCCATCCTGTTACCATGAAAACTGTAATGGAAAAAGCAAAAGCCTCTGGCCTCTCTCCAGAGGAGATCGCAGAAAAACTCGGTCTTGAAATGTGATCCGAAAATATTGAACGGCTGACGCCTTCTCCGCGTCAGCCGTTTATGTATATGTAGGTGCCAGATATGTGTCCGTATTAGTGTCAAGCCGGTGGATATAAAAATCCAGCAGGGGCTTCCCCTTGCTGGATCTCTTGTTTCAGTCAATGGCTCAGTCCACTTCGCAGACGGTGTCCCGCTCCCTCTCTTTTGATGGAAAAATAATCACAGCTACTCACAGAGCATTAAAAAGTCCTCTGCGACCATAGCTTGTACAATCTCGTGGAAACGCTGATCCCCCCATTCATTGGAGAGAACCGGCCGGCCGAGCTTCTCTTGGACATATGCTTCTATCAAATCCATGTCACACATCCGGATGCCGGTATATGCAGAAACGATTACGCGCTCTTTTGTTGTCATAAACGGCTCTCACTCCCCACTCGGTCACAAATCTCTAATCATTTTTGGGAACTAGTAGCCCCGGATGCTCACTTTGATATTCCAGCACCTGCTCCGTGTAGTCGGCCAGTACCAGCTTCAAATAGTCCTCATCTGTTTCCCAGGAGTCGTTATTCAAAATGACTTCCAAGGCGCCCTTTTCCGCTGCCTCCCGCTCCTCAGCGGTGCAGGATTCCAACGTCTGGCCTTCCAGCCGATCCAACAGCTCTTGTTCATAGGTCTTTCGGCAGCCGATCAGAACGTCGTTTACAAAGTGCAGATCAAGCTGGACGCCCCCATACACAAAACTGAGCTGCCGGTCCGTGATCCCGGCGCTGGTCGCGGTGATCCCGTCCACATATCCGGTCTCCGAATTGTATTTGACCACATGGAGCTCTAAATTATCGGGATTGGAGCCGCCCTGCTGTTCTTCCGATTTCGCATCAATCATGGCCTGCTCAATGAGGTCGATATATACGCCGTCGTAAGTCAGGTCTGCGTTCACCACTGTAAATGGTTCGGCTGGATCCGGAGTCAGGTCCGCCACAGCCCTCCAATACACAAATGTTCCGCCAGCCACTACGATAAGCAGAAAAAGCGCCACGGCCAACAAGATTTTTTCTTTTTTCATAAAGGTCTCCTTATCCACTTGAAAATTCTAATAGATGGATTATAGCATCGCTGTGCAAAATACGTCCAATAAATTTCCTTCATAAAAGATTCCATTTATGCCATGGGTTCACACCGCCTCTTGACAGGTGTCCGGGAGCCGCTTACATGCACGAGATGCAAGAAAAATTGCGGTGGGCACGTTGAGCAGGAAGAAATCTTGATTTTCTGCCGGTCTTTCTATATAATTGCATCGGTGATTGTCATGTACAGGATGAGCCTGAAATGCTGCCCGAAGTGCAAGAAGGTTTTTATTGTGGAGCCTTATCAGAAGATCTGTGGGGAGTGCAAGGAGCAAAGACGAATAAAGCAATATCTCAGGACGCATAAGCAGCTGGCTCCATTTGAAGATTATACAAAGCCGCTACTCAAAATCCAATGTATCATCTGCGAAACGGAAACGCCGCTCCGCAAGTCGCGCTGCAGGTTGTACTGCAGGAAATGCGGAGCGCTCATCTATGATCCTGCTATCGATAAGGTTCTGGTTTAGATGTTTCCAGTTTTGTTTTCAGGATGCCAGGGTAAAAGATTGACGGGAGGAGTGTAGGCGTCTGATGGACGGTTTTTTCCCAGAGCAGCCGTGCTACCGTATTGAAATATTGGAATGGATCAATGAAGAGGATATTACCGATGAATGGCGCTATATCTGGAAGCATGACCCGCCTGAGCCGGTCTACGAAGTTATGATGGGCGGCTTTGTTGAGTCCCTAAATCTCGCCTTTGTGTACGAATCAATATATACCAGATCCGAGTATGAACAGATTCGGCAAAGCGGTTTCGATTACCAACCGCTGTTGTGGAGAACTCATATTCTCACGGACTGCCCAGACGATGATGCTAACTATGAAAAGGACGAGAACGCGGGAACTGGAGTTGCGGCCAAGCGGCTATCTAAATTTCCGCTTTTTCCACGGTTGTGGAGGTAGCAGTCGGGGCGCTCATGCAGACGGAACCATAACCCAACTCCTGCCAGAGATAGGTACAAAATGAGCCCGAATAAACTGTTGTCCGGGTAAATTGGTTATGAAAAAAGCAGGCATGGAAGATCTCCCCCGTAGTATTTTCCGTGCCTGCCTTTATCATTTATATTTACATTCACATCTGACTCGCCATTTTCAAATATATAGGCTAAGAATCAGTTTCCCGGTCAATAGTAGCGTGTCCCGGAACTGCCGGCAAAGGGGCAGGTCATCATCAATCAGCAGGATTTGTTTCCGCATGAAACCGCCTCCCGTCCCCGGTTGGCTCTGTATTTGGGTGGGCCCTCTGGTATAGCTCAGCCAGCTTCTGAAAACTGGCTGGGCTGATCACATGCTCCATGCGGCAGGCATCCTGTTCGGCTGTCTTTGGATCGACGCCTGCCTCCGTCAACAAGCGGGTAAAGAAGCAGTGCTTCTCGTAGGTCTGCTCGGCCACCTCCCGTCCTATATCAGTCAGGTGGAGGAAAAAGTCCCCGTCCATGGTGAGGAAACCGCCCTCTTTCAAGGTAGATACCGCATGGCACACGCTGGGCTTGGACACCTCCATGTGCCGGGCCACATCCACGGAGCGCACCATGCCTTTTTCCTTTTGGAGCACCAGCACGGCCTCCAAGTAGTCCTCGCCCGACGCATGGAGTTTTTTATCAGGAGGCATTGCACGCACCTGTTTCTTGCTCGTGGGAGAAGAAAGTCCGCAAGAGCTCTACAGCTTTCCCGTCCATCGGCCGATGCCACAACACCTTGCTCCCCTGAATGAACAACAGATAGGTGCAGCATTTGTAAATAAGCTCGGGGTCATGTGTAATCAGAAACAGGCTCTTTCCCATCTCTTTCAGGCGGTTTAAGTTGTCCGACACCTCCAGCATATGCCGGTAATCCAATCCGCTGGTAGGCTCGTCAAATATCAGGATCTTTTTGTCCGAGGCTATTGCACTGCCAATCGCCACCCTCTGTTTTTCACCGCCGGACAGGGACATGGGGTGCAGCTTTATTTTGTCCAACAGGTCCAGGCTGTTCAATATCTCCTTGGCGCGGGCCGTGTCAGCTTTCTCGTCCTCACCGCCCATACTGAGCAACAATTCGTCCAGCGCATCTTCCGTAAATAGCTGGTGGTTTACATCCTGCATGACCATATAGGAGATATGCCTGCGCTGCTTCGCGTCATGGGGGACCCCATCCATTTCAAGCACACCTTTTGCTTTTTTATCCAGACCGCACAGACACCGGGCAAAGGTGGATTTTCCCGCGCCGTTGTTTCCGATGATGCCAATGATCTCGCCTTGAGGCAGGGTCAGGTCTGGAATATCCACATTGAGGGGGCCGTGCTTTTCATAGGAGAACTGGAACCCCTTGATATGTAATTTCGGAGCGGCCGGTTTGGGGGCAGCCTCTGGGGGCAGGTGGAATGGGTCCAGTGCCCGCAACCCCATCCCCTGCAATTCATTGGGCGATAATTTTTGAAACTCCGCCCCGGTAAATTCCCGTACAATACTTCCGTGCTTCATATAAAGAATTCGATCTGCGTAGGGAACGAGATAATAAAGCCGGTGTTCCGCGACAATCACAGTCTTTTTCTCGGACTGCCAGTGCCGAATCACACCAATCAAATCTTCGATAGTGGCAATATCCAGGTTGGAGGATGGCTCGTCCAGTACAAAGATGTCCGGGTGGATTGCGTCGGCAGAGGCACAGGCGATTTTCTGTTTTTCTCCGCCGGACAGAGCAAACAAGCTCCTGTTCAGCAGCTTTTCCAGCTTGAGGCTGTGGGCAGTCTCTTCCAGGCGCTCCCGCATCTCCGGGACCGGCAGGGCCATGTTTTCACACCCAAAAACGATCTCGCTGGTCGTATCTACATTGTAGAATTGAGTCCTTGGGTTTTGGAATACAGACCCTACCCGCTGTCCGATTTGATAAAGAGGATAGTCTTTTAACTCTTTCCCAGCTAAAAGGACTTGCCCGGTCAGCTTCCCGCCGTAATAATGCGGGATCAGGCCGTTGATCAGCCGGGTCAGCGTCGTCTTGCCGCAGCCGGACTCTCCGCAGAGCAGGATGGTTTCGCCATCCTGGATTGTCAGATTGATATGGTTCAGGTTATTTTGGGTTTCTCCGCTCTCATAAGTAAAGGAAACATCTTTCAATTCGATCACGGTATCACCTCCTTACCACGGACTGAAAAAGTATGTGGAGAGCAGTGCGGCTCCGGCAATCAGCACCGCCAGCAGATCCCAGCCAGTAAAACCGACCTTTGTGATATTGGTGCGCCGGACCGGGTTATCCAAGCCGCGGGTCAGGGCCGCCGCGGAGAGATCATCCCCGATTTTGACCACCGAGATCATCAGGGGAATAAAACGGTATTCAATCAGGGCGGCGGGGTTTTGCCAGAATTTCTTTGTCCCGAACTGGACCTCCCGCATCCGCATGGCGTCCTTGATGGCGGCCGACTCCTCCTGCATGGTAGGGATAAAGCGAAACAGGACGGAGAGCGGAATGGTGATCTGCCGCCCAATGTGCATCCGGCCCAGCGCGGTAATGCACTCGCTGGCCGTGGTGGATTTGATGATGTAGGCCCCCATCACAAAGGCCGGAAAGAGCCGCAGGACCAGTCCCACCAACAGGACTACCAGCATATTGACGATCATGGGAAACTGGACGGAGTTCTGGATGGCCTGTACAAACAGCCCCGCCGCGAACAGGCAGAAGAACACCGTTGCCGTCTTATACTGCCGGTTAGTCAACAACAGGACGAAGGGAATCATCGCCACCGCGATCATAAAGGCGGTGTGGCTGTATAGAAATTCCGCGGTAGCGACAACGGCCATCAGCAGCAGCTTGGTTCGTGGGTCCAAGCAAAAGCCTGTTCTGTTTTCAACAACCGCTTGAAACTGCTCCATTACACAATTCCAGCTCTCTCAAAATGTTTTTTCAGCATTTTATGACCCAGCAGCGCGCCCAAAATACCGCCCACAAACAGCAGCGCAAAGCCCACATACAGCATCCAGGAGGGCATCAGGGATTGTAAAGTGTTTGCGTACTGATCGCCCATGGAGGTGTGGATGTTTTCCCAATACGCTTCGCCGGCAAACCAGAGATTGGCGGGGCAGCCCATGATGCCAAGGCAAAAGCAGGCATAGCTCAGAACAGTGACCTTGAATTTCTGATAGCCGCCGATTTTGAGCACGACATCGCTTAGAATGCCACCGAGCACCCAGCCGAGCAGACCGATCCAGCCATAGCCGATCAGATAGAAAAAGATGCCGCCGATGATACCTGTGATGGTCAGCATACCAAACTTCTGAATCTTGGTATAGTAGAGCATCATAGGAATGCCGCAGACGATAGGCCAAATTATGAACAGGAACGGGTAGACCACCGGCAGCGCAGTAAGCAGGCCGACAACAAAGAAAATAACGAGGGTCATGGCTGTGTAAATGCCGACATTGATTAGGTCTTTACCTGTGAGCTTCTTTGTGTTTTCCATTTTTGAATATGTCCTTTCTGAAAAGAATTAAGTGTTGCAAAACCCCGTGCAAAGGGGACGCTGCGGTTTCACCTCCACATTATTTAGTTAGTAGATGCTAACTGTCGTGCAAAAATTTTGGGGATCAGATCCCCAAAACTGTCTGCCATCCGGAGTTGAAAAAAGAGACAAGCGTATGAACATATTTCAGCGCGGCCTCCTTGGGGAAGTTGTGCATGACCACTTCAGCCAGGGATGCAAAATACGCATGGAGCAGAATATGCCACTCCTCTTCCGCCAATTCGCGGACCTGGAAGCCCCGAGATTTCAATTCCGCAAAGAACTTCAGCGTGACCCGGGTTTCCAGACAGACAACATCATCCAAAAAGGAGGAATACCGCGTGCCCTCCGCCCGCATGAGAAGCAGCCGGAATACATCAAAATGCTCATAGATGTATTCGATAATGACCGACAGCGTTTCCTCCGACAGTTTCCAGAGGGATTTCAAGTCATCCGTCTTTGCCAGTTCCATGTGCTCATTTACTGACGCCTCATAGATGACCTTGACCTCCTGGACAACAGGCTCCACCAGTGCGCCGAACAGGGCTTCCTTATCGTCAAAATGGTTATAAAAAGCTCCATTGGTCACATGGGCGTCCTTGCAGATCTCCCGGATGCTGGCCCGCTCAAAACCGTATTCCAGAAAGTGTTTTTGGGCGCAGAGCAAAAGATTTTCGTGTGTCTGCTGAAAGTCTCTTGACATTCGCTGTCCCTCCGTCCTATACTAAAATTACACTGTAATATTACATCGTAATTCAGATTTTAGCACAGGGTACTTGAAATTGCAATACCCTCCTTGTATTTTTTGTGGCCTGAAAGGAGGCTGGTTATGAAGTCGAAAGAACCGGGAACGATTCGGCAGCTCTTTGCTTTCGTGGGAGAAAACAACGGTAAAATGCTCCTCTCCATCTTCCTGGCTGTCTTGGGAGAACTGTTTGGCATAGGCCCGTTTTTAATGGTGGCTGTCCTCGCGGACGCCTTGTACCGGGGGACTGCAACGCCCACGCTGGTATTGTTTCTCTGCGGAGGCGCCGCAGTTTGCCAGATCATAAAAATGCTGCTTACCTGGCGGTCCTCCCTGATGTCCCACAAAATTTCCTTTACCATACTGAAAAATATCCGGGAGGCCATTACAGACCGGATGGCGAAGGTCCCCATGGGCGTCATGCTGGAAACACCTACCGGGGCTTTCAAAAATCTGATTGTGGACAATGTGGCGAAGCTGGAGGACTCCATGGCCCATTTCATGCCGGAACTGCCCTCTAACATCGCCGCGCCCCTATGCAGTATTCTTCTGATTTTTCTGCTGGACTGGCGGATGGGGCTGGCCGCACTGGTGACAATTCCGCTGGGCACCCTCTTTTTTGCCGCCATGATGCGGGGATATGGGCCCCGCATGGAGAACTATATGCGCTCTGCCAACGAGATGAACAGTGCTCTGGTGGAGTATGTCAACGGCATTCAGGTCATTAAGGCGTTTAACCGGTCCGCAGCTTCCTATGGAAAGTATGCTGATTCTATCCGCTATTTCCACGATTCCACCATGGCATGGTGGAGCCAGTGCTGGCTTTGGAACGCGGCGGCCCGGGCGGTCCTCCCTTCTACGCTTCTGGGGACCCTTCCAGTGGGAGCGTGGCTCTACATGGAGGGAAGTCTTTCTCTCCCCGTTCTTCTGGTGGCCTTGGTGGTGCCTCTGGGGTTTATTGCGCCTCTGATGAAGGTATCCGAAGCCATGGAGCAGGTCAGTATGATCAAGGGTAATCTGGAACAGGTCACCGCCTTTTTGAAGACGCCGGAACTTGTCCGCCCCACGGAGCCCGCAGAGCTTGGGGAGCGGTGTTATCAATTTGAGGATGTCCGTTTTGCTTACAACGAGGTCGAAGTTCTCCACGGTATCTCATTCCAGACACAGCCCGGTACTATGACCGCCATTGTCGGACCATCTGGCTCCGGGAAGTCAACGATTGCCAAGCTAATGGCCGGCTTTTGGGATGTGACCTCCGGTACGGTCCGCTTTGGTGGGAAGGATATTCGCAGCATTCCGTTTGGACAGCTCATGGGTGAGATCAGCTATGTGGCCCAGGACAATTTTCTCTTTGACAAATCCATTCGGGAAAACATCCGCATGGGAAACCCGGATGCCAGCGACGAGGAAGTAGAGGCTGCGGCCAAGGCCGCCAACTGCCACGACTTTATCATGCAGTTAGAACAGGGCTATGATACCATGGCCGGCGATGCCGGGGACCGCCTCTCTGGCGGAGAGCGGCAGCGTATCACCATTGCGCGGGCCATGCTCAAGCAGGCGTCCGTCATCATTTTGGACGAGGCGACCGCCTATGCCGATCCCGAGAACGAGGCGCTGATCCAGCAGGCTATCAGCAAGCTGGTGGCGGGAAAGTCTCTGATTGTCGTGGCCCACCGGCTGAATACGATCCGCAATGCCGACCAGATATTGGTTGTTGCCAACGGCGAGATTGTGGGCCGGGGCATCCAGGAGGAACTTCTGGCGAACTGCCCTCTTTACCGGAAAATGTGGCAGGACTACGCTGGCTCTACGGAGGGAGGCGCAGAAGATGTTTGAAATGATTCGCCGTGTCTTTAAGATTGCGGGAAACAGCCGGGGAAAGATTGTGGCTGGCATCGTCTACAACATTCTGAAATCGTTCTTCAACGGTTTTATGATGTTCGGTGTATTCTGGATTCTGCTCCATCTGGATGGACTCTCTCCGGTCATCATCGGGCAGGCTTTTGGCGTAATTCTGGGCAGTGTGCTGGGCCGCTTCTTTTTCCAGTGGATGTATGACCGTACCATGAGCGGGGCCGGCTATGACATTTTCCGGGATTACCGCTTGGAGATTGGGGACCGGCTGAAACAGGCGCCCATGGGATATTTCTCAGAACAAAATCTGGGCACCATTCAGGCCATGCTCACCACCACGATTGCTGATCTGGAGGGGTACTCCATGCTGGCGATTGAGCAGATGACCAGCGGTGTGGCTATGGCTGTACTGATGTCCGTGATGATGTTCTTTTTCAGCCCGGTGATTGCGGGATTGAGCCTTGTGGGGCTGGCACTTGGGATGCTGGTCCTGCGTTGGGTGCGGCTTCGCGCCGCCCAATATGCCCCCATTTACCAGGAGGCCCAGGAGCATCTGGTCGGTAAGGTGATGGAATACATACGGGGTATTTCGGTGCTGCGTTCTTTTTCCAAAGGCGAGGAGGGACAGGTGGAAGTCCGCGCTGCGTTCCAGAAAAAATGGGATGCGGACTACGGCCAGGAAAAGGCTACAGCTGGCGTCCTCCGTTTCTATGGGCTGACCTTTAAGCTCATGAGCTGTGTGCTGATTGCGGCGGCGGCTCTGCTGTATCTGGCGGGGCAGATCAGCCTGCCTTATTGCCTGACTTTCCTGTTCTGCGCTTTCACAGTCTATTCCGATTTGGAGACGATGGGCAACAGCGCCTTTCTGAGTAAAAAGATCAATACGGAACTGGACCGGCTGGAGGAGGTCACCGACATTCCAAAGATGGATACCAGCTCGGAGAAACTGGTTGTGTCCCACTATGATATTTCTCTGGAGCATATCTCATTTGGCTATGGGGGCCGCCAGGTGATCCATGATATTTCACTGGAAATCCCGGAGCACACCACCTGCGCGATTGTAGGGCCCTCCGGCAGCGGCAAGACTACACTCTGCAATCTGATTGCCCGCTTTTGGGATGTGCAGGAAGGGACCGTTCGGATCGGCGGGAAAAATGTGCGGGATTATACTGCGGACAGCGTGCTGGAATACATCAGCATGGTCTTTCAGAATGTGTACCTCTTTCACGACTCTGTGGAAAACAACATTCGGTTTGGCCGGCCGGAAGCCACCCATGAGCAGGTGGTAGCGGCCGCAAAACGGGCCTGCTGCCATGACTTCATTCTATCTCTTCCGAATGGGTATGACACGATCATTGGAGAGGGCGGCTCCACCCTCTCCGGCGGAGAAAAGCAGCGTATTTCCATTGCCAGGGCCATTTTGAAAGATGCTCCTATCATCATTCTGGACGAAGCGACTTCCAGCGTGGACCCGGAGAATGAGCAGGCGCTTTTATCTGCCATCCAGGAGTTGACAAAGGATAAGACGCTGATCTCGATTGCCCACCGCCTGAGCACCGTCCGAAATGCGGATCAAATCGTCGTAATAGACCAGGGGCGGATCGTCCAGCAAGGAAAACATACTGATTTACTACAAAAGGATGGGATATATCGAAAATTTTTATCTCTACGCACAAGGGCAACTGGCTGGCGTCTGTAACTGGTAAATATAGAATAATGGCTGTGATTAGAAGCAATCTATTCACAGCCATTATTTTTATTTTTGAAAACGATAACCGTATCCATGTACAGTTTGAATCGCATTGATATTTAGTTTCTTCCGTATCTTGTAGATCCGGCTGGTGACACTTTCGAGGCCGGAAGCAAAGTCATCAGACATCGCATATTGGTAAAGCTGTTCCCGGGTAAAAGTCCAGCCGGGGTATAAAGCCAGATAATATAAAATATTGAACTCCATCGTGGTCAATTCCACAACTTGTTCATTTACATAGACCCTGCGTTCATTTGGGTCAATACGCAAATTCCCGTATTGCAGTACCTCCATCCCTGTCACCAGCCTCACCTCCTGCGGCTATTTCTTTTTGTCCATACTCTGCTTCAGATGCCGAAAACTGTTCTCGCTGATCATATGCTCCATGCGGCAGGCGTCCTGTTCTGCTGTCTTTGGATCGACACCTGCCTCCGTCAACAAGCGGGTAAAGAAGCAGTGTTTTTCATAGGTCTGTTCGGCTACCTCCCTGCCCACATCGGTCAGGCGGAGAAAGAAGTCTCCGTCCATGGTGAGAAATCCGCCCTCTTTCAAGGTAGATACCGCGTGACACACGCTGGGCTTGGAGACCCCCATGTGCCGGGCCACATCCACGGAGCGCACCACACCTTTCTTTCTCTGGAGTACCAACACAGCCTCCAGATAATCCTCGCCCGACGCATGGAGTTTCATTTTACCGCCTACTTCCTATTCCATATCGTTCAGGAAAAATTCCAGCAGATGTTCTCTGCCCTCCGGCTTACAGAGGGAGTAACTTTCCTGAATCTCGCCGTGCTCCATGTGGATAACAAAGTTACAGCACCGCAAAATAAATTCCGGGTCGTGCGTCACCACAACCACTGTTCTCCCATGCTCCGCAACTCTGTTCACCACCTCCGCCACCTGCCTCATATGAAACAGGTCCAGCCCGCTGGTTGGCTCATCAAATACGATCAGCGGCCGTTCCGATGCAATCGCAGAGGCGACGGCCACCCGCTGCTTTTGTCCCCCGGACAGCCCCATGGGATGGCGCTCCCGATATGGGAACAGGTCCATCTCGGCCAGTATGGCCTCCGCCTTTGCCTGATCTTCTGTACTCATACTCAGGAATAGTTCATCCAGCACGCTTTCTGTGAAAAGCTGGTGGTTTACATCCTGCATCACCATATAACAGAGCTTCAGCCGTTCTCTTCTGGAATAGACCTTATCCTGATTCCGCACAATGCCGCCACACCGCTTTTCAAGCCCGCACAGGCAGCGGGACAGGGTGGATTTTCCCGCTCCGTTATGCCCAATGATTGCGGTTGCACCGCCAAAGGGGAATACAGCCTCGTCAATGTGCAGGGTTTCCGGCTGATGCTTGTATGCAAAGAAAAACTGGCGGATGTTCCATTCGGAGTCCCCGCCCCTGTCACAAGGCGCCGCTATGTTCCTTAAAGAGTTCAACTCCAGCGGCCGCAGCCCCATCTGATCCCTCTGCTCTGCGGGCAGGCTTTGGAATTCCTCGGCGGTGTAGTCGCCCCGGATCTCTCCATCTTTCATATAGAGGACACGGTCGGCCAGATCGCGTAAATAATAGAGCCGGTGTTCTGATATGACAATGGTTTTCCCCTGGGCCTTCAAGAGCGTGAGCAGTTTTCGGAAATCCGCAATCGCGTAAGCGTCCAGATTGGAGGACGGCTCATCCAGGACATAAATATCCGGTTCGATTGCTGCCGCTGACCCGCAGGCGATTTTCTGCTTCTCCCCGCCGGAGAGGGAGAAGATGCTTCGGTCAAGCAGAGATTCCAGCTTCAGCTGCTCCGCCACCCGGCGGACCCGCTCGCGGACGGCCTTCTCGGGCAATCCGTGATTTTCCGGGCCAAAGGCCAGTTCGCTGGTCGTGTCCACATTGAAAAACTGGGAGCGTGGATTTTGGAACACAGAGCCTACTTTTTGAGAAATCTCAAAGAGCGACAGTTCGCGGGTATCTTTCCCATCCAGATAGACCGAGCCTGTAAAAGTCCCCTCGTGGTAATGGGGGATCAGGCCGTTCAGCAAACGGGTCAAGGTTGTCTTGCCGCAGCCGGAGGCCCCGCAGAGAAGAACAAAGGAGCCGTCCTCAACCGTACAGGTGATATGCTTCAGCGCCCCTTCCGTCAGGCATTTCCCATCCACAGGGCCGCTTGCCGGATAGGAAAACGACACATCTCTGCACTCAATCATGGCATTCACCCCCTTGCAGCCCACACATAGATTTGCGCGACAAATGCCCCAAGGCAGATCAGGAGCAACACAATATCCTGTGAGCGAAACCCGATTTTACAGATGTTGGTCCGCTTGACCGGTCCGCCCAGGCCGCGGGTCAGTGCCGCCGCACTCAACTCTTCCCCAATCTTGACGGAGCAGATCATCATGGGAACCATGCGGTATTCCAGAATAGAGCCGGCCTTTCCACCACCAAAGCGGACGCCGCGCATCCGCATGGCGTCCCCAATGGCGCTCCATTCTTCCGCCACCGTCGGGAAAAAGCGGAACATGACCGACATGGGGATCGTGATCTGCTGCGGCAGGTGAAGCCGCTCCATGGCGGCCACGAATTCGCTGACGGTTGTGGTCGTGACTACGAAGTACCCCATGACAATTCCCGGCGTAAACCGGAGGAACAGCCCCACAATGGCAACCGCGATAAAATTTGCAACCCCGGTCAGATAGGATAGTCCAAACAGTTCCAAGCAGAGGCTTCCCCCAAAAATCAGGAGATAAAGAACAGCGCCTTTCCATTTTCCTGTCGAGAGCAGAAGCAGCAGGGGGATCGCCGCCAGCACAATGATGTAATACTGCATGACGCCTTCATACGAGCCGCCCAAAATGAAAACGGCTATGGTGGTCAGCACCGCCAATTTTGTGCGGGGATCTAAAACAATCCCACTGTGGTTTTTCTGACTGGCAAGAAGCTCGCGGCTCATTATACAATTCCCGCCCGTTCAAAGTGCTTTTTGAAAATTTTGCGTCCAATCAGGCCGCCCACCAGCCCGCTGACAAAGGCCGCCACCAGAAGCACCGGCAAAATCCAGTCCGGCATATAGGCCATGAGCGTGTCTGCATATTCCTGTCCATAGCCGGGAAGGAGATTTTGATAGTAAGCGTCCCGTGTCACAACAATAGGGATGAACGCGCCAATCACCCACATGGAGAAAACGCCGTGGATCAGGACTTCGCGCTTGGCGTTTTTGTAGCCACAGCCCCTCATCATGAAATCAGAGATCAATCCAAAAATCAGGCCGGTGGGGATGCACCAGTAGCCCATTCCGGTGAGCAGCATAATGATGCCGAGCAGCAGGCCGCAGATTGTCAGCATACCAAACTTTTTGATTTTGGAAAAAAACAGCATCATGGGGATGCCGCCGACCAGCGGAACGATCACACTGATGAGCGGGATGAAAATAGGGATAAAGCCAATAGACGCCGCGGCGAAAATCACGATAAAGTAGATCGCCGTAAAAATACCGATGTTGATTAAATCTTTCCCTTGAAGCCTGTTCATTGAGAATCCTCCTACATACTGATTGATTTTCGGATTAGACAGTGCTAACCGCCGTAATAGTAGCACAGATCAAATCACGCTTCTATGCACATATCGGCAGTTTAGGCCCGAATAGCAAGGAGTTTTCTCTTTCCTGTTGTTTGATAATTGACCCCTAAAAGGGGACGCCCTATAATAAACTCAATCATTTTGCCGCGAAAGGGGGAAAATTTGTTGCGCGACATGATGGAAAGCATCCTGAAAAACAGCGATGCCGTTTTGGGTGTAGAGTGGAAAAGCGGCCCCAATAGCAGCGAACTTCTTTTGGAGCAGGAGGACGGCCATGGGCGGATGGTCTTCCACCCGCTCTTTCCAGGAGTGACCCTGGCGTTTATTCAGGTAAATGCGTCAAATTGGCCGGAGTCCGAGGCCAATGCCGAGCTGCGGCCCCTGCTGATCAATTACTGCGCCGCAGGAAGAAGTGAGCTTCTTCTGGATGACGGAGCCTACATTTACCTGAAGGAAAACGATTTTGCCGTCAGTGAGCAGACGGCCCAGGACGGTTATATTTTCCCAACCAGGCTCTATCAGGGCATTAAAATCTATTTTGATATAGAGCAGCTCTCCCAGAATGCCCAGGAACTGATGTCTGCCTTTGGACTGGATTTTACTCTGCTGCGCGAAAACTATTGCCGCAAACAAAAGACTTATATCAATGAGGCGGACAGCGACCTTACCGACATTTTCCGCAAGCTTTGGGCACTGTCGGAACAGCCGTCTCTCTTTTATCTGCGCATCTACACGCTGGAACTGGTCTACAAACTGCTCCATACAGATCCGCGCCCATCAAAAACCTGCGGCTTTTATACGGAGCTTCAGGTAAAGATCGCCAAGAAAACAGAACAGCTCCTCACGGCGGATCTCCGCAGACATATTCCGGTGCGTCTGCTGGCGGAGAAATTCTCCGTTGGAGAAACCAGCTTGAAAAATTATTTCCGCGGGGTATATGGTCAGAATATTTCCACCTATCTGCGGGAGGCCCGCATGAAAGCCGCCGCTGAATTTTTAACGGACACCAGCCGTCCCATTGCGGAAATTGCAGAACAGGTCGGTTACTCGAATCAAGGAAAGTTTGCGGCCGTATTCAAGAAGCAATTCGGCATGTCCCCGTTGGAGTACCGGCGTGCGCAGAAGCTGACTATGTTTTAATTCGCTCCGGCTCCGCTTCCCATAAAATAAGCGCAAACTTTTGAAAGGCCGACCGCATTCATGGGATATTGGCCGGCAATGTTTCCCTGGGCGAAATGGATGATGTCCGTGCAGCAGTCCAGCAGCAGCTCCAGATCGTGTGTGATCACATAGACAGTGATGCCATCCGCGCTGATCTGCCGCAAAACGGCGGCGACCTCTTTCATGTGCCGGTAATCAAGGCCGCTGGTGGGTTCGTCAAAAAAGAGAATAGACCGCTTTGACGCAATGGCGGATGCGATGGCCACCCTCTGTTTCTGTCTCTTATACACATCTCCGAGCCCACGAGACCGTACTAGATCTCG
>OJOM01000080.1_pt1 | contig 62684 bp, 73 predicted proteins | sample 1598231 | NCBI WGS metagenome assembly OJOM01 (sample SAMN03922465, study PRJEB24848) | human gut metagenome | isolation source: stool sample | host: Homo sapiens | place: Germany | collected 2010-11 | reverse complement strand
TATGCCGATTCTATGTTTAATTTTAATTTATCGGTAAAAATTTACCGAAGTATTGTAAATGACAAACCGTGGTTTAATACCAATACATATCAAATTCAAATAAATGGACTATCATCTTATTCAGATGTCGTAAATTATTGGAATGATAATTTCGCTACTATATTGGATAATATAGATATTAATGAAAGGCAATTAGGAACTTCTATTCTAATACCTTACAAAAAAGACTATAATGCTACACGTCTAATTATAAATAATAAAGCTATAAATGACGGAAACATAACAATTAACATAGGTGGAAAAAAATATGGAATTTCAGTCACAAAAGAAATGTCAACAGAAGAGATTATAAATCTAATGATACAATATAATTATGGACCAGGATGGGACGATTATAAGGAATCTGCAAACTCTATTATTTTGTCCTATTATAAAGATTACACTGGTAATATTTCTATTGATACCAATAATACAGGCATTAAGTATTCTAAAGAATATACTAATGCAATTACACAGTATTGCTTGTGTTTTACCGGCGAAAACATAGAACAAGATTGGTGTGACAAATCAAAATGGACAACGACAATTTCACTATATTCTCAATACAAAGGACTTCTTGAATATTTATTAAAAAATTTACCTTCAACAAAAATATATTGGTTTATACCAACTGATTATAATATAGACTTTAATAAACTACCTTTGAGACCTAATGGTTCCATTGATTTAGATACATTTAATAATCTACCTAGACAAATAAACATGACAGCTCTATTTAAATGCCAAAAAGAAGTTGCTAAATATTATAGTATTCCTATCCTTGACATGAGAGAAGAAAGTGGAATAAATATTTACAATGCACAGTATTTTTATAACAGTAATAATGTTCATCCCAAATTGGAAGGTTATCAAAGATGGGCTGAAACAATATATAGAATGATAAATTGAGATACTGTCATTATAGGAATAGCCGGCAATTTACCGGCTATTCCTATAATGACGACATAAATGTTTCTACGATATTTTCAAGGTCAAGCATATCATCCCGTGTAAGTGCGTTCTTAGTGATGATATAAAGTCCTATACTTGGAGCTATTATGGTCTTTAACTGGTCACCTGATTTTCTGCCTGATTTGAAATTCTCAGCAAAAAGCTGCATATTAGTTACATTTGTTTCGTCGCCTTCTTTTTTCTCTCCATATTCATAGGCTGTATTATCGACAATATATTCTGTGTCATAACTATCAGAAGTTCTTCTAGTAAATCCCATGAACCCTTTTTCTGGAATAAGGGCATTGCTTGAACCTGAAGCGAGTGGATATTGTCCACCGGAGGAAATCATTGTTGAAGGATATATTTTCCCACTTCCGTCGACATTCAGTGCAAAGTAACTTAACTGGTTCGAGAATCCGATGTTTCTTTTTGCATCATAGGTATATCCTTCCTCCCATTTTACCTGAAAATTATCAAGAATGTACATGCACGCACTAACGTCATTGAAATTAACGCTTTTATTCAGCGTCGGACGTATTTTGTCATTAATTGCACCTCCAGATTTGTGAATTTGTCTTAGTCCATTAAGTTCTGATAATTCGATGTTTGATTCTGAAAAATCAATAACGTCATAATTCATATCCCCTGCAATATCACAGAAGGTTTCGTCAATTGCTTTTGCCATTACGGGTAAATAAAGATTGTCTATCTTGTCCCACAGTCCCTTGTCAACAAGGCTTGAATAGAACATGTCAAAAGCAAATGCTTCATCCGACTTTTCATCGAACCTGGTCATCTTTTTTAGAAGCTTTTTCGTAAAAGATGAAAGTTCCGTATTTATATTAATTTTCCCAATTGAATTTGCTGAGAAGTCAGCATTTTTTGCTACAAAAATCATGATTATAAGTTTTAAAGTTAAAAAAATCTTGATAACTGTACACCCCATCTTTTATAACCCATCTCATAGGGATGAACGCCTCCATTATAAGGATAATAACCTCCGGATGACGCATTGTAGGGATTTATGCCGCAATTTTCCCCCAACCTGATTGAAGGAATCCACATGTACTTTGCAATCTCCTGCATCGTGTCATACAGTTCGGACCATGAATGCAGGGATGCAATACTGTCAATGTCAATCGTTCCGTCCTCCCTCTTCGGTGTGAAATCCCCTACAGAAAGGTCAGGAAGGAGCAAATAGTATATCTGTGCCTTCGGGAAATTTGTAGACAGAAATTCCAATATTCCTTTTACGGCACTCTGCAAAGTTATTTCATCCCATTTCTTCCAGTTCCCAACCGTATTCCACTGGTTCACGTCACGTGAAATGAAGCAGTAGGCTTCATACGATGAGGAATAGTCGCCTGTCAGAGTGGCGGAAACCCCTGTGTCTCCTGCATTGAAGGTTACCTCGCCACCGCTCCCTACGTTGGAAAACAGAATGGAATTGTCTCCTTTCTTTACGTCCTCATATCCGTACTGAATAAAGTCGCATCGCAATATCTCATTGAGAATGTCACTTATTGACATCTTTGTGGTTACAGCAATTCCTGTACTGTTTCCTCCCATCGTTATTTGGATGCTCCCGTCCGATACGGCAGTTCCATTGACGGTAAGCAGAAATCCGTCCTTGCTTTCAGACGTGTAAGGAATCCGTATCATTGTTCCCACTTTCTTTTCCGCAACCGTTTCAATTACGTCAGATAGTGCTTCCTGGGCTTCTTCTTTACTCCCATATATATTTCCATCATAATCCACCATCTGTGAAAGCATGAAGGGTGCGTCAGATATGGAGCCTCTCTTCGCAGACGTATCGTTGACGTTTTCATAGAATATAACATCAGCGTCAGGATGCAGTTCTAGAAGTTTCAAGGCGCGCATCTGGCCGCATTTCCTGTCATTTCCTAGCGTCCGTGTGCCACCCTCCGACAAATTGAACGCATTACCTTGATTGTAGTTTTCATTACCGTTAAAAATGCAACCTGTTATTTTTGCAAACTCTTCCTGCCATATATTAGCTGTTCCTAACGAATCACAGAGAGTGTACAGTTTTTTCCCGTATATGCAGCTCGTCGGGATATTCCCATCATTCTTCAATGGCGTTCCGTCCTTGTTGTATATTCCGTCTGATGTCATTTTAAGAATCACATTTCCACTTCCGTCGCAGAAATAGAAACCATCCATTCTGTTAATTATATTGTCAGTCCCTCCACCTCCACCAGCCTGAATATCATCAATCTTTTTCTTATATGAATCCGTAAAATCATTTGAGGAAAGACCTTTCCCTTCCTCTTTGTTCACTTTTCCCTCCAGCTCCACACCTATTTCTGATAATTTTTTCCCGTTTTTCAGGATAAAATCATGAGACTTAACACCTTCTCTTAATATCTGACAAATTACATTTCCTTTTGAATCACAAAAGATAAAAGAGTCAGAATTATCCTTCAGCCATGATTCGTAATCATTATCAGTCTCAGCTTTTGATAGCAACACTTCTGATAACTTTTTATCGTCCTTCAGAAGATATTCTATCGCCTTGAACCCGTCCTTATCCAGTTTCCCAATAACATTTCCCTTTGAGTCTGCAAAATAGAAAGTATCTGAACTATCTTTGATTGCGGACTGTTCTGGATTATTTTTATTTAATTTTTCATTGTCTAACTTGTAAAATTCCACAGCCCCGACCTGAGCAAACCCACCAACCGTCCAGGAACCGCCACTGAACTCCCATTTCTCAGTGTCTCCGGACTCGTTCAGGAAGCTAACAGTGAGCCCGGAAGACCTAAGTTCTGCCGGAACTTTGCCGATTGCGCTGGCCAGGTCGTACTTGTTGCTTCCGCTTGTACCTCCAGTGGGGAAGAAAGCTGACACGTTGAACTCGGTCGTTCCTAATTTCATACTTTCAACAATATCCTCCAGCATTCCCCCAACACGTTCCGTATTGTTTGCACCGTCCTCAACTTCATTTTTGATTACAAGAGCTTGCTGCTTTAAAGATTCAAAATCCTTTGCCATATCCTAATCTCCTAAAATTCTAAATACAGTTCTGTTTGCTTTGATTTTTCCATTTCCCTTGTAAAGTGGGTATTCTTCCTTCCTGTCATCGAGAAACATTACACACTCCTTCAGATAGCGGTCAGCGATGGAAAACGCATCATTATAAGCCATCACCTTCTCTTTGATGTCCGGACGGCTGCTGTATTCATCCTCCTTCTGCATAAGTCCGTATCTAGTCACATTCAAATCACCGTTCTTCACGATCCGTGCATAGGTATAATATGCCAACGCCGTTTTAATACCCATGAATATCTTTTTCTCTCCACACTTGTCCTCGTACGTTCCACCATCAAGAAGAAGCGCGTACTTCTCCGGATGTTCCCTCACATCCAGATAAAATGCATCACCAAGAGCTGACTTTATATCAATACTCTCCGATTCACGTATATACGTATCTATCTTATCTTCATCTACATGTACGGACATGCTACGTGACAAATCTGCGACCTCAAGCGTTGTTATCAGATACTGCTGCATTTCTTATATACTTTAATGGTTGTACACTAAAATCCATTGACGGGTTTGCCACCTCATACCAGTTGCGGAAAATACGGTCAAACGTGCGCTCTATTAAACGCTGTTGCTTGCTGACAATAGAATTATAGTATTCAAAGGCATCTTCCAAAATATCGCCGGAAAAGCCCACTTTCCCGATACGGATGCAATACCACGGCTCCTGACCATAGGCGGAATAAATGCGCTCCACCACACTTGCATCCGTAACGGTAAACTCCTTATCATAATTCTGTGTAGTAAACGGGATAAATACAGGCATTTCTTCGTCATTTTCAAGCGTTACCTCTATAAGTTTCAGAGAATTAGTATCACCCTGTAGCTTGACAAGGCTATCAGAGAATCCGTCATCCTCCGGAATCTTTATTTCATTGCCTTTTTCATCGTATCTTACACTGTCCGAACCTTTCTTAGTCACGACCATACCAGACGGAAGGAAATTATTGCGCACATTCCTGAACTTTACGTTGGAAAGTCCCTCATCCGTGCTCATCTCAGTAATGACACGGTCAGATTTACCTACCGGATAAGTCTGTTTTCCGGCCATGGATACCCATAGAACCTGCCCCTTGTAGTATTCTATCCCGCCAGCAGCTTCAATCTGTGCCAGAACAACAGATTTCAACGGATTGAACACATCAATGTAGTCGATATTCTCTTTTGCTACACGTATCTTCTTCCCTTTCCTGGTTTTCATACCGCTCCAGTCAGGATGCACGGCAATCTTAGCCACATATCCGTTATCATCCTCTTCCACCAGACGGCAGTTTTCAAATGGGACATGCTGAATTTCCACAATCTGGCCCAAAATGTTGTAATTTACATGAATGGCAATCCCATTGAAGTCAGCCATATCCCGGCAAACAAGAGAATGTATATCATCAGCCGTATCTCCCTTTCGGTTTACCACATACTCCGAAAAAGAAACCTCACGGAATCCGTTACCTTCAATGAAATCCGCGAAACGGTCAGCACATTCACTTCCGGTAGAACTCGCTGCAATGATATTTCTTACCGTCTGCGGATAGAGGTTGTCATCCCCGTAAGACTGTATCCCAAGCTGCTGCAAATAGCGTATATCTACCCTTACACTGCTCTTCTTTCTAAGTTCCTTTACTTTCATAATTCCGTGAGGTTTTAATTTATTCAGCGCCTTCTACCGCTTCTCCTTCTTCATCGGTCTGCCCATCAGTAGATTCATGATTATCCCCATTCTCACTGCCTTCTTCACTTCCTTCAGGATTCTCCCGCATATCAGCAAATACTTCCAGAGCCTTGTTTACGTGAGCTGTCAGGACTTTTTTTGTAATAGTCTTTCCAGAGATTTTATAACCCTTGAACTCTTCCTGAATTGACTTACTTGAAACTCCATCCTTCATAGCTTCCACCATGAGAGAGACAAGCTCGTCATTAATCACCACATTTCCGTCCTTTCTGGACTTTACACGTTCTTCCCAGTCATCGGGTTTCTTTGAGAAATACTTAATGTTGTCCGGGTATTTCGCCAGATACTTCTCCGCTGCTTCATCAGTAAGGTTAGCATTCGTATACATTTCGCTACTGCCAAATCCCATCTGCAGGAGAATGCCGTTCTTCAATCCGTATTCTGATTTTTCTTTCATCTTTCCGTTCTTGTTAAGGTAAACACTCATTTCTATCACCGCATCATGATAGCAGTCGCTACAAGATGTGCGAACAAACTTCTTATCAAGGACAAGCGCATAAAGGTTTTCAATCTCTGCCTTGTCAGAAGAAGAGAGGGAAGCAATGCTTCCCAACTCCTTCAACCTATTAACCACATCAATCACTTCCATATCAAGCTGCTGGGGATGTCAACGTATCGATAGCCGTCTTGGTAGTCTCGTAGTCTGTCTTGTAAAGGAACAAAGCAGATTTTGGCACTTTTGTTTCCTGCAGAGATACTGACCAGCCACCATCGGTTTCTTCCGAATATTTGTCGTTGCTGATTTCGGCAGCCTTCAAGCCTTGGTAATAACCGTAAATCTGGAATGCGGAATCACCCGGATTCTCTTCCTTCTGCAAGTTCTTTGCCTTGTTCTCCAGAATTACCACATATTCACCGTTTGCCAGCCCGTCAATGATATCCGCACACACGTCCGGGTCATTGGCAAGAATCACCATATTCACCGTATTGGTAAACGTATTCTGATACGTACCGACAGCAAGTGCCGTGTTCGTCCCGGTAAACGGAGTGCTTCCAGGCACAATAACCTTATAGGCTTTCTTGCCTTCCTTCAAGGCCAGCGTTTCAATCACATTCTTACGCGTTGCATTGAATGCTACTGTAGCGAAATCTATGTCCTTCCGGTTCATGATAACGCCTTCCTGCTCTACTCCAGGAACGAGCGGGTCATCGCAGCTTGCCACGATGTCCCTTTTTATTGCATAGTCACAGATTCCTGACATAACTCCTCCTTTTCGTTAATAAGCCAACTGGAACAAATCATCCTGACCAATTTGTGTTCCCATCTTACCCGTGGAATACAGATAGTTCATGCGGTCTTTTTTATCAAACCAAATATCCAGTTCTGAAATCAGGTCATTAGCTGGAGTTCCGACCAACATTTCACGAGGAGAACCAAACACAGCACGGTGAGGAAGATTAAGTTTCGCTCCGTCATTCTGGTATTTCATAATCATTCTATCCCACACCGGAATCTGGTATACAAGAACACCATTGTACTCTGTCATTTTCATTCCTCCAAATACCTGCTCCCATGTAAGGATTTCCTTATATTCACGCTTCAAGTCTTTTGTCAATGCATCTGCAAGCGTCTTAGTACAGAAGATACCAGCACCTGGCAAACCTGCAATTCGGGCATCTGCATTTTCAAGCATCGCATCGAAGATTCCGATTGCTACTCCAGACTCCTTCAACTTGCTAAACTGTTCGGCCATCGTCGCTTCACCATTAGCTGCAATAGCTGTTTTTTGACCAGCACTGGCAGTTCCAACAGCAAAAAGTCGTTTCCATAAACCGTCTGTCGTTTTAAACAATTCCACATCAGTTCCTGTAGACAAGACTCCAGAGCTAGAATGAAGTTTTGCATCCTTATCTGAGAACCATACAAATCGCCACATCATGCTCATCATCGCATCTTTCAATGCTGGATAAACAATATCATCCATATATTCAGTCGAAGTCAAATCGCCAATTTCAGTCCCTGTTTTCAGACAATATTCAGCAATAGTATTAATCAGTTCTGTATAACACCACTTCAAAGGAACTTGCCAATCACCAATTGACCATTCTTTTTCCAGGAATTGAATGGTTGCACTTTTATAGCTTGGATTACAACCAGAGCCAGCCCAACCGACATCACTCATTGCACCACGATAACCAATTTTTTCACCATTCTTAGCGTTCTGTACAAGAGTGAAGAAGCGCTCCAGTTCAGGGTCGGTAAAAATCTCTGCAATAATCAAATCTTTCAAATCTCTAATTGCACCATTATCAGGTGTCAGATTGCTTAACTGTTCCCACGTCATTTGTTACCTCCTTTTCTTTCTTCTTTGATTTTCTCCAATTTCTGTCCAATCTTGCTCACTTTCTTTGTCTCAGTCTTTTTACCGATAGTAGTAGTACGTCCTGCAGGAGTGTACTTGCTTGCGGCCGCTTTAGTCAATTTTTCAATTCCTCCAGCCTTAGCCACTGCATCCAGGATTCTGACATCATCCTCTGTCTTGGCGTTGGCTGTCAAGTCAGAAACCTGCTGTTCCAATTCTGCGATACGTGCCTCCAATGCTGCTGTATCATCATTTCCACTTTCAGCTTCACGGATTTCGGTAATTACGCCGTCAGTCACTACGATAGTCTTCCCGTCTGGCATTACGTGTTCCCCATCCGGGCTTGCCGCGTCACCTACTTGCGGTTCACCTTCTTCACGCTCTACTGTCAATGTGTCGCCACCTGCAGTTGTAAGCTCCAACGCTACCGCAGGAACATCTTCGATTTTTGCATAGCCTAACTTGGCCAGCATACGGTCAAGCAATGACTTGCTTACCGTAACTTCATTTTCTTTTTTTCCCATAAATTTATTGTTAGATACTACTTTAGCCGACTTCGGCATAATTACCTCACTCACAAATCCAAGTTTCTTGGCTACCTCACCACCAAACCATGTCTCTTTAGCCATCTGTTCTTCAATCAGCGCACGATCAACCCCACAGCGCTCAACATAGATTGAAATCATACGTTCACGCTCTGCTTCCAGACCTGCTTTTAAAGATTCAAGCGCTGAAATATCAAGAGAACCTTCTACACCAGGACAATAAGGTGAATGAATAAGAATCTTTGCGTGCGGATACATCTTTCTACGCTCGATAGGAGCTGCCAAAAGGATTACTGTCGCCATTGAAGCACATCGTCCTACTACAGTAGCAGAAATCTCCTTCCCAGTTGCCCTTAAAGCATCATATATCGCATATCCTTCAGCCACATCGCCACCGCACGAGTGAAGTTCGATATCAATGTGATTGTCATCCGGAGCAATCCAGCCAAGAAAATCCTGTACATCAGAGAAGGACATACCATCAACGCCAGTCAGATACCAGTTTTCCATTTTTTCGGTATCAGCTACAATGTCTTTGTTGATAAATAATTTCGCCATATCTCGTAATTGTTTGAAACAAAGGTAGTGAACGCGATATGGCTATAAGAATTTTTGAAAGGAATAGCACTGACACGCCTTGTCAGTCGATTTTTCAAACAAAAAGAGGTGAGCCGCTGCCCACCTCAAACAATTACATATCCACTTCCGTGGAAAACTTCTTTACAACCCTGTATATCGTCCTCTCATCCACGCTGTATTCGTCTGAAAGGTACTGCAATACGTAGGTTTTCTTATGCCCTTCTTTCATCAGACGGCTGTATTCCTTGTAAAGTTCAAGGTATCTCACGTCCGACGGCTGTACCGGGAGCGTCTGTAACTGCTCCATCACTCCCTTATGTGTGTTTAGAAATTCATACACGTTCATACATTACCAAGATTCTCCAATACTTTTACACGGTTACTCACACTGGTTATCTCTTCAACCGAAACAACCGGACGCATAGACTGAACTCCTTTGGCGACAGCTCTGGCCAGCATGTCCTCTCCGAGAGCCTGACTACTTGTCTGTGTCACGTTGATAGGAACTCCCCCTCCCATCTGATTGAATGATGAGAGCAAAGGAGCAAACATCGAGGTGGCTCTGGCCGTCATCACCGACTCACCGTTACTAAGCTGTGCAGGTATGCTGTCGCTTGTTCCGGTGCCTGGTCCGGTGACTAAACCACCTGTTGCAAATTTAGCACTTTTTACCGTTTTTGTAGCTACAGCAATATTAGAAAGTATCGTTGCTACTGTCGTTGCGATAGCTGCCAAGTTAGCCGGGAACGGGACAGACTGAGCCTGTGCTATACCGGCAGCCAGAGCCTTTCCGGTATTGATGGCAATCTCAGCAAGAGCCAGTGTCTTTGAGAGTATGGCAAAAGTCTTGTTATTTTCACCCAATGTTTCAAAGGCGGATGACAGACCTGATGTTATTGTCTCTATTGCCTGGAATTTTACCTGCTCTATCTCAACCTCCTTGTCTGCAATGGCCTTCTTCGCATCGATATATTCCTGATTAGCCTGAAGCTTACGGTTAAGGAACTCCTGTTCACTCTCCCCTTCCTGCTGCTGTATGCTGTTCAACAGTTCTAATTTCTGTGAAGCCTGTTCCTGAAGTATCTCCAGTTCACTTGCACCGGACTGCTGGAGCTGCATAATTTCATTCTCCATTCTCAGTCTGACGGCTTCCTGCTGCTTATCCGATATTTCCTGCTCACGCTGTAATATCAGATCGTCCATCTGCTTGTCATACTTGTCCACGATGGCAAGCTTCATTTGCTCGGTCAGTTCCTTGTCAGCAAGCTCGGCATCACGCTGGGCAAGTAGCTGCTGCATCCTCAACTGATATTCCTGCTCACTACCTTCCTTTACGGCTTCAAGCTGTAAGGAAATAAGCTTGGTACGATTGTCTATCTCTTTCTGTAACTCCTCCTCAGACAGCTTTTGCAACTCAGCAGCCTTCTGCTGTTCCAGAGCTTTTATCTGGTCGTTGATAGCCTGGCGGGCCTTTACTGTAAGGTCTGTCTCTGTTTTCAGCCTCGTACGCAAATCCTCAATCTGACGATTATACTGTAAGGTTATCTCCTTACTTTGTTTATCACGCCCATCTTTCACAAGAGCCAGCATGGCATCCTCTGCCGCTCTTACCGCTTCCAATTCTTTCTGCTTTGCAGCAATAGCCGCATCCGATTTTTCCTTTTCAGCCGACTTTATTTCGTTTGCCAAAGACACCTCACGACCAAGCAATTCACCCCTTTTATCCTGATACTCAGTCAACGCATTATACATCTCCACCTCAGCCTGAGCAATTTCTCGATTCGTTTCTACCGTATTCTCAGCCATAGAATTATATTGAACAAGATTTTCATATCTTCTCTTGGCCAGTTCGTAGTTCTTCTTGCTGGCTTCCTCCTCCAGTCTGTTAGCTTCCCTGATAGCTTCCATACGTTCCTTCGCAGACACATTCAGTTCATCGTCAGCCTTTGCCTTCAAAGTAGCTATCTGAAGAGCATTCTTTGCATTCTGCACCTGAAGGTTTCGTGTATCCCGGTCTATTGCCGCCTGCTCCTTTGCCATAGCAATGTATCTCTCATTCTCCTTGTTCACCTCTGCCACATATTTACCAAGTACCGGAAGTTTTTCAAGCTGCTTGGTAATCCATCCCATCATCTTACCACCAGCTTCTACAACAGAAAGTATTCCGCTTGCCACAATCTGCAGCACTTTACCCACGGCATCCAAGGCCATTTTCAATGGAGCAAGAACAACATTCCATCGGCTTGTATTTTCCTCACTCGATTTAATACCTTTAGCTACAGCCATAATCACCACGGAAATCGCAGTAAGAATAGCTACAATCGGGTTGGCCAACAATGCAAGAAGTGTCTTTGAGAAATTCTTCACGGCAGCACCTGCAGCCACAGCACCCGCCTTCACACTTCCCATCTCATCCTGAGTCTGTATTAATGTTCCAATAAACGGAATATTGCTTGAAACTGCACTCTTAATCGCTTCCTCGTAGTTACCCACATTCCGGTAATACCTCTGCGTTTCCTCCTCTCCACCTTTCAAAGCATCCGTAACCTCGTTTATCTTATTTTTCAGTTCCTCACCACTGGCCCCCTTTCTTTCAGCTTCCGACATAGCATCATACTCAGATGTAAGATTAGACAGTTCAGCTCTCAGAGACCTCAAACTACCTTCCTGCTCCTTTTCCTGCTTGATCTGGTTCTGCATCGTCTTAGTAATAATCCGTATCGAATCATTACAGTCTGCAATATAGGCTTTCGATGCAGCCATTTCTTCATTGTACTGCTGACGGGATATTTCCCCATCCTTCAACTGCTTTTTCAGGTTCTTTTCTGCATCCCTGGCCGCATCAATCTTCGTCTGGTATTCCGCTATCGCCTTTACAGCTTCATTGTAATTCACCTTGATGTCAAGGATTTTCTCCACCTTATCCGCCATAACACTATATTTTTAGCAATTCAACTTCGCATATATCATTCTCCTTGGTTTTCACCTTCACAATCGCAAAATATGAACCGTATTGTCGTATGTATACAGGTTTAAGCAAGTCAAGTACGGCCAATTCCGGAGCAGATAAAAGAACAAGCTCCTTTATAACCTTTGGCTGTCTGACCACTTCCTGATACGATGCATAATGCTGTCTTATCAACTCCTCCCATCTTAACGGATAGAAAACACCTGAACGAGTCTCAGAATCATATAAAACGATTCGTGGATTCATCCCACTATCATATTCCAGCTCTCCATCATCATTATACGAATACAACGGGATACTTGCCACACCTCCCAACGTATCACAAGCAGAAAAAGGAAGTGAGACAGCATCTCTTTCATAATCTAACGCCCTATTCTCAACTGCTATAAACGAATCATAATTCTCAGTAACATTATCATCTTCCTTATAGCGGAACCAGTTTTTCTGGGTGAAGTCATTCAACTGATAACTAATATTACGTGCTACATCACCATAATCGTTAAACAAAACCCTTCCAGACCAATCTACTGCATTACTTTTATTTTCTATCACCGAGTCAAACGATACGAAATGTATGTCGTTGTTATCACCCGGAACCGCAAAAACGCCAAGCATATAAGCTATAGACTTAATAAAGTCTATCAATTTTATTGATGGCAAATTTGGTACGGTAAAATACTTGTTGTACTCTCCTATATCGGCCCCTACCTCAGATACTTTTGCTTCAAGAGTTATACTTCCAGAAACCAGATTAACGCTATCATCACCAGTTTTAGAAACTGTTGTACTTATGTAAATTGTCTTATCATACGGCTCCAACGACAAATCCTTCTTGAAATGACACTCATAATTATCATTCCCTCTATCAATAACTTCACACGCATTTACCTGGTCTATTATCTCTCCGGTGTCAGCATCTACTATATCCAAGTATCCTCCATTCTTGTATGCACCTCCAACATAAACTAATTTGCAATCTATCGAATAGTTCAGCTGCAAGTCGTTAAACTTTGGCTTAAAAGCTGATGTAAAAATACCATCAATATAATAGGATTGTACAAGACCGTAAAACAACAATTGATAAAACCGAAAAGCTCCATCAGTTTTTTTCAGCCCATTCAAAGTCAATAGTACCCGATTTGCATCCACATGCTTCTGTGCATCCTCTTTTTTCAGCAACGGGATTTTCAAGAGTTGAAGAATATCCTGCTTATCAGAGGGGAACAAGAATTTCACACCAAACTGACTCTGTATCCTATCCAAAAGCCATTTAGCGGATACAACCGGATGGTAAGACACATGTTTCTCTGTGCTTCTGAAGCCATAATTCATAATAGGTGCATCTTCATCTGGAGATATATCATACCTCCAAAAAATATAATCATCTAACCCATAATCCAAATCATCTATGTTTCCTTCAAACTCAATAATTTTTGAAAAGCCATTAGCGTTTCCCCATGAAAGAGCAATCTCTATAGTGTCACTTACTGACATCAATACCACATTGGCTCCATCAACGATCTGCACACCGTCACGTAATAAAGTACCTACATGAGGAAGATATGGGAAGCTGCTCACTGCACTGGGTATATGAGCACATTCTATCAGCCGAAGGTTATTCTTTGTCTTCGGCAGCTTAATCGTATAGCTGAAATTACTTACAATCTTGCTAATATCAGTCAGGATATTGCTACGGTATTCAAGAGAAACACCGGACTCCCCCATATCCACTTTCGTCCCGTCAATATATAATTCATCTCTCATAAGCTCTGCGAAATTGTTTCTGGAAATTCTATCTCAATCTCAAAATCTTGTAATGCCTGAGTGGTACCAGAAATACTTTTTGTAGATATATTCACTGGAACCCAGTTCCCATTAAGATACATATCAACCAAAGGAGACGAAAGAAGGGTAAGAAGCATATTGAATGTTCCCTGGTCCACAAGAGTGGCACATGCCTTTTTCGTCATTTGCATAGATTTGCCATTGTACCTGAAAACACCATAGAAACTATAATTTTCATCAGAAAAATCACAATACAATTTATCACCATTATCTACACCAGCGCCTGATTCTCCCTCCTGAAAAAGCCAGTACTGGTAAAATCCATGCCTGTCTATCCATCTGAGATATATCCCACATTCCGAATCATCCACCACAAGGCGGTTAATAATCACGCCATCACCTACTGGCCGGAACGTGCTGTCAAAGGTATAATCAAAAGTGCTCTCAGGAATCTCTTCATCCAGACGTATTACGCCAAAATTCGTTGCACCTCCAAACAGAGAAGAAGGATTCAGATGCACAAGTCCGCTTCCTGCACTAAAAGTCTGATATTTGTTCCTGTCATATCTTTTCCTCATCGTTGCACCGGAAGCTATATACATGGAAAGCGTGAACGGGAAGTTCTTAAACCACGTAACCGTACGTGACTGATTAAATACTTCCCCTATATTCATAGCACCCCATATCACCTTCGTTGTAAAAGTAAATGCATCTGCCGAGGTCTGAATCTTTACAGTAATTTCTTTGGAAGGTAGCAGTTCCATTCCACCAGCATTAAAAAACGCCTGTGAATACATTGAAATATCAAGTTCCACACTTCCTCCATACGGAGTTCTCTTGTCGGTAAATGACATTGCACCATATGAAATTGTACATGTAACAGTGTTTTCCGTATTGACTTTAATCTTCATCGGATTAAAGCAGAAAGAAACCTCATCAGGATACATGATGCTCTTATTCGTTTCAAATACTCCCGTTCTCATTGAAATTTAGATTTATATGTTCCACTTCACTCCCGAACAGAATACCGATACCCTGCGATACCCTTTCTACCGTATCCTTCACTTCAGGAGAATAAATATCATCCCTACCGCCATTCCGGAAGAGCTGTGTCCCTTCATTGGCTATCTTTCTCGCCACAAGGTAAGCAAAGGAATCAGGCTTCTGCACCTGGATGCCCTTGTCATCCATCCATTGCCGGATTATCTTCCAGAATCCTGCCGGCACCTTACCAGGCTTTCGTCCGGTCTCCAGCGTCCCGAACGGGCTACGTCCCCACAGAACACCGCCGTCCTCCGTAACCTCTACCTTCATGCTGGCTATTGTTCTGCCGGAAGCAACCTGACCGGAGTCCTTCTGGTTTTCGATTACCTTCTGTTTCAATGCTTCAAGTTCTGAAGACACCAGCTCCATCACCTTATCCCTCAGCAGAAGTTCCATACACTATCTCCTTCACTGTTTTTGTAGGGCATATCACGACTCCTCTTATTTCCTTCAAAGGAATCTGGATGACAATCCCCGTCACATTCACGTCCAGCTTATCATAGAACACCGAATACTGAATGTAACCCTGTACAGGCTCAAACATTCCGCTTCTGTTCACGTTCAGTATAAACTCCCTGGCTAAAGACTTGCATCGTTCTATCACCACGTCATTCTCTTCACCGGAGAAATCATGCTTCGTCTTGTCCATAAAGGCTATCATGCAGTTAGGAAAGTCTTTCATCTGCATAAGCCCCACATTCAGGTTTCCGGAAGCCGGAAGCACATACATCACGGCAGGAAGCTGCATCTTGTCAAGCCTTACATTGGCAGCCTGCCAGTTCTCAAACAGATAGGTAACTCCCATCTGTTCCACTATTTTCCTAACCTTCTCTTCTACTGTCATTTCTTCTTTCCCTCCAAGATTTTACGTAACCTGCGTTCATACCTCATCTTCCTGGCATCCATATCCAGGCATTTATACACACGTACCCACGGAACATATTCTACCGCCTCATGGTCCGTTATTCCCATTCTCAGTGCATAATAGTCAAGCAGTCCGAACGGCCCGAAATTCAATGCTTCTGCCCCAGCCTGCTTCTCCTCCGGTGTAGGAGGAACGGACGTGGAAGCAAACAGCTTGTTTATCCGCTTCACTTCCCTGGCCACCCAGAAGCAAAAGCCGATAACCTCAGATGCATCAGCCCCCATCACCTCACGCTCCGACATTCCCAGAAGCACACGACAGGGAACCATTATCGTTTCCTTCTCCGTACTGATTGACTGCAACTGCATAAGCTCACCCATATTCATGTCATTCAAGGTATCAGGTGTCCTGACCTTTCCCACTTTCCACGGTTTACGGAGCTTCTCAAGCTCTCCCTCGATACCGTGCGAAAGATTCCCAATTACCAACAATTCCTTTACCGTCATATATTTCCAAGTTTTGCTTTCAACCGTTTTATTATCGGTTTTTCTGATAATTTATTCAAGGCAATATATCGAACCGCATCCAGCGCGTGATTAAACTTGTCTACAGGTACATTCAATAGTTCACCTGTCAATCTATTCTCTTCCCACTTATAATTCCGAAGTTCATAAATAAGGTTCAAACTCTTTTGTGTCACCATCAACTCATAACGCTGTAATACCTGAATTCCCGACCGGACTGAATCAGGACCTTTTAATGAAGGCTCAATCCTGCGTATCCCATAGTTGTGTATTTCCGTAATAGACTTCTGTTCTGCACTGTCAGCCACGGTACACCCGTCAAGTCCACGAAGACATTCAGCTATCACATCATTTGTCATTCCCTTACGATAACACCGCTCATCCAACCACAACTTGCCTTCACATTTGTAGACATCCACTATTGCCGTAGGATCATTCGTAAACCCGAAATCCAGCCCTCTTCCTATCAATACTGCATTGTCCGGTATCTTCGCTACCTGCTTCCATCTAGTGTATATCACTCCCTGTGCCCGTCCGGTTTGCCCGAGTCCGTACACCTTCCACCAGTTTTCGTCCCCTTTGTTGGATTCGATTTCCGCTATTTGGGAAGATGAAAGAAACGGATTATCCTTGTACGTGGAATGTATTTCTATCGTTCCCTCTCTTGTCTGTACCCCCTTTATCTCATACCAGAACTCCGCATCAGGGTTCCAATCCAGAAAAATACGTTCAGATGTACGAACAGCAAGCTGGCGATACACCTCATAACCAATACGGTTGCACTCATTGATGAACAACACATCACGCCGTGAACCCTTCACCTTACCCCAATTGTCAGCACTAAAAAAGCGTATCACCGTCCCGCTACGGAATGTAAACGTATGATCAGACTTATTTTCTTCGTAATCTATTCCTTCTACCAGTCCTTCATGAACCAATATGTCAGCAATATCATTCAGGGCACCACGCTTCAAATGAGGAAGAGATTCCGAAACGACATCAATAGTCCGCTGTTTCCTGTTTGCAGCTGCTACAGTGACAAACAAAGACATCAGGGAATACGTTTTTCCTGAACGAGTTCCCCCTTTGTTGGCAATAATCCGGTATCCTGCCAGCCATGCCGAAAGATTCTGTTTGTACACATGTGTCACCAGCATTACAATTCCTTGATTTTTTTCACCAGCTCCGTATCTTCCATTTTGTCTACAACCACCGTCAATCCGGATACATCACCCGCAAGTTCCTGCCGCTGTTTGTTTTGCCACCGTTCAGGAGCAAGGTTCGTAAGCAGGAATATAGCCGCCCCGACATTCGGTTCAACTCGTACGTTCTTTACTGTTTTCTTTACCATCACATCCCCTTTGTATTCCATCATGGTCTGAGTATACTCATATCCTTTGGCCGCATTGGCCAGAGAACGCACAATATCCGTTTCAAGGGAATTCCGAAAATCCGTCTTTGCCTTTTTTATTGCTTCGGCAAACTCGGTTTCCTGCATCCATCTGTAATAGGTACGCTGGTCTATTGAAAAATATGACAAAAAGTCCTTCAATTTTGCTCCTCCATATTCCATCAATCCATTCATGCGTACCCAATCAGCACATTTATTCACAATTTCCTTACTATACTTTGCCATATCACACCTGAGTTATAAAAACAAAAATACCGGATAATCCTGTTACGGACTATCCGGTACATCTGAAAACTACTGACAACCCTTGTCAGTAAAAATACAATTTTATAAATCAGGGAATATGCTGAACGCTTCCCCCATCTTTCCACCTACTATGGAAAGGAAACGTCGCAATTCCTCATGCTGCTTTTTCATGGAAAGATACTTCCCTGAAAGACAATATGCCTCCACGTATGCGTTCGACAACTGTGAAAATATATTCCGGAGCTTTTCTTTCAAAGGCATTCCCTTATACGAATAAACTCCGGTCTGTATCTCTCCATAAGGCCCGTAATCTGCGCCGTTCTTCTGGCGAACTTGGAGTGCTGCTTCCTTGAGTCTTTTATTAAATTTCTGTATTTCCACATCAATAAGTTTTTCTGCATACCTGGTACACTCCTGCTTCTGAAGCATCTCTTCCATTTCATTGAAAGCATTGATGTAGGCGATTTTAAACTGCATGGCTTTCTTCCCCGTGAAGCCCATCGCCAGCAAAGTGAAACCGTCACGAGTAATATAATACATCGGTTCCTTTTTTGAACCTCCGTTGGGTAACTCTCTGGTATAGAACGAAAGCGAAAAATTGCGCTCTTGAAAATCTTTGGTTGTTTCCAAATTGGAAATAGCCTTTAAGACATCCTTGTGAGCTTTACTGAAATACTCTGCTATTCGCAACGAAGTAGTAACTACTCGGTTGTTATTAACCGATACCAATTGCTCGTTTCTTTCCTGAGCCGGGAATAATTCTAATGTTTTCATCTGGTTGTAGCGTTAGATGATTAAACAAAAAAAACGCCTCCACATAATCCAAGTTTGCTACAACCACATACATCACTGGGATATATGAACGGATTATGGGAGACGCAATATCTTCTCTCATCCCAAATAGCTTCGCTCTCTTGCGATGCCTATGTATGTAGTTGTAGCACCACAAAAGTACACCATTTTTTTCTAAAGCACAAGAGATAAATGAAGTTTTCTCATTTACTACTCGGTTGTTATTGACCATTACTAACTGTTGATTGTTTTGTTCCTCGGTCGGGAACAGAGATAATGTTGCTGCCATAGTTGAATGAAGGATTTTTTGGCATTTCAGCGGAAGGAAAAGAGAACGGCAACTCCGCACTTACCCGTTATCCTTCACCTCAACAAGGCAGCGGAAGCATTAACTTTCCGACACGGGGTTACGAGAGTCGCCGTATATGTATAGCAGCATACTAGCAAGCATAAAAAATGCCTACCCGGAAATTTGGCAGGCTCACCAGCTTGCCTTGTTGATATGTGAAGGATACTGCAAAAGTAAACATAGTTTTTGAAAGGACAAATAGAAAAGGCGGAAGATTATGTAAAAAAGAGCCACATGATGCAAAAAAAACAACATAATGAATAGGTAACGTTACTAAATTTCGTAACTTTGCATTCAGATATATGATTCATATTGTTTTTCTACTATTTAAATATTACTGATATGTCAAGAACTATCTCCAAAGAAAGCGTTGAAAGAGCTAACTACAACGTAAGATGTGGACGCTCCTGTGTAACTGGAAGCAATCGAGATGGAGTAACGGCAAATATACGTACCTCATTTGGTAACTTTAGAATTAATGTCTCTCACAAAGCCGTTGAAAAAGCTGGTGCGGATGCACTTCGTAAATACTCCAAATAATGGAACGATCTTACAATTTTATTTATGAGCAGCTTGTCAAATCAGAAGACGATTTGGTAGGTCTTGTTGCTTATGCTATCTATAAAAAACATAAGATTGAGTTTATTACTCGTATGAAAGAAGAAGAAGGACGAGACCCAACTGAAGATGAATGCAAAATTTTTTTTAAAGCATCTACTACCGAAAGCCAGCTCGCCAAGTATAGAAATGATGCTCAATCCATCTTATCTGACGTTGTTGCAAATACGACCAATGAAGAATTGGAACGTTATGAACGGGAAATGCTTGCGGATTATGAGAAAAGAATAAAAAAGTGTATGCCTCCTTGGTGGCAGAATGTAATTTGGAGTGTTATTGCTTCCTTTATATTTTCTGGTTTGGGAATATTCTTCTATTATTTGGGTATTACCCAGAAACAATCGACTCCACAGCAACTAGAAATTAAAGTTTCTACAAACGATTCTATTCCCTCTTCAACAGTACAAGAAGTCCCCGCTCAACGATGAGCGAGGATTTTATTCTTAATGTCTAATTTTGTTGAATATCATACACGCATTGTAGAAGAAGCACAAGTCCAGTTTATTAACTCTTTTCCAATCTTCATCCATTCTTGTTCTAATAATTGGTCTAATGAAATGCGATTTAACCAATCATCCGAATGTTGTTCCAAATAGTCTACACTCCTTTTCAATACATCTTCACCTAAACCGTGTAAAAGAATTGTGTTTTCTTGTAAACTACTCAACCACGCATCCAAATCATCGTGTTTAGAGTATACACAAGAAAGATGCGTATCTATATAACTTTTTTCCTCTTTATGATTTAGTAACTTTCTATATTTCTTTAAAGTTATACCACACTTCATGTCATAATATTGTACATCCTTACCTGAGATTACAATCTTTTCAATATCCTTAAGCCCTAAAGACCAGTTAGGATTGCATTGTGATACCGCTTTCAGAACATCTAATGGAATCATATTTTCTATTTCCCGATAGAAATCTGAAAAAATAAAACTAACAGTACAAAATTTTTCTTTTTTCCAGATACTGATTACTTTTTTCAAAGTATCTCCGTAACCCCCTCCTGACCATTTCTTGTCACTATCCAAGAAAGCTAAGCAAAAACTCTCCTGCATTGCCTCAGTATTCCACACTAAACGTAATGTATCACCTCCACCATGCAATTTCTTGCTGTAAGTATTTATCTTCAAAGCAAATTTCTGTAGATAATACTTGCCCATAAACTCATACATAGAAAGTTCTTCCACATTCTCGCCCAATAGTTCGACTACATTCATTAGATTCTCTAATGATTTACTAGTTATAGGACACAAAATAACAGAATATCTCCGATCATCTGAAGTTAAAACATGAAACTGATGTTCTAAAGTTAGCTCCACATGAAGTGAAATAATTCTTTTAATACCTCCAAACGTAGAATACCTACTCAGTATAGATTTAAACACATCAGTTGTCCTTTTAAAATTAAAAAAGGAAAGTTTTGACAATCGTTCTAATATGCCTCTCGAAGCAAATACAATATGACGTCCATAGTAATGAGATTGAGCCACAAAATCTAATGCTTCAACTACTCTTGGATTATTCTTTTCTGCTTCAGCAGCAATCTCTTCTGTGATATAAAATAACATAAGCTGTAGTTAGTCTGCATTAAAAAAACCAATTGGCCAATTATCCAAAATACCATCATCGTCAAAATGAGCCAATGTAACATTTGTTCCATTCTCATTTAACTGTTTATCAAATAGTGCTACCGTTACATCATCTTTTGAAAAATCTAGTTTTTTCTCAGATATTCGTTTCCCAATACGATTAATAATAGCCTCGCTATGCGTTTCTAAGATTAATTTCAATTGAATTCCATTCTTCTTTGCAACATTGACGGCTGAAATAAACATATCTGCCAATTGCGCTTGAAATGCAGGATGAAGATGTAACTCTGGTTGTTCAATAACACAATATGAAATTCTATTTTCCCAATAAATATACCGCCTTCTTCTCATTGAACTACGCCTACTAGTTAAAGTCCACAACATTACCAAAATAGGCATAATCTGAGAAAATCCAAATCCACTATCTGCAAGATTTGTCTTCTCACCATTTCGTTCATTCACCAAAGACACTGAAATATGTCCACCACTATAATCAGTTATTAAATAGAAACCAAAGTATTCCTTCATCCAGTCTTTTAAATCTTTCTTTTCCGTATCAGACAAATCATTGACGAACATTGGCAAATTAATTCCACGAGAATCAATGACGTTTAATGCTAAATTCTGCCTCCGATAATATCTTTCAGCAGTAGCACGAACAGGTCCAATGTAATATACCTCCATAAGAGAGAGAGCCAACGTTGTCCCCAATTCATCTATTTCTGAAAAAGCCTTTGACAAAACTTCCAAATTATTTAAGTGTATAAAATCTGGTGTATTTTCTGTCCATTCTTTTACCGCATTATGCCATGCAACTGGCTTCCCAATCATTTGAATACGATTTAACAAATCACTTTTTGAAACGAATCTTGAACTAATATGATCACGAATAGAATTTAAAGTATTTGTTTTTAATTTTTTACCAACCAAATCATCAATTTTTTGCAAAATTCGCTCTTCTGCAAATTGATGTTGAAAGAAATGGGGCCTTATGGAAGAATTAGAATCTATTGACTGTTTACTATAAAAAGACGGCAATAAACTTGTTCTATTTTCAACCACCATTAAATCAGTTCCAGGAAACTCCTCTCCATTTATAATTATTTTTTCTACTTCTCTTTTAGAATTTATTTTAATACTTATTTCCTGATCGGCATAGCTACAAAATATATTATCAATGAAATCACTATTCGTTCCATCCATTACGACATCAAATCTCAAACAGCTTGTATCATCATACAAATTATTATCCGTGAATTCAAATGTAATACTTTTCTCACCTTTTCTAACAGCCGTCTTAAAATCACCAAAATCCACATCCTCACTCAACCACAATATTGGACCTCTTTTATTAGTATTTAGTCCTTGTTTTAACAGAGGAAATACTCTCAAGAATGAACTTTTTCCAGAACTATTTGCACCTACCAATATATTAATATCTTTCAGTGGGATAACACCAGTATCAGCCAAACAATGTAAATTTTTAATTCGAATGGAGTCCATAATGATTTATTCAACAGTTAATTTTGTTTCAAAGGTAACAAATTTCCCATAAATACAAAGAGTCCATATGTTATTTCTACAAACAGACTAACATATTTCAACAGCAGAAAAATATAAAATTCACATGTACTTCCTTTCCACTTATCCCAGCAGCCACCACATGACTGCCAGGAATAAGTAATACAATTTCGTTTTCATCGATTATTTTTTTAATATCACCGCTATTGTCTTAGTTCCGGTTCCACTTTCCTTGAAGGCTCCTTCTTCAATCTCGAATTTCTTTCCTCCATTATCCTCCAGCCATTGTCTGAAATCCTTACATTCAGATTCGCTTCCAAACTCCCAGTGTGGACCAGTTATTGCAGCTAATACACCTCCGGAGTTCAAGCATTCATACATACGCCTTACATGCCGAATGTCCTGATTTTTACTGAATGGCGGATTTGCTATAATCTTATCATACTGTGCAACATCACACTTCGTGAAGTCATCTCCAAGAATACGTATATTATCTTTTCTCGATAGAATTTCCTTATTTTCCGGCATAAGTTCATAGCAATCTACAATTACGTCCGGACAGCTTCGATGAATCGCATCTATGATAGCACCAGTACCGGCACTTGGTTCCAGAACCTTTTCATCTTCATGCACGCCACCGGCCAGCATTACAAGCCAGTCCGCTACTTCGGGAGGTGTTGCAAAGAACTGGAAGTCCTGCTGAAGGTTACACCTCTTACCCTCGTGTAGTATTGAGAAAACTCTCTCAGCATTAAATGGAAATGTAAATCCCTGTACCTTACCGCCCATCCAACTACCTCCGGCTTCTTCAATCCATTTCTTTGCTTCAGCATAGGACTTCTTATTAAATTGTACTTGAGGAAGTTTTAAAACATTGTCCTCAAGCGTGCAGTGCATGAGGATTTCCTCCACACTCCATTTACTTCCCGAATCATCCTTATTGCGCTTGTTGTTCTGCTCCAGTTCGTCACACCCCAACAGACGGTTCAACGACTTCTGTACTTTAACGCTTATGTCTGCCATCCTTGACATCCATTGAAGAATGGCAGTCATAAACTCCAAATCCACATGTCCGGTCTCATCGTAAATGTTTTCCCGGTCTATCAATTCCGGAAGGTTATCTATAAACATGAAGCTACCATACAACGCTTCGATTAAATTCTTTTTTCTGCTCGTCATAACTTTTCTGTAAATAAATTCTTGTCGTATCAATACTTCCGTGTCCCAACAGGTCGGCCAACTGTACCACGTCATTGTTCTTTTTCAGATACATTTTAGCGAAGAAATGCCGGAAAGCATGAGGATGCATCTTGCTTCTATCTATTCCGCACTTATCGCCCCAGTCTTTCATTGACTGGCACAAGCTTCTCTGTGTCAACCTTCCGCACTTACCTACTGCGACATATCCAGTCTTGTGACTCTCCTTTACGTATGCTTTTACTTCCGCCTGTAACTGCCTGCTGAAAAAGAACCTCCGGTACTTGTTTCCCTTTCCCTTTAGAGTGACTTCACCGGAAAGGATGTCCTCCCACTTGAATTGGAAGAACTCGCTTACCCTTGCCCCTGTTGTAGCCAGTATCTTGATGAAAAAGTACCTGTCACGGTTATGACAAGTTTTCAAATACTCAAGCAGCCGGTTGTATTCGGCTTCGGTTGGCACGTTCTCTGTATTCAATTCCTTCTTGAACTTAGGGCGCTTCAACTCTATCGGTTTCTTCAGCCATTTACTGAATCGCTCAAGTGCGGTAATACGTAGTCGTATCGTTCTTGGAGACAATCCCTCATCCTCCAACATCCTCACAAAACGCTTGTAATTGTCAACCGATACCTCGTTGGCGTATTCGAAATATTTCTTAATTGAAAATGAATATATTTCAATAGTGTGTGGAGAGTAATCTTCATCCTGGGTAAGATAATACACAAATTCATTCATCAGTTTCATGTTCTTTTCAGAAACTTTGCTCAACTTTTCCAAAGGCTTAACTAATTTTTCCTTTCGTGTTCGTGAATATCCAATACCAAGATAATTAAGGAAGCTACATAGGGCGTCTTTAATGTATGGCTTGTCAGATAATTCAACGGCATTCTCTCTGATATAAGCCTTGTATCCTTTACGGCTTACCTGATAATCGCTTTCAAGGAATAACTTTACCGCTTTGATGTCTCGGCCAATAACCTCATAGCTTTTATCGGTACTATACAAGTGGGATACGTATTCTATAAATATTTTTTTATTTACTTCTTCCATATCAAATCGTTGTTACACAATCAAAGTCTTTCCCATACATGATGTAGGCTCCACGTTTCCGGAGTTCGGCCACCAACTGCTCGTTGGTGTATCTGGCCAGCCGTCCATGAAGCCTGTCCTGCTTTCTTCTTTCAGACGTGTGTCTGCTCTCACATAACCGGCACCTGCTGGTGTAATGGGTGCCGGATTTCGTTTCAAAGGCACGAAACTTGCTTTCCGGAAGGTTCCGGCCACACTCGATACAAACTTTCATGACGCTGCCCTCCTTATAATCTCAGCCATATTATTCTCCATTATCCGAATAATCTGCTTATGGTATTTACTATCTTCGTTACAAACGCCACGCGACTGCACTATCTTGAATGTATTCAGGTTTACCTCGATAGTCTCCAGTCGCTTTCCGTTCTTCCTTGCGGATAACACCAGACTTTCTTTCCTTGCATAATAGGCGCAGTTATATACACAGTGGTGCATCGTTTTCCACTCCTGATAATACTGGGTGACGCTTTCCAAAGGACAGATAACTATACCCTCATCCTTTATTTGTAAACCAAGGAATGGCTGTATCTTTTTCCAGAAAACTGCAATATTCCGCTTCAGTTCCTTCTCCTTCTTCATACGTTCAATCCTTTCGCGCTCCATCCTTTCCCTTGCTTCAATTTTTTGTTTCCTCTTCAGCAATTCATCATGTGCCTTCTTCAGGTTCTTAGGGCATACATAGTGAGCGTTATGTGTGTCAAGGTGGAAATAATCAAGCAGACGCAAGTAATCATCATACATGGAACCATCCTTGATGATGTATCCATTACGGTTGCAGATATTCACTGCCCACGGATGAGATAGTCCACCCCGATACATGTAGAACTCCAGCATACTATATTGACGTGTCTTAATAAGCATTTCCGCATATTTATTTTCACCTAACAAGCCACGTATCAACATCGCCGGAGTAACACCATGGAACGAAGTGCGAAGGCCATTTCTGCGAAGAATCGGCAGCACATTTACTTTCGGATACACATAACCGTCTATGTCATATGAATGTGGATAGTATATATTTCCGCTCTGCTTGAGACTCATGTCTGTAGTATGAATCCAACCTCTACATCCCATATTCATAGCTTTGGCGATAACAATCTCTTTGTTGTCAGAAGTTATCCACTGTTGGCATACCTCATCGATGAAATAATGTGTGTCACGTTCTTTCCTTGCATACCTGGCTGTGTAGAAGTGACGGAGCACCTGAAAATCTCCCGATGTTGTAACGACTGTCAGATAGCTTACTGCATTGTCCTTGGTCTTACGGCTTACCTTCACTTCCAATCTTTCACCGCAGTAAGGACACTTGATGTACCCTTCCTTCTGGCCAGTTACATCAACCCACATCTTTCCACATTCGCTGCACCACATTTCATCCTTACAGCGGTAAGCGTTATGCGGAAAACAATGCTTCTTTCCCCACCGTATCTGGGCTTCTGTTATTTCTGGCAGCTTACTGCTCAATTCAGCCACCAGCCTTTCACGTTTTGTCCTTGGTCTCATAGTTCTCCGAATAATGAAAGTTGCAGACTGTTATCATCACCTCTCTTGCGTTTCGGCTGCGGCTTTAATTGTGGTTTTGGTTGCTCTGCTTTTGCAGGTTCAGCATCCGGAGCCACTACTTCCACACGTTCCTGCACCTTGTCCACCTTGATGTCATCCTCGTCGTAGTAATGGACTGCCCAGCTGTACACGGTTGCTTCATCTACACCGACTGCGTTTCCTCCCTTTGCCAGCTTTCTGGCTTGTGAGTAAATATACTTACAGCATTCCTTTATGCTCTTGTTCGCTTTTTTGTAGGTTTCGGCAAAGAGAGAATCAGTCTTTGCACGATTCTCCAGATACGCCTGGATTGTTGTTTCAAAACTTGTCATATTGATGTGGTTTTTGGTTAATTTATTTGCGGTTCATCCTCACGTTGTAATCACAGAGGAATCTGTATATAGCTTCACTCGCCGTGTCAGGCGGTGGTGTGTTTTCTCCATATATGGCCTTGATTGCAGCCTCTTTTCCCCCGTATGCGTTGAACAGGTCTTCAGGTTTATAGTTATCTGGTAGCAATGGGAAAAGCGTTCTGAAAGCCGCAAAATCAGTTTTCGCCTTTTCTTTCAGCTTTCGGATGGAATCCACACCTTTCACCATCGCGGCAGCCGCATCCGAAATCCGGCTGTAGCTTCTGTCGGCCGCAATCCGTATCTTTTCCTGTTCCAGCTTGCGGTAAGCATCACCCCGATCAAGGCAGAAGTCATGAAGAGCGACCATTATCGCCTGGTTGTTTACCTTACTTCCCCAGACAAACTGCCCGCGGCTCCCGTTCTTTAGCTGCGTGAAGAAGATACACAACTCTGCCAGGTTCAGGAAATAATAGCTGGATAGAATGGCCAGCGATGTCTCGGCCAGTTGGGCGGGCGTCAATTCCACCCCGGCATAGCTCAGCACCGACTGCAGGTGTCGGGTGATAATGCGCACGGAAGCCGTATTCCCATACACACGGTTCACATCAGCCAGTGTGGGTATTCCTTCATGACGGATAACGTCGTCTATACTCAGGTTACAGTTCAGTTGCGCAGTGGTTCCGGACCAGCTATCGACCAATTGGGAGGCTGTCAATCCAGTCTTCAAGTTCTGTTGAAGTGGCGTCAGCTCCACCGTTACCGGACGTACCTCCCCCTCCACAAGCTGGGAAGGATGCAGCACTGCCGTCATTGTTCGTTGTAGGTTTGTTTCCATTTTGAAGTTGTTTTTCGATTATCCAAAGATTTGCCCGGCTATCCCATCTTTCAATACGGGCACCGTTCGTGTTTTTCCAGTTCAGGCTGTCGAAGTGGTAGAAGAATATCTCCGCCTGTCTCTCCCAGTCTGCCAGTTTTCCCTCGAAGTAAGCTTTTACCTGGTCCAATGTCGGAGGCGTAAATTCAGGCTTTTCAGACTTTCCTTTCTTCGGCTTTTCTTTCTCGGGCGGAAATAACTCGCCAGAGTTATTATTATTATTCTTAGTCTTATTCTTAGTCTTATTATATGGTTGTACTTTAGGTTCAAGGTTAGGTATAGGATTAGGTTCAAGGTTAGGTGGTACTTTAGGTATCAAATTTTGACACCTAAATTCACATATAACTTGATATTTCGTTTTATCCCGTTGCCCGTTTCCTCCAGCTTTGAATGCTATCAAACCAGCCTGAACCAATCTGTTTCTTGCAGTTTTCATCGAATTGACCGACACTCCCACGTCAGACGCCACTTTAGTGTCACTACGTGTCCAGCTATCCACCCAGCCTAAACGATTCGCTGTTTTCAACAAGTAAAAATAAAGCCTCGTTTCACAGCAGGTAAATTGCCAGTCTTCATCGAGGAACCAGAAGTTATTGATTAGTTCTATGTAGGTCATAACAAGTATTCGTTTACTTCTTTCATAAATTCAGGAAGGGAACGGCAGACCACATACCGATTCCGGTACTTCTCGGCTTCTCTCTGCCATTCTTTCTGCCCGTCACTCTGTACCCCTTTCGGTGTCTTCATTTCAATACAGAGGGAAGCATATCCCTTTTTGGGGATAAGTAGTATCAGGTCGGCAACTCCCCTTACAACTCCCTCGTACTTCATCCTCGCTCCTGTCTTTGCATCCCTGCGGCCACCGTTCGGAACTGCAAAGAGAAGCAAAGCCAGATTCGGGTACTGAAGCCTGAACCATGTCAGGCAATCATGCTGAATCTGGCTTTCTGATAGCGGTGTAGTCTGCTTTCTCATAACTTCTGACTAAATAAGTTCATGGCCATATCCACCACGCTTTCCTTCACCACATCATCCGTTCCGGTCACACCGTTGGCAATGTTCTTTTTGGTCTGGATCACGTCATACATATAGCGGTCAATCGTATCTTTCCCTAAATAGTAGTAGCAGTTCACGTTATTCTTCTGGCCGTTACGGTGCGCCCTGTCCTCTGCCTGCTCGCAGTCTGAGAACGTCCAGGGGAACTCGATAAATGCCACACGGCTGGAAGCGGTAAGTGTCAATCCCGTACCTCCCGACTTGTAGTTCAAGATTATCAGCCTGCATTCCGGGTCATTCTGAAAACGGTCTACAGCATTCTGTTTCTGAACTGCATTATCATCACCCGTCACGGTCACCGCATCGGGGAAATGGTTTTTCAGCTCCATCACAACCTCCTTGAGGTAGGAAAAGACTATCAGTTTTTCTCCACCGTCTATCACGTCATGGATAAACTCGGAGAACACTTTAATCTTGCCCCTTGCGGATATGGATTTCAGGATGCCCATCTTCACCATTACCTCACCTCTAAGAGCCTTCTGTATCTTTTCATCATCCGCATTCTTGTATGTACGCAGATACTGAATCAAATCAGCTTCCGCCTTGTCGTACTCCTTACGGTTGGTGATATCCACTTCGATATACTGCCGTGACTTGTCCGGAAGCTGCGTGAGTACCTTGGCCTTCTCCCTTCGGAAAAAGCAGGTGGTTGACAGTCTCCAGTTCAACTCCTTCACATTGGAACTCTGCTTAGGCCCGGCACAAAACTTTTCACAGAAGTTTTTATATCCTCCGAAGTCCTCCAGACGTCCCATTATCTTCAACTGCTGGATAAGGTCGGTATTGTTGTTCACTACCGGAGTCCCCGTAAGCTCCAGCACGTACTCCTTACCCTTGCATATTCCTTCCAGGAACTTGCTCTGCTGTGTCTTGCTGGACTTGCACTTGTGGCTCTCATCTATCACTACCGACTTGAAAAGTGAGATACGCGGGTCGAACGTTATGGAACGCATGGTAAAGCGTGCATCATCCTTTATTCCCTGCACGAAGAACTTTTTCAGGCTCTCGTAGTTGGTTATAAAGATGTCGCACAAGGCTGTACCGTCCGCCTTCTTCTGTTCGTAGAAGCGTTGCCAGCTTGACTTGTTCTTGTCATCAAGGATAATTGCCTGCTTTCCGGCAAACTTCTTGAACTCACGCTGCCAGTTTATCTTCAGGGCGGCCGGACAAACAACAAGGCACGGATACGCCTTTGCTATCGTAACCGTGCCTATTGCCTGCAACGTCTTTCCAAGTCCCGGCTGGTCCCCGAATATACACCGCTTATGCTGCAAGGCATAGGCGATACCTTCCTTCTGGTATTCGTAAGGCTCCAGAAGAAGCCCGTGGGGAACGGTCAGCTTCGGCAAATCAGGAATGGTGTAGTCCGTTACAGCCCTGGAAGATACCGAACGCTGTACGCGGCTGCATATCCTTGCAGATACTGCCCACTCTCCCATCTTATCCACATACCATTTATCTTCAAGCGAAACCTTCCATGCGCGTTCATCAGGTATGTAGGCAGCTTTCGGATTCATGGCCACACTCGGGATACGGTGTACCAGGTCTTTCAGTGTGGGATGATAGGGAAATGCTATCTTATAGCAATTCGGGGTTTGCGTTACACAAAATGGGTACAACATAGTATTATGATGCTAACTGTGTGGTCTTGTGACGGCCGGAACTTCTGGGCTTGATTTTCTTCCCGTTCACCTCTATCGTCACTTTCGAGTTATCAATTATCTTCTGAAAGGCTTCAATATCCGGACTGGACGGAGCTGCCGTCTGTGCTTCCGGTATCACATCAGCCTGAACATCTGCAGCAGCCTGCTCTTCGAACGGAAGTTCCTGCTGTACCACCTTCCATTTTTTGTTGAAAATATACTCGTTCACTTCATAGCTGCATGATTCTATGGCCTGCTCCAGCTCAAACTGAAACGCATAGTCCTCATTTTCGTCTGTAAACTTGGTGAACGGTGCGTTCAGATTCAGCACCTTGTTGCTTTTCAGGAACCGCTTTCCGGTCAGTGTGACTCCCCTGCTGTCACCGTCACCTCCCACCGTATATCCGGTCACCTCAAGGATGCTGTCAATGTTCTCCGGCATATCTTCCAGAAACTCCTTACCGTCCGCCTCCTTCTGTTCACATAAGAAAGCCATGTGAGGAACCAGAGCCTTGAAAGCGTTTATCAGGTCATTGGTCACGAGATTCTTTCCCTCTACCGTCACCGTACCCGTTTCATCCATATAGGTTGCAACGAGGGTATTATCCTTCGTCACTTTTGCTTTTGTTATATCCATGTCCTTATCTCCTGTATTTATATTCGTTAATAAACTCCTGATAGTACAAGTCATCCGGAAGAGGAAGCGATATTCCCAGCTCAGCCGCCGCATCCGCCTTCACTTTATTAAGAAAGTCCGTCATCTGCAAAGTGTTCAGACGTGACGTGCTTCCGGCAACAACCGTCTCCTTTCCGTTTATTACAGCCGTCCGGCGAAGGAAAAGGCTGCAGTAGTAGTCATGTACGTCCTGCTTGTCCGTTCCGGTCTCCTGCTCGATGCACGTAAACCAAAGCCACATCAAGGCATTCTGACTGATAGTCCGTGGCTCCGTGTACCGCTCGATGGTGACCTTGTATCTTCCGTTCCGAAGCTGGCTGCACATGAAGTCGAAAGGCTTGTCAATCCTCACCACTCCCTTTTCCTTCACCAGAATAGCTGTCTGACTCATTGTCCAAAAATCTTTTTATCAGTGATTAATTCCTTGTTAGCTTCCAGAAACTCGATGAAGCGTTCCACATGCGCTGTGAGCAACTTTACGCTCTGCTCGTGATTGTAGGTATAGTATTCCGGATAACGTGTCCCAGAAATGAGCGGAGTGCGGCTGGTACCGCCTTTCAAAGCAAAGGCCGTATATTCAAATGCGCTCACGCTCTCCATCTCCCCTGAAGCTATCAGGCAGTAAGGATATACATGACGCTGCCATCCGTGCTCGTACTTTCCAAAGCTGTACGAGCTTGTCGTCTTGATGTCATATACCACATCCCGTTTCAATTCATCGATGAATCCGTAAAGCTCCACATCACCATATCGGGTCGGAATGGTTGCAGACACATACAGCTGACTGACAGCCCCATCGAAATACTTTGCCTGTTCAATGACCCAGGCACGGTCGAATAAGAAGTTCCTCATGGGAGCCAGCTCCGTGGCCGGAAAAGTTACCTGAACGGTATTTGTTTCCCTGTCTCCGATAATGGAATACGGAGCACGCTCACTTGGAACGTGCGGCTCATTATGAACCGCCATGTCCACAAGCGCATTGAAGGCCGTACCCTTGTCGGCTGCTTCACTGTCGAACGGGACACGGTTGATCGCGTCAATCAGGGACTGTTTCAGTTCCGCTTCAATTTCTTCCGGAGAGCGTTTGTACTCTCCGGTTTCATTGTCTATGTTGAAGAAGCTCTCCACCTCTTCATCCGCCCTCAGATAAGCTTCGAACTTATCCAAGAGTGACGGATACATTCTGTACTTAGGCTGCTGCATATTCCTTCTTGATTTTGTCAAACTTCAAACCCAGTTCCTTGCATCGTTTGTTAAGAAGCTGTCCAGCCTGCAGCTTGCTGTCAAAAATGTGCTGCATACCTGCAAGTGATTTTGCCACGCTGTTGGCCGACTCCACGTCATTCACAAGTTCCACCTGCGCCTTGATTACTTCCATCAGGTCTTCGTATTCGGAAGAAAGCTCTGTCTGTTTCTCCTGGTATTTCGAATAGGTATTGATGATATTCGTCATGAAATTGTTCTCTCCGGTCACATCACCCTTGTCATTGATAATGATTGGAATCTCCATGCGTTCAGGAAGATTGCAGGTGTTCTTACCATAAAACTTCTCGCAAGGATTGAAGGAAATGGTACGCTTCTTTCCGATAGCTTCCATGTAACCGACCAAATCCAGCTCCTTAATCAGGTCACCGGCAGATGACCCACCGATTTCCGGACGTATCTGCTTTTCCTCACCGTTCTTTTCCTCACGTTCATGCGCAACGAATATCACCGATTTGCCCATCAAAGAAACTTGGTTGACGAAATTGATAAACATGTTCTTTCGTACTCCGTAGCCCTGCAGGGAAAGAGTACCATCCGCCTTGCGCATCTTCGGATTGTTCTGCATGATATACTTGTCCATGAAGGAAAGCATCTTTCCTGCGGTATCAATTACGAACGTAGCATAGTCGGCAATCTCAGGCGACTGCATCACTTCATCCACTTCTTCCCATTTCGTTATCTGTACCGTATCCACACGGTGGGCAGCGTTCACACGGTGTACGCCACCGTCAAAATCCAGAAGAAGCGGATGCGGTGCCGACAAGGCCAGCGTGGTCTTTCCCATACCTGGCTGTCCGTAAATAAGTGCTGACAAGGTTTTCTTTACCTGCAATTCATTTGGTTTCTTAATAAGTCCCATAATCAAAAAATTTAAGTGGTTAATAAACTGATATATCTTTTGTCCTGAAAGGCGGCCAGACCTCTCCGGACGTGCTTTCATCCCATTGCAGCTCTAAGCTGACTTGAAGGGCCATACTTCAAATCGTCCAACTGCTTTATGGAAAATATTTTCGGGGAATTCTGATACACTCCCTTCCGTATCCATTTTGCAGCACCAATAGCTATCTGATGGTTCAACCATCCTTCACCGTACCTGCGGCACGCCTTGGAATAGGTTATCTCGTCAGAAGTCGGGTTGCTGCGTCTGATGTATTCCTCCACCGCTTCCTTTGCGGTCTCACGGATAATCACCTTCAACTGCCATGCGTCAATCTCCATCTGCTCTCCTCCTTACTACTCTGGTTACTCTTGCTCTTGTCTGCATCCGGCATCTTCTCATGTCCACATGGTAATCTGTTACCGCCATGAGGATAAAAAGGAATGAGAAGAACATTTCCAGCCCATGTTTACGAATCTCCTTCAGGTCGAAGTTGATTTTCAGCTTTTCGCAGAACATATACAGAACCAGCTCTGTATCCTTGCTGATACCCAGCTTCCGGTATATGTCGCGCTTCTGTGCCTTGATTGTCCATGTAGAGCGGCCAAGACTGTCGGCCACCTCCTTATCCGCAAGCCCCTTGCAATACTGCTCTGCAACCAGGTGCTCACGTTCAGATAAATCATTCATGACACACGTTTTACCTTGAATTCTCCATGCTTCCGGTCTATCTCTCCTACCCGCTTCCAGTCTGCCCCTTCCACGCACATTTCCAACCGAAGTCTGGAAATGGTTGTATTCACTGACGAAATAGAGGAAATGGGGAATATCACAGTCTCACCGACCTTCATTCCTCGCAAGGTCGATGCCCAGTTTTCTGTTACTTTTACCATATCGCTTACTTTTTAATGTTTGTGGAGCAATCGGGATTCGAACCCGAACATCTATGACTTCAATTAGTCATAGCAACGCCCGCCATGTTTCCTTGCTCCTTAAAAGAAATGCCGAACTTCACAGCCCGGCATCTACCCATTTTCTATAACCCATAAAAACTAATCGACTAAGACAACTAACGATTTGACCAAGTTCTTGAAGTTGTCAAACTTCGATTCAATCTTTTTCTTTTCTTCCGAATAATACAGCATTGATTTTTTGTATTCCTCTGATTCGCGTTGCAGATTCTGTGTGTATGCCACGAGTTCATCATGCGTCATAGCTTTCAATTCTTCATTTGTTTTCATGTCTATTCTTTTTAATGTTTTTGATTTCCGTTTCTATCTCCTTATCGAACAGCTCTCGTCTGTCCAGTTCTCGCGAGCGTGCCGCCAGAATGGCGTTGATGTCTGCAAACTCATCGCAGATGCTCTTTATTACCTTTTGAAGCTCTTCCATCATTGTCCATCTTATAAGCGGCCCAGAAGCCAGTTATTACAAACCCTGAAAATCCAATCCAATAGGCCGGATTCAAATCCTGATTGAAGTGCATCACCAATACGGACAATGCACATAAAGCAAGTAGTATTTTCATAACCACATCAGTTTAAATAATATCCTAATCCCGACTTATAGATAACTTTCCCTTCTACCTGCAATTCAGCGATTGCTTTGCAGAAATTGCTGTACCACAACTCAGCATCACACGCTTCAATGATACTGTGTGACTTATTATTCCCAGACTTAATAGCCTTTACAATTCTCTTTTTGAGAATCCCAACCGTTAATTTATTCATAACTGTACTTTTAAATTCGTGCCCCGATAAGCTCTCTCTGCTCTTCCCACCGGAGTTATCAGCTACTATTCTTCACTGCATGACCGTTCGGGACATTTGCCATTATTTAGCCAGGCTGCTTGCATCGACCTTGCGGCTGCTTGCTTCGACCCTTGAATCCTCGCGTCCTCTATGCTGGTAATGAGGGTATGCGCCAGTATCGCTTTCTGGAACGGACTGCTTAGGGCAGTCAATCCTTCATGTTCCCTACCTCCGCATCAAAGGGTAGGCTCTATGGCCGGATAGGGATTGCGTTATCCTGATTAATCTCCGCAATATTTCGAACCAAGGTAACCTCTGTGGTTGTCCGGATAAACGGCCGCTTCCGTTACACCAGACCAGTCGTAGCTGACCGCCTTGCAGGCTGACTTCAATCCTGACAAAGGCTGGCTTTTTGAATCCATGGCTTTCTTCATTGACACCTGAAGCTTTGCCATTTTCCATGTTGATTTCAGAACTTCACCGAAAGTCTTTCCTTTCTTCTTAGCAACATATTTATATGTTCTCCAAGCATCCTTCATTATCTGTTTCAAATCATACATTCTCATGGCGTTACCTCTTTTTAGTTATCACTTTTATTTGGCGGTTTCCCGTTTTTTCGTTTCCTTTGTTTATTGTTTATTGTTTGATGTTGCAAATATAAGAAATATCTTATATGCAAAGAAATTATATATAAGAAATATCTTATATTTAACAAAAGTTATCACTTATGAGCAAGAAAAACATTTGGATTCTATTCGGAACATCTGTTTTACTATCGATAGCATCAATATGCATATCGCTTCTCAGGTCTGAACCATTAACATGGGATGGAATGAGTGCACTTGTTGGGATATTATCTTTACTAGTAACCCTATTATTAGGATGGCAGATTTACACCTTTATAGATATTGAGAATAAAATAAAAAGAACTATAAAAGAGGAGTTTGACAAGAAAGCAAAAGATATATATACAGCCATCATAGGTAATACGCTAACATACCAAGTTGAAGATGCGAGATTTTATATAGAAAACAGAGAATGGAATAGAGCGTTATCCCTACAAACACATATATTACAAGGATATATTAACCTCAACCAAAAAGAAAAGGTAGAAGAAACTGTTGATTTATTAACAACATTCTTCCACCTCCATATAAAGGATGTATCACCTGAAAACATCACAAGGACAATAAAGGAATTAAAAAAGGCTATCCCACACAGCGATAAAGCTTATGAATTACTTTTGTTCATTGGCAGCTTCTTCAAGAAGTAACCTTTTAAGTTCTTTCATTCCTTGATCGCACTCTTCCATCTGCTTTTTATGTATTTCTTGGAGGGCTGCACTTAAAGCATCAAAATATGCCAAAACAAGTTTTTCAATGTAATAAGAGAACATAACAATATAGATTTTAAGTTTAACGCAAATATAAGAATATTCTTATATGACAGGACAAGAAATTATAAATAAAGTTTTAGAAGAGTTGAATTTAAAAGCTCCAACATTTGCAGAAAGTATTGGGGTGAAATATCAGCGCATTTTTGACCTACAAAAAGGGAAAGTGAAAAAGATTTCTTCTTCCCTTGCTAATGATATAATAAGTAAATATGGACAATTTAATCTGACCTGGCTACTCACCGGTGAAGGCGAAATGCTGAATACACCTAACCAGCCATCAGATGAAGCATCTCCAATTGACGAACCAATCATACTACGTGTACCACTCGTGAGCCAGTACGCACAAGCCGGATACCTCTGCGGATATGCAGATGCAGCATACATGGCAACCCTGCCTACCATACCATATATAGTAGACCATGAAGCACAAGGACACTACGTTGCCTTTGAAGTGAAGGGAGACAGTATGAACGATGGAACAGAGGATGCTATCCTGGAAGGTGACCGCCTGCTGTGCCGGGAAATCATGCCGCACCTGTGGGCAGACAGCAAGCTGCACATCAGAAAATGGGACTTCGTCATCGTACATACTGAAGGAATACTGGTGAAGCGTATCATCAACCATGACGTGGAAAACCACACCATCACAATACACTCACTGAACTCCATGTATCCAGACAAGGTCATCAACCTTTCTGACGTGAAGCAGATATTTAATGTTATTGAACTACAAAGACCAAGAAGGAGATAAATTATGGAAACAAAAAGTTATTTAATTATTTATGAGATTAATGGTGTAAGACACACCCTAAGAGAAAATCTTTCAACCAATAGAGATATAGCGATTACTGAAGCTATCAAAATCTTGAATACAGAAATGGCTCAAAGTGGTATTACCAATTATAATTTTATTAATATAATATAATTAACTACATCAATTAGCAAATAAAGATTATGGATACATTACAAAAACTACAGCAGATTTTATCAAATGAATATTTCAAAATTGATATAAGAAAGGAAGGAGATAACCTCAATATCTACACACAGAAGGAAAGAAGTAGTAATTTTGAATATCAATTGAGTATACCCATGACCTTAATCAGCGAAGTTCAACTAAATAAAATTCTTACGAGCAAAGATTATAGTCTTTTTATCAACTCACAATTAAAACAAGCAAAATGAAAAAACTAACATCTATTATTACAGTATTATCCTTTTTATTGGTGACATCATGCTCTGCACCTCAGAACGAGCAGCTGGTAAAAGAATACACAACTACTATCGGTCAGGAACCAAAGGTTTCCAATAATGTGTATGATTGGGAAAATCTATCAGAAAAACAAGCCGCACAGTTAGAAATTCAGCTCAAAGAAGCCACAGACAAAATTTTAGGATTTATCCCAACAGAAACACATAAAATGGAAGTAAGCGCAAGCACGGGTGACTTATACTCATCTTATGTCTGGGAAAATGAAAAAGTAAGAGTAAATCTATGGGTTGATTACAAAAAAGGTTCTGAATCTATTCAATTAGTTTATAAAGCAAAATGAAAAGGCCAAATATAGTTTCTTGGATAGCACTGGCTTTGTCAATCATAGCCTGCATTATTACATGGGTCAGAATAGACGTTTATTTTACGAATGATACCTTTGTCGGTATTATGGCAGGATTTATGGGAGCTTGTGCTACCATACTTGTAGGCGTACAGATATATAATAGTATTGAAACATCAAGAAAAATAAAGGATATAGATAATTTGCAAACAAAAATAGAAAAAGATATAGATTTCCTTAAAAATGAAAAAGAAATACTCGAGCATTACACTAATTACAAAACACTCATTTCACTCGGGGTAGCAACAAGTAAAGAACGCCCTATTTTTGCATTAAAAAAATATTTAAATGCATTAAAGGAAGCTCTATATCTAAATGACGCACAATGTATAAATAGAGTCTTATTAAATATAGAAAACTTCTGCAAAAGAGCAAAAGAAATTAATCCTTTTACTATCAATAAAGATTCTTTTGACGTCAATTCATATCCCCCTGAAAAACTACAAAAATTTCAATCTTATCCATTGATTGAAAATAGATACAAAAAATGCTATAATATTATTATTGAATTACAAAAAGAATGTCAAAAGGAATAATAAACTGCGCCTTAAACAGAAGTTCATCACATCACTGTCAGCTCTCCCCTACCTGCAAAGGCTGGGGATGCCGGTTCCTGACAACACCCATTGAGGAGATACCAGTAACAGTCCAGGAAAAAGCCAAACTGTTCTCAAAGGTGTATCGGGAAGCGAAACGGAAGGGAGTGCTGGAATGCCCGCACTACCGCTCGATGTTCATTGATGAAGTGCTGGAAAATATAGGAATAAACTAAGCCGAAGGTTACTACTCCGGCTTTTCTCTTGTATAGAAGCTCCAGTCGAACAAATCCAGAAGCCTTCTGTTAGCGTCCCAGAGCGGCTGAAAATCTTTTTCTATATAAACCCTCGCAAGAGCCATTTTCGGGTCACTATGGTTAAGCATTTCGTCCACACGGGCTATATCAATTCTAAGCTTGTTCGCACAGATGGATGCCATGGAGTGGCGGGCATAATAGAAGTTCAGATCAGGAACACCAATTGCCTGACCGACCTTTTTCAAGCCAAGATTGATTGCCTTGTTGAAGTCCTCAGCCGACACATACTTCTCCGAGAAGGAGAACACACGTCCTTTTCCATTATATCTCTCAAGAAGGGAAGCAATCTCCGGCTCCACCTTTACCTGCATGAAAGCATTGTCCTTCCTCCTCCCTTTCGTTTTCTTCCGCTCGTAGGATATAACCCCATCTTCAAAGCTGACGACTTCGTACATGTCGGCAGAATTCATACCCATAAGTGTGAACGACAACAGAAATACGTCTTTTGCCATGTTAAGCTGGTAGTAAGGACTCCCATTCCGAAAATACGGAAGGTCTATAATCTTCTGAATCTGCTCGACGGTAAGGACACGAGAAGCTGCCTGAATATTTTCCGGCATGGAATATCTGCTGAAAGGAGAAAGAGGTATCCGTATCAATCCGGCTTCATCATCATTATACTCATATTTAGCCTGGTTAAACACAGCCTTGAGCACGGTCATGTACAACTTTATGGCATTATTTGTTTTTGTCTGTCCCTTAGATGATGGTGAATGGCTCTTGTTAGCCCCTCTCATGGAAGGCTCATTTCTCAGGAACCTCTCATAGTTTTTAAGGAATGATACGGTAATCATGCTAACATCAAGGCTTCCTCCGGAAAATCTTTCCAGCGCATTCATCGCCACCCGATAGGTATGCGCACTTCCCTCCCGACCTTTCCGCTCCATATCGTCAGCACATTTTCTTCCATATGCAATTATATCAAGCGAGAACACTTCATCTTCCTGAATATAGCTTACCACCTGGTCGATATTCCATTTCTCGGCACTTACCCCGGCCTTGGCCAGTTTTCTCCGATAAGACAATACCAACTCGTCCATCAGGTCAATAACGGCCTGATTCTTGATTTTGATTTTCTCAACACCTTTCTCCTTCTTTCTTGAGATGTCAGAAGAAGAAACATATTGGGACGTCCGTATGTATTTTGATTTCCGGTCCTGTGTGACACGTATCTTTACATTGTACGTGCCATCCTCCCTTTTCTGGTGAGGGAGAACCACTACCTTGAATGTAGCCATATCTTGTAAAACAATCGTAAAACTTATATCCACAAAAATAGGATATTTTCACGGATTATAAAGAATACAAGATTTCATTTTTATTGGGGATATGCGTTCAGATGGCCACAGAATGGATTTTTAATATTTTCCAGACATTTCTTTCGGATAATTAAAAATATCTTCTTAGCTTTGTTCTTAAAATATAATTAAAAATCCCCGTCACACTATGCTGAGCAAAAACAGAATCAAATATATCCGGTCATTGGAGATGAAAAAATACCGGAAAGCAGAAAAAGCTTTTTTGGCCGAAGGTAACAAACTGGTCAACGACCTGCTGGGACACTTTTCATGCAAACTGTTGATTGCTACAGCCCAGTGGCTGGAAGCTCATCCGCTTCTACTCGCTCAGGAAACCATTGAGGTAAGTGCGGAGGAACTGGCACGTGCCAGTCTGCTGAAAACCCCGCAAGAGGTGCTGGCTGTATTTGAGCTGCCTTCTTATACTTATGATGATTCATTACCCGGCTATTCACTCTGTCTGGCACTGGATGACGTGCAAGACCCGGGCAACTTAGGCACCATCATCCGTATTGCCGACTGGTTTGGCATAGAGGATATTTTCTGTTCACAGGGTACAGCCGATGCCTTTAACCCGAAAACCGTACAGGCTACGATGGGAGCTTTGGCACGCGTCAAGCTGCATTACTGCGATTTGAAAGAATTCATTCGTGTGCAGACAGAAAGAAACGTACCGGTATTTGGTACTTTCCTGGACGGAAAAAACATCTACTCGCAAGAGTTATCCGCACAAGGGGTTATCGTGATGGGAAATGAAGGGAACGGAGTGTGCAAAGAAATTGAAGCACTCGTTTCTCAAAAGTTGCTGATTCCTAACTACCCGCAAGGAAAGGATACCAGTGAATCATTGAACGTAGCAGTGGCCACTGCCATCGTGTGTGCGGAATTCCGTCGCCGTCTGTCATAAACGCACCAGACGGCTTCGTTCGGTAAATTCCATCTTCTGCAAATCAAAAAACTGCACATGGAAAGCATAAAGCGGCTGGTCTCCTGTCACCGCAGAAGCTGTCCACGCACGAAACTCCTGGAATGTTTCGCCTTTTCTTAATTCCGAATCAGAAGCTGCCAGAATAATCAGTCCGCCCAGCCACTGGGTATTCCGGACCTCTTCTTCCAAAGGCTCCATCGACACCCACGTACGACCAGACACTTCCAACCCTATACGCTGCATGCGGAACAGTTTGTCCTGCCCCGCATGCCAGAGATAATGAGATGCATAATACTGCATAAGCATCAGCGTTTGGTAATTTCCTGCCGTTTTACCCTACGAAGAGTATCGTTCTGCGCAAGTGTATCAGCTTTTACGGCTACAGAATCAATCTGCTTCTGCAAATTCTCTTCATGCATGCGATAACGCATCAGACGTATATCGCTGATTAAGGCCGATGAATGTTCTTCTCCAGCGTAATACATGAATCCGCTCACGCTCTTGTACTTGAATGCAGAATCCGGACGAAGCATCAGACGCTGTATGCCCGAAGCCTCTACCACCCGACTGATTCCCTGCGTACTGTCGTTATCAAATACCAGGTTCATGGCCATCACCACCTTACCTTCATGCTTACCTTTAGACAGGAAAGAGAAATTTGCTTCCAGCACCATCTTGTCCCTCTCGTGGAACGATGTATCAGCCTTCAAATCGAAAGTCAGCTTATTGGTAAGTGTAGAAGAGGTCAGCCAATAAATGGTACGGTCCTGCCAGAGGTCTACCGTATCACCCGACAATGAAACCGCCACTTCTCCACTACTGCGGACAGTCTGCTTTTTCAAAAGCTCAGCAGTAGTCTCCATACGCTTCTGCAGATTCTGATAAATCGTATTCATCTCGTCGCTGTGACGTGAATACCATACCATAGACGAATCAAACTCCGCCTCCGTTACTCCATGCTTCTGGAATACGTATGCCAGATAAGCCTGTTTCTTATAATTCTCATCGTAAGGCAAATCCGCACTCATCGTAGTTGCCAGATGGTAATCATAAAGCAGGTTCTCCATGGCTTGCGGCTGGATAATTTCTTCCGGCACTTTCTTGCCACAGCTCCACATGCCGCACAGCGCCAGCATGGACACTCCTATAAGCGATATTCGTTTCATTTCTTGGCTTCTTTATGGGAAGAATTCGCATGTGTTTCCGTATTCAGGTAATGCGAATAAAAAATAAGCAAGGCAATGATGCCGCAACTGATAGCCGCATCGGCAAAGTTAAAAATAGGGCTGAAGAAAATAAAGTGATCACCTCCTACAAAAGGCATCCAATCAGGCCAGTAGGTATCGATAATCGGGAAGTAGAACATATCGACCACCTTGCCATGCAACCAGTCGGAATATCCCTGCCCCAGTGGAACCCACGAAGCGATCTGCGAATGCGTACTCTCGCTGAATATCTCTCCATAGAACACACAGTCGATGATGTTACCCACTGCGCCGGCCAGAATCAAGGAAAGACAAACCAGGTAACCATTCTTCACCTTGTCCGTCCGTTTCACCAGTTTCACCAGATAGACCGTAATCAATATGGCAGCCACGATACGGAAAAGCGTCAGGAACAGTTTGGCAAAAATCTCCAGACCAAAAGCCATACCGTTGTTTTCCGTAAAATAGATATAAAACCAGTCAGTCACATGAATATTCTCATGCAAATACATGTTCGTCTTCACCGCAATCTTGATAAGCTGGTCGATAATCAGCACTCCTGCCACCACAAGAGTAACCAGACGTCCCTGAGTGAAAAATTTTTTCATCTTCTTCAATTTGCAAATTGGATTCAAAAAAATTGAGAACTGAAAATTGAAAATGGATCACTTTGAAAAGTCCCGTTTCTCAATTTTCAATTCCCAATCTTCAATTAAAAATTCATTTCGTTACTTCTTTCCCTGCTGCTTGGCCTCGATACTCAATGTAGCATGAGGAACAGCACGAAGGCGCTCAGCGGGAATCAATTTACCTGTTTCGCGACAGATACCGTAAGTTTTGTTTTCAATACGGACAAGCGCCGCACGCAAGTTTTGAATGAACTTCAGCTGACGGGCAGCCAGACGAGTAGTTTCTTCTTTCGATAAGGTATTGGCACCTTCTTCCAACACTTTATATGTGGGAGATGTATCGTCAGTATCGTTACCATCTGTGTTCATTATACTACTTTTCAGTTTCTCATAGTCGCGTTCCGCGAGCTGAAGTTTCTCCATGATAATGGCGCGGAATTCCTCAAGTTCAGCGTCAGAATACCTTGTTTTTTCAGCCATAGTGCTTAAGTTTTAAGTTAATAATAGTATCCACCCGACTAAAGCCGGGTGGATGGGTTCATATTACAGCTTCGTTACATTTACATACAACGAGAAGTCATCAAAGTTAAGTTCGGTACCGTCAACCACTTCATCAGCCAGTGTCAGTGAGTTAGCCAGTACCTGGTTGCAAATATAAGTATTATATTCATTTATCGCGTCATCGGTATTTGAATTTTTTGACAGCACAATAGCAATCTTGTCAGTAATTTCAAAACCGCTGCTCTTACGGATATTCTGAATACGGTTCACCAGTTCGCGGGCAATACCTTCACGCTTCAATTCATCGGTTACAGTCACTTCAAGCGCTACAGTCAGCTTACCTTCGTTGGCTACCAGCCATCCCGGAATGTCTTCGCTGAAGATTTCTACGTCGGCAGCTTCTACCACCGCATCTGCTCCGCCAAGCTGGAAGGTGTAACTTCCGTTCTTTTCCAGTTCAGCAATAGCTTCCTGCGACATACCTGCCACAGCTGCAGCTACAGCCTTCATCTGTTTTCCGAATTTCGGGCCCAGTTTCTTGAAGTCACATTTTACTTTCTTCACCAGTACGCCTGCCGCACCATCCACGAACTTGATTTCTTTCACATTCACCTCATTCATGATCAGATCTTTCACGGCTTCGATATGCTGCTTTTGCGCTTCATCTACCACCGGAATCATGATACACTGCAGCGGCTGACGAACCTTGATGTTGACCTTACGACGCAAAGCCAATACCATAGAAGTCACATCCTGTGCCATCTGCATACGGGCTTCCAGTTCTGCATTAATCAGGTTTTCATCGGCTACCGGGAACTTGGCAAGGTGAACAGATACTACCTGGTCGCGTCCGGTCACCGCAATCAAATCCATGTACAGACGGTCTGCATAGAACGGAGCAATCGGTGCCATCAGCTTAGCTACCGTTTCCAAGCAAGTGTACAAGGTCTGGTAAGCAGACAACTTATCAGTTGACATAGCACTACCCCAGAAACGTTTACGGTTCAGACGCACGTACCAGTTACTCAAGTTATCGTTTACAAAGTCTGTAATCAGACGGCCAGCCTTTGTCGGTTCGTAATCGGCAAAGCAAGCATCCACATTCTTAATCAATGAATTCAACAGTGAAAGAATCCAACGGTCAATTTCCGGACGCTCGTTCATCGGCACATCTTCTTCAGCGTATGTAAAGCCATCTACATTGGCATACAGTGCAAAGAATGAGTAAGTATTATACAATGTTCCAAAGAACTTACGACGTACTTCATCCACTCCGTCAGTATCGAACTTCAGGTTGTCCCATGGAGAAGAATTAGTAATCATGTACCAGCGCAACGGGTCGGAACCAAACTTCTCGATTGCACCGAACGGATCTACGGCATTACCCAGACGCTTAGACATCTTGTTTCCGTTCTTGTCGAGTACCAGACCGTTTGAAATCACGTTCTTGTAAGCCACACTGTCGAACACCATTGTAGCAATGGCATGCAATGTGAAGAACCATCCACGAGTCTGGTCCACACCTTCCGCGATGAAGTCAGCCGGATAGTAGCTGCGTGAATCTACCAGTTCCTTGTTTTCGAACGGATAGTGCAACTGTGCATACGGCATGGCACCTGAGTCAAACCATACGTCAATTAAATCTGATTCACGCTTCATCGATTTGCCTGAAGCAGATACCAAGATGATGTCGTCCACATACGGACGGTGCAAATCAATCTTATCGTAATTTTCCTTGTTATAAACACCTGGCTGGAATCCTAATTTCTTATACGGATTTTCAGTCATGAAGCCAGCAGCAACAGATTTTTCAATCTCGTTGTACAGTTCTTCTACTGAACCGATGCAAATTTCTTCGCCATCCTCACTTCTCCAGATAGGCAACGGAGTACCCCAGTAGCGCGAACGGCTCAAGTTCCAGTCATTCAAGTTTTCCAGCCACTTGCCGAAACGTCCGGAACCAGTTGATTCAGGTTTCCAGTTGATGGTCTTGTTCAACTCAATCATACGGTCCTTGCAAGCAGTAGAGCGGATAAACCAGCTATCCAGCGGATAGTACAACACCGGTTTGTCGGTACGCCAGCAGTGCGGATAGTTGTGCACGTGCTTTTCAGTCTTGAATGCCAGTCCCTGCTGTTTCAGCATCATGCAGATATATACGTCGAGCGATTCAGCAGCCTGTGCAGCCTTTTCATCGTATTTTCCGTCTACAGTGAACTGCGGGTCGTATGCGTTCTTCACCCAACGGCCTTCATATTCTTTATATTTTTCCACATCGACACATTCCTTTACGAAAGCCTCATCCAGTTCATCCATCAGGTAGAACTTACCGGTCAGGTCAACCATCGGACGAGTCTCGCCTTTCTTGTTAATCATGAACAAAGAAGGAATACCTGCTGCACGAGCCACGTTCGCATCGTCCGCACCAAATGTCGGTGCAATGTGTACGATACCCGTACCGTCTTCTGTAGTTACATAATCACCCGGGATTACACGGAAAGCTTTAGCGGAAGCTTCTTTCCAGGAACCGTCTTCTGCAGCTTCCACTGGTTTCACCCATGGGATAAGCTGCTCGTATTCCATACCAACCAGGTCAGTACCCTTGTACTCGCCTACCACCTTGAACGGAATCAGTTTATCACCCGGCTTGTAGTCTTCCAATGCAATGTCTTCTGCCTTTTTATTGAAATGCGTATAGAGCAGAGGTTTGGCAAGTACCACCGTCATCTTTTCTCCATTATAGGCATTGTAAGTCTGAACTGCTACGTAGTCAATCTTCGGGCCCACACAAAGTGCCGTATTTGAAGGCAATGTCCACGGAGTAGTAGTCCATGCAATGAAATAAGGTGTACCCCATTCTGCCATTTCCGGCTTCGGATTCTTCATCTTGAACTGACCTACCACGGTAAGGTCTTTCACGTCGCGGTAACATCCCGGCTGGTTCAACTCATGTGAACTCAAGCCTGTACCAGCTGCCGGAGAATACGGCTGGATGGTATATCCCTTGTACAGCAAACCTTTCTTGTAAAGCTGCTGCAACAGCCACCACAAAGTTTCAATGTAACGGTTATCGTAGGTAATGTACGGATTTTCCAGGTCTACCCAGTAACCCATCTTATGGGTAAGGTCAGTCCATTCTTTAGTGAACTTCATGACATCCGTGCGGCAATGTTTGTTGTAGTCTGCCACCGAAATCGTTTTACCGATATCCTCTTTGGTGATTCCAAGTGCCTTTTCCACTCCCAGTTCCACCGGAAGTCCGTGTGTGTCCCATCCAGCTTTACGCTTCACCTGGAAACCTTTCATGGTCTTGAAACGACAGAATGTATCCTTAATTGTACGTGCCATCACGTGGTGAATACCCGGCATACCGTTAGCCGAGGGAGGACCTTCGTAGAACACGAAAGAAGGATACCCCTCACGTTCTGTCATACTTTTAGAGAACACATCGTTTTCATCCCATTTTTTCAGCACCTCCTTGTTTATTTCTGACAAGTTGAGCTGAGAATATTCAGTAAACTTCTTACTCATAATTATGTGGTTTTTATCTAATTTCTAATCATTCAGGAAGTAACCTCCCAAATTTAGGCTGCAAATTTATAAGAAAAAAAGGTTATATAAAAGAAATAAGAAAAAATACTGCCGGATAGCATAGTTTATAAACTTAAATAAACCTATTAAAATGAAAGGCCGAATATGCACAGTTTATCTAGCGTAGTTTTTTGCTTGAGCATTCATAACAACCCTTATATTTGTTTTTCAAAAAATCTCCTTACCTTTAACGCCCTAACCCTTTACTATTTTTATATGAAAAAAATCAGTGCAATTTTATGGATGGTGGCAATATGGATGATGGGACTGATGCCGGTTCGTGCCGCCGCAGGAGTACCAGGCCGTGACCTGCAGAGTGAAAAAGGTGAAACCGTAATTTGCCGCGGAGTAGAAGCACACACATCCGGTCCAATGCTTCAGGTGGGACAGGTAGCACCCGATTTTCACGCCGTCAATGCAAAGATGGAAGAAGTAAGCTTATCCGATTTCAAAGGAAAGAAAGTGATACTGAACATCTTCCCCAGTCTGGACACTCCGACATGTGCCTTGTCCGTAAGGCAATTCAATGTCCGGGCCGCAGGGCTGGAGAATACAGTCGTGTTATGTATTTCCATGGACCTTCCCTTCGCACAATCACGCTTCTGTTCTACCGAAGGGCTGGATAATGTCATTCCGTTATCCGTATTCCGTAGCCGTGATTTTGTCGCACACTATGGCCTGCGACTGACCGACGGACCTCTGGAAGGTTTAATGGCCCGTGCCGTCATCGTAGTGGACGAGAACGGAAAGGTAAGTTACACCCAACTGATAGAAAACATTTCTCACGAACCAGACTACGAAGCGGCTTTAAAAGCTGCACAATAAGCAGAAAGTGAAGGGATGCTCATTCCCTTCCTTTTGCATTAAACCGGAACCCCACACCTAACATCAGGTTGTTGGGATCCTTGAAGTCGTGCAGCTGATACCCCACATGCAGAAAGAGGTTCTTGGTGATATCGGTTTTCAAGGCCAGTATCTGATAGAATGAATCGGTGTCGGCTCCTTTGCAGATAACATTCCGACCAACACCTAAATTGATAGAGAATATCGGCATCACAACTTCTGCCCGCACGGAAAGCCCTACGGCAAACTGTTCGCTGAAAGGAGGACGATAGAACTTGATGGTCTCAGCATCGGGTTGCCCTACACTATTGGCTATGTAATTGGAAATATTGGCACTTTCATCGTACTGTGCATCGACCGAGACACCGGCTCTGAAATAACGGCTGAAGTTGTACATCGGCGTAAAATTCAGTCCGAGAATACCAAATGAACCGGGTACTAGCACAGGGTTTCCGTCTGCCGGAAACACACCTTTCTTCCGAGTGGCTCCGTACACAACGAGGTCGTAACTGACATAGGGCTTGAAAGGCGGACGCCGAACAATGCAGGAAGAACCCTCCACAAGCGTGACACGCGATCCTCCTCCCAAATAACGCGTAAGGCCGATAGTGGCTCCCAGCGTATTCACTCCCGAATTGGGATAACCGGTATTCCCGTTTGAAAAGTGCGTTGCACCGATTCCTGCCCTAAGATTTGTCTGCGCATCCAGTTGCCAGTTCAACAGGAAACTCAAGTGAATGTACGCATTCATTTTGGAACCTACCACCCTGTTGTAGGGATTCGATTCCGCATCATACTTCTTCCATCCGAAAGAGGCTCCGAAGTTCCATTCATAATCCAGTGACAACCGGGGAGTCAGACTGGCTATGCGCGAGGTCTGAAAGGCATACACTGACCAGGGGTTTCCCAGTTCGGAAGAATGGAAAAACGTGTTATACCCCACCCCGATTCCTTGTACGGCATGAGGATACATTTGGCCGAAATAAGTATCCGGCGCAAACTTGAATCCATACTTCAAATGAACCGACAGGTTTTTCCGGATGGGAGAAAACGTGGCATTATTTCCGGCAAAGAACTCATGCGTAGGGAAAATATAAGCCGGCTTGACATCAATGCCTGCCATGTGAATCATTTTCCGGGAAAGACTGTCCTTGCCATCGGCATAGAGAGAAAGTGCACGGAACAACACAAGCGCACACATGCACAGTCTGAGTGCAAGTCTATTTATCTTCATCGGTAATTGCAATAGGAATGATTAAATAATTAAACGGTTTCTTGCTGGAAAGCGTACCGGAGATTTCTAATTTCTTTCCGGTCAGCGAGTTGGAAAGATAGGCTTTATAAGGTACGTGATACTGCTCTATTCCATTATACACTTCCAGACGTACGTGCTTGCCAGCCTCTACCGTTTTCGATACCTTCAACTCCTTGTCGAGCCCCGCATCCAGCCGTTGTACCTGATGACGGAAAGAGACCTTCGTGCCATACAATCCCGGGGTGCCGTTCACTATATCCGGAATCTCCACCTGGGAAGCAGCATCGCCCAGCAACTTCCGTAAATCGTTTTCATCTCCTCCCCAGCCGCCATACTCCATGTAAAACTCCACGATACGGGCTGAATTTTTATAAGGATAAAAATACACTGTGGCAGGGCTACTGGCATCCAGGGTATTCACTTCCACCTGTTCTATGGGTTCCAGCATGTAATCGGAGGAAGAAAACTGACTCCAGCCGTATGCCACACTGTCTATCTGATATTTACGGGTAGGAGAAAAAGACACGCGAATCACCTTCTCTTCATAACGGTTGCCCACCCTGACAAGTGTTTCAAACGGCTGGTCATAGAGATTCTCGCCGGAAATAAAATGCAATTCACTGCCGTTTCTTTTTTCCACACGAAAATTCAGAAACGCATTCTTGCAATACACAATGCCGGTTTCTCCTTCCTCAAAAGGAAGATATTTGGAGTTTTTCCCTTCCAGATCTGTGGCCGACACCGCGACCCCTTCCCTCAAGCTTTCTATCCCTAAAATATCCCAGTTATCTGCCTCAAAGCAAACAATTACGTCATCTTCTGTTTCGGATAAAGACACGGAAGGTTCTGCCGACAGAAATCTGTCAATAAAAATATCGCTGTTGCATCCGGCCAAAAGCCATGCAACAACGAGAATACCGCATTGCAGCCTACGGAATGTGCTTTTCATCATCACATGCATTTACTTGTTCATAGGTTTATTGTTCAAAACATAAAGTTAGACAGTTTTTCAATATGACAGACATATTTCCGCAAAAAAGCCCGTCATTGACACATTTTTTAGCAGTAAAAGAAGTTAACCAACAAGCATTATAATATCAATGATTTTACGTACATTTGTCTGACATTCTATTAAACTCGCATACGTATGAAATATTTTGAAGTGACCTTTACCGCACAGCCGTGCAATGAAACTATCACAGATGTATTATCGGGACTGACAGCCGACATCGGTTTTGAAAGTTTCGTGGAATGTGAAAACGGCATGAAGGCCTACATCCAGCAGAGCCAGTTCGACGAGGCCGCGCTCAAGCAAGTAGTGGAAGATTTTCCGATACCCGGCGCAAGCATCAGTTATTCCATCACGGAGCCGGAAGACAAGAACTGGAACGAGGAATGGGAAAAGAATTTCTTCCAGCCCATCGTCATTGACAACCGCTGCGTGATTCACAGTACCTTCCACAAGGATTACCCGAAGGCCGAATACGACATCGTCATCAATCCGCAGATGGCTTTCGGTACCGGACACCATGAAACCACCAGCTCTATCTTAGGAGAATTGTTAGAGGCTGACCTGAAAGGCAAATCGGTGCTCGACATGGGATGCGGCACATCCATCCTGGCCATCCTGGCCAGCATGAGAGGAGCCGGAAAGGTGACTGCCATCGACATTGACGACTGGTGTGTGAACAACTCGCGCGACAACATTGCCCTGAACGGCATTTCCAATATCACCGTGGAACTGGGAGATGCTTCCCTGCTGAACGGACGGGAACCTTTTGATGTAGTGATAGCCAATATCAACCGCAACATTCTGCTGCAGGACATGCCGGCCTATGCGGCCTGCATGAAGAAAGGTTCGGAACTATACATCAGCGGATTCTACACGGAAGACATTCCGGTGCTGCGCGAAAAAGCGGAGAGTCTGGGCATGGAATACGTACATCACCGCGAAAAGCACAACTGGGCTGCCGTAAAATTTATCATGAAATAAGCAAGCTGCCTAAATAACGGCAAAGGCTGTCAGCGCTTCAATGCCCTGACAGCCTTTTTCATGTCTTCACTCACACGGTAGGACTCACCGATTTTCTGAATGGTTTTGCGGAAAGTAAAATCGTCCAGATGACAATGACGCAGAAAAGCCATGGTCTGTTCCGGAAACTTGACAAAACAGAACGAAAGTGCCCAGGCTACAGCCATGCGTACGTAGTATCCTTCGTGACGAATCCCGTCGAGCAGGGAAAGATACTCCTCCAGGTGGGCTTCATCCAGGAAATAGCTCATTCCCATCACCACGCCGAAACGTACCTCGTACTCGCCCGATGCCTTCATCCATTCTTTCAGGTATTCCCAAAGCCGCACCTCATTACGGCGGATAAAAGCTCTTCCTCCTCCAAACTTAAACGTATCGCACACCGACCAGCTGTTGATAATCCACACAAAACGTGTCACACGGTGAAGATAGACTTCCACGTCCTCATCGGGCCGGATGCAGCCTAACACCATGCCTTGCAGCATACGTTCTTCCATATAGAACCCGTCGGCCGTGTCAAGATAGCGCTCCCAGTCTGCCTTGGCAATCCTTGCAGCCAGTTTCCGCAACGCCGGCAAACGAATGCCCAACACATGTTCCACCCCCGGGTGAAGTCCCTCGGTAAACTTGCGGTTTCCCTCTTCCGCCAGTATCAGCAGATGTTCTTTGATGGTCAGACCGTCCAGTCGAAACTCTTCCATACCTTATTATATTGCAAGATTTAAAACGTGGAACAAAGATAGGAAAAATTGAAAAATTTCCATCCATTTGTTTGGTGTTTTCATATTAATGGTTACCTTTGCGAGTGAAACAATAAAAAAACAAGAAAAATAACATTATGAATCTTTCTACGGTAAATACATTCTTCTGGTGGCGCCGCTTACAACTCCAAAGGTCGTAAGGGAACTCAGTCGCATGTATATACCTCAATAGTAATAGTATCACAGAAGGGCTGTCGTAACTTTACGACGGCCCTTTTTGTTTTTTCACCCTAATACAAACAAGTACACTCATGAACACTTATCAAGTAAACCAGGAAGGATTTTATGGAGATTTTGGTGGAGCCTACATACCGGAAATTCTCCATCGCTGTGTGGAAGAATTACGCAATGCCTACCGCAAGGTGCTGGCAGATGAAGGATTCCAGAAAGAATACGATGCATTGCTCAAGGACTACGTGGGGCGTCCTTCACCACTTTACCTTGCTCAACGCTTATCAGAAAAATACGGATGCAAGATTTACCTAAAACGGGAGGACCTGAACCATACGGGAGCACACAAAATCAACAACGCCATCGGACAGGTGCTTCTGGCCCGGAGAATGGGTAAGAAACGTATCATCGCCGAAACAGGAGCCGGACAGCACGGAGTGGCCACGGCTACGGTTTGCGCCCTGATGGGAATGGAATGTGTGGTCTACATGGGAAAGACCGATGTGGAACGGCAACGGGTAAACGTGGAGCGCATGCAGATGTTAGGGGCCAGAGTGGAAGCCGTGACTTCGGGCAACATGACCCTGAAGGATGCCACCAACGAAGCCATACGCGACTGGTGCTGCCATCCGGCGGACACATACTATGTGATTGGTTCCACAGTGGGGCCTCATCCCTACCCCGACATGGTAGCCCGCTTGCAGTCGGTCATCAGCAAAGAAATCAAAAAGCAACTGATGGAACACGAAGAACGTGACTATCCGGACTACCTGATGGCCTGTGTGGGAGGAGGAAGCAATGCCGCCGGAACCATCTATCACTACCTGGACGATGAACGGGTGAAAATCATCTTAGCGGAAGCCGGAGGAAAGGGAGTGGAAACGGGATTGTCGGCTGCTACCATCCAGCTGGGCCGGCTGGGCATCATTCATGGTTCCAAAACCCTGGTCATGCAGGATGAGGACGGACAGATTCTGGAACCGTATTCCGTTTCGGCCGGACTGGATTACCCCGGCATCGGTCCCATGCATGCCAACTTAGCCGCACAGAAAAGAGCCACCGTGCTGGCTGTCAATGACAACGAAGCCCTGCGGGCTGCCTTCGAACTGACACGGCTGGAGGGCATCATTCCGGCACTGGAATCGGCCCATGCCTTAGGAGCTCTGGAGAAAGTGAAGTTCCAGCCTTCGGACATCGTGGTGCTGACCGTGTCGGGAAGAGGCGACAAAGACATTGACACTTATCTGAAATACAAAAACAACCCTGAATTTTTTTAAACGAGAAAAAACATGAAGACATTTGCTTATACCACCCGCTACAAAACGCTGCCCGGCGACTTGCATACGCCCGTGAGCACGTACCTGAAAGTGCGCGACCTGTTTCCGCAAAGTATTCTGCTGGAAAGTTCCGATTACCACGGAGTAGAAAACAACCGCTCTTTTATCGGACTGAACCCCATTGCCAGTTTCTCCGTGAACCACGGAATCGTGACCACGGTCTTTCCGGACAAAAGCCGTGAAGAACGTCCGCTCACTCCCGAGTTCCAGGTGGAAGATGCTTTCCAGTATTTCCTGAGACAGTTTCAGGTGGAAGGAGAATATGCCCGCTACGGAGGAGTGTACGGCTACACCACGTTCAATGCCATCCGCTATTTCGAACAGATTCCGGTGAAAGACAGCAGCGACCCGAAGAACGATGCGCCGGAGATTCTCTACATTCTCTACAAGTACCTGATTGTGTTCAACGACTTCCAGAGTGAGATGGTGCTGGTAGAACTGCAGGGCAACGACGAGCCGAGCCACATTGACGAAGTGGAGAAGGCGGTACTGAACCGGAACTACACCACCTACGCCTTTCGGGCGGCGGGCGACACCACCAGTACGCTGACCGACGAGGAGCACAAGGCCAATATCCGCAAGGGCATTGCCCACTGCAAGAGAGGCAACGTGTTTCAGATTGTGCTTTCCCGCCGTTTCATCCAGCGCTATGAAGGCGATGATTTCACCCTCTACCGGGCGTTGAGAAGCATCAATCCTTCGCCTTACCTGTTCTATTTTGATTTCGGCGGTTTCCGGATTTTCGGTTCCTCTCCCGAAACGCATTGCAAGATTGAAGCGGGAAAGGCCACCATCGACCCCATTGCCGGCACTACCCGCAGAAGCGGAGACAAAAAGACGGATGCCGCACTAACCGAAACCCTGCTGGCCGACCCGAAGGAGAATGCCGAACACGTGATGCTGGTAGACCTGGCACGGAATGACTTGAGTCGGAATTGCCACGACACGCACGTGGAATTCTACAAACAGCCGCAATACTACAGCCATGTGATTCACCTGGTGAGCAGGGTAAGCGGCACACTGGACAAGGAAGCCGACCCGATTAAAACGTTCATCGATACCTTTCCGGCCGGTACTCTCAGTGGGGCTCCCAAAGTAAAGGCCATGCAGCTCATCAGTGAAATCGAACCGCACAACCGGGGGGCTTACGGAGGTTGCATCGGCTTCATCGGGCTGAACGGCGATTTGAACCAGGCCATCACCATCCGCACCTTCGTGAGCCGTAACAACGAACTCTGGTTCCAAGCCGGAGGGGGCATCGTAGCCAAAAGTGACGAGAACAATGAACTGCAAGAAGTAAACAACAAGTTGGGAGCATTGAAAAAAGCCATTCTCCTGGCCGAAAAAATATAACACACCATGAAAATTGTCATCATCGATAACTACGACTCATTTGTGTACAACCTGAGTCATGCGATAAAAGAACTAGGAGCAGAAGTCACCGTAAAACGCAACGACCAGTTCCGGTTAGAAGAACTGGAGGAATTCGACAAGATTCTGCTGTCGCCCGGTCCCGGCGTTCCGGAAGAAGCCGGCCTGCTGCTGGATGTCATCCGCAGGTACGCCGGAAAGAAACCGATATTGGGAGTCTGCCTGGGCGAACAAGCCATCGGCGAAGTGTACGGAGGAAAGCTGACCAACCTGGATGAAGTGTTCCACGGCATACAGAGTCCCGTCAGTCTGACTGCGACGGACTATCTGTTCGAAGGACTTCCCTCCACCGTACAGGTAGGAAGATACCATTCCTGGGTAGTCGACCGGAAAGATTTCCCGGATTGCCTGGAAGTAACCGCCGTAAGTGAAGAAGGATACATCATGGCACTCCGTCACCGCACACTCGATGTGCGAGGCGTGCAGTTTCATCCGGAATCTGTTCTCACCCCCGAAGGAAAACAGATGCTGGGCAACTGGATACACCATCAATAAAGAAAACCCTATTTTCTCACTCATAAAACTTAGATACACAATATGAAACAAATACTGAAACGGATATTCCACCACGAAGAGCTGACACGCGAAGAAGCCTGCACGCTGATGCAGAGAATGACCGGTGGTGAGATGAATGAAGCACAGACAGCCGCCCTGCTTGCCGCCTTCCAGATGCGCGGAGTCAAGGTGGACGAACTGGTCGGCTTCCGCGATGCGCTGCTCCAGGCTTGCGTGCCTGTCGACTTGCATGAATTTCATCCCATTGACATCGTGGGTACCGGAGGAGACGGGAAAAACACCTTCAACATCTCCACATGTGCCTGCTTTGTCGTGGCCGGAGCCGGTTACCGGGTAGCCAAGCACGGAAACTACGGAGCCACTTCAGTAAGCGGGGCCAGCAACGTGATGGAACACTACGGCGTAAAATTCACAAACGACGCAGACAAACTGAAACGTTCCATCGAACAATGCGGCATGGCTTACCTGCACGCTCCCCTCTTCCATCCGGCCCTGAAAACCGTGGCTCCCGTGCGGAAGGCATTAGGAGTACGTACCTTATTTAATTTATTAGGTCCGCTGGTCAATCCCTGCCATCCGGCCTGCCAGTTGTTAGGAGTGGCCGACCTCCCACAGATGCGGCTTTACACTAACACGCTCCAGCAGCTCGGTATCCAGTTTGCCGTGGTCAACAACCTGGACGGATACGATGAAATCTCACTGACCGACGAATTCAAGGTGATGACCAACCGTTACGAAACCATCTATCGTCCCTCGGAATTAGGTTTTTCCATGGCACGCCAGGAAGAACTTTACGGAGGAAATACCCCGGAAGAGGCGGCCGCCATTTTCGACCGGGTGCTGCACAATGAGGGCAGCAAGGCACAGACCGACTGCGTGCTGATCAATGCCTCGTTTGCCATCCAGGCACTGGAGCCTCAGAAGAAAATAGAAGAATGCGTGGCACTGGCCAAAGAATCGCTCGAAAGCGGAAAAGGCCTAGCCACTCTACGCAAGTTCCTTACCCTTAACCAATAAACGAATGATGACTACTGATATCTTACATACCATTGTGGCTCATAAGCGCACAGAAATTGCCCTTCAGGAAGAAGCCGTATCCCAAGACTTCCTCATCCAGCAGTTGGGCACTCCCCGTCCGTCGAAAAGTCTGAAACAGGCACTGGCTGCATCGCCCTCTGGCATCATTGCGGAATTCAAACGACGCTCCCCGTCGAAAGGAGATATTGCTCCACAGGCAGCCCCGACCGTCATCGTCCCCGGCTATGAGCGTGCTGGTGCTTCCGGTATCTCCGTACTGACCGACCCGAAATTCTTTGGCGGCAACCTGAAAGATTTGCAGGCCGTCCGACCGCTGATACACCTTCCGATGCTGCGAAAAGATTTTATCGTCAGTCCCTACCAGCTATATCAGGCCAAGCTGGCCGGCGCGGATGTGGTGCTTCTGATTGCAGCCGCCCTGACCGTGGACGAATGTAAAGCCCTGGGGAAATTGGCTCACCAGTTAGAAATGGAGGTCCTGCTGGAGATACACATGGAAAAGGAACTCGACTACCTGCACGAGCATGTAGACCTGATTGGGGTCAACAACCGGAATTTAGGCACGTTTCATACGGATGTGGAGAATTCATTCCGTCTGGCCCGGAAGTTGCCGAAAGAACTGCTGTGGGTATCCGAAAGCGGCATCTCTCAACCCGACACATTCAGGCAATTGCGTGAAGCCGGTTTCAGAGGATTCCTGATGGGAGAAACCTTCATGAAAACGCCTTCACCGGAAAAGGCTTTGTCGGACTTTCTTCAAGCTCTTGCCTTATGATTGTCAAAGTGTGCGGCATGAGGGAGGCGGAGAACATCCGTCAGGTGGAGCAAACAGGGGCCGACTGGATGGGATTCATCGACTACGAAGGTTCTCCCCGCTATGTAGCGGGCGTACCGGAATACCTGCCGGAGACGGTGCAGAAAGTGGGAGTGTTTGTCAATGCTTCCCTCTCGCGAATCCGGGAAAGGGCAGCAACATGGCAACTGGATTACATTCAGCTTCACGGAAAGGAATCGCCGGAGTTTTGCCGGGAAGTGCAACAGACCGGCATACGCGTCATCAAGGCCTTCGCCCTGCGTACGCCTGACGACCTGCTGGCAACGGAAAGCTATGCCACCTGCTGCGACTATTTTCTGTTCGACACTCCCTACAACGGATACGGAGGTTCCGGCAAAAGTTTCGACTGGGAAATCCTGACGCACTACCACGGCGAGACGCCTTTCCTGCTAAGCGGAGGACTGAAGCCTGAAAGCCTGGATGCATTACTGGATTTCAGCCATCCCCGCTGGGCCGGCATCGACCTGAACAGTGGCTTTGAACAGGCTCCCGGCCTGAAAGATGCGGCTTCCCTCTCTGACTTTATTGACTCTTTCAAACAAAACAAGTACAACCTCTAAAAACTTACTGATATGAATCGCATTGACCAATTATTCCAAACACATAAAGACCATGTGCTTTCTATTTATTTCTGTGCAGGTACCCCGACCTTGGAAGGTACTGCCGAAGTCATCCGCACCTTAGAACGGAAAGGGGTACAGATGATTGAAATCGGTATCCCGTTCAGCGACCCGATGGCCGACGGTCCTGTCATTCAGCATGCAGCCACACAGGCCCTGCGCAACGGCATGACGCTCCGCAAACTTTTCAGCCAGCTGGAGCAAATCCGCACAGATGTCCGCATCCCGCTGGTACTGATGGGCTACCTGAACCCCATCATGCAGTATGGTTTCGAGAATTTCTGCCGGCAATGTCAGGCATGCGGCATCGATGGCGTCATTATTCCCGACCTTCCTTATAAAGACTACTTAGAAAACTATCGGCCCATTGCACAACAATACGGCATCCACGTGATTATGCTCATCACGCCGGAAACCAGCGAAGAACGCATCCGGCAAATCGATGCACATACCGACGGATTCATCTATATGGTATCTTCTGCGGCCGTGACAGGAGCACAAAAGGAATTCAATGCACAGAAGCAGGCTTACTTCCAGCGTATCAAGCAAATGCAGTTGCGAAATCCACGGATGATCGGGTTCGGTATCTCCAACAAATCCACTTACGAATCGGCAGCGGCATACGCCTCCGGATGCATCATCGGAAGCAAGTTCGTGACCTTGCTTGAGGAAGAAAAAGATGCCGGAAAGGCCATCGACAAACTGTTGGAAATGCTAAAAAAGGAAGGATAATTAATCATTCTGCTATTTTTAGCGGCTTATTCTTTCAGTCAAAGCATATTTTTGCTATCTTTGTGCCAAACTAAACGAAGCATCAAATGATAAAACCAGATTATCCTTCCGTATTACTCATCTACACTGGAGGTACAATCGGTATGATTGAAAATCCGGAAACCGGTGCCTTGGAGGCATTTAACTTCGACCAACTTCAGGAGAACGTGCCGGAACTGAAACGGTTCAACTACCGCATTTCCTCTTACCAGTTTAACCCTCCTATCGACTCCTCGGACATGGAGCCGGCCTTGTGGGCCAAACTGGTCAAAATCATCCAATATAACTACGATAACTTCGACGGGTTCGTGATTCTGCACGGCACGGACACCATGGCTTATACCGCTTCCGCACTGAGCTTCATGCTGGAGAACCTGAGCAAACCGGTCATCCTTACCGGAAGCCAGCTGCCCATCGGTGTGCTACGTACAGACGGAAAGGAAAATCTGATTACTTCTATCGAAATAGCCGCTGCAAAACATCCGGACGGAACTGCCGTAGTACCGGAAGTCTGCATTTTCTTCGAGAACCACTTGTTGCGCGGAAACCGTACGACCAAAATTAATGCAGAAAACTTCAACGCGTTCCGTTCTTACAATTATCCGGCACTGGCCACGGCCGGTATCCACATCAAGTACGAATACGACCGTATCCGGAAGGTGGATCCCAACCTGCCCATGCATGCACACTATGTCTTCGATACGAATGTGATTATCCTGACACTTTTCCCGGGTATTCAGGAAAACATCGTGCGCACGGTACTCAACACGCCCGGTCTGAAAGCGGTAGTGCTCAAGACGTACGGCTCCGGAAATGCGCCCCAGAAGCCCTGGTTCATTCACTTGCTGGCAGAAGCTACGGCAAAAGGAATCGTCATCGTCAACATTTCACAATGCCAGACGGGTATGGTAGAAATGGCACGTTACGAAACCGGTCTGCACCTGCTCGATGCGGGCGTCATCAGCGGATATGATGCCACCGTGGAAAGCGTGCTCACCAAGCTGATGTTCCTGCTCGGCCACGGGCTTACTCCCAAAGAAATACGCTGCGAAATGAACCGTTCCATAGCCGGAGAGTTTACCAAGCCCGTGTTGTAACCCAAATGTAACATCTATTTCATAAGGACGAAACAAGAAAGGGTCATCTTTGTAACGAAAACTAAATCACATTGAATTTTGTATTAATTAATAGAAAATACGCATGAACGATTACCGGATTTTAGTTGTAGACGATGAAGAAGACTTGTGCGAGATTCTAAAGTTCAATCTCGAAATGGAAGGATACATGGTAGATACTGCCAATTCCGCCGAAGAAGCCTTGAAACTTGAATTGCCACGTTACAACCTGATACTGCTGGACGTGATGATGGGAGAAATTTCCGGATTCAAAATGGCCAGCATGATGAAAAAGAACAAGGATACACAGAATATTCCTATCATTTTCATCACTGCAAAGGATACGGAGAACGATACGCTGACCGGATTCAACCTGGGAGCGGACGACTATATTTCAAAGCCTTTCTCTCTGCGTGAAGTCATCATGAGAGTAAAAGCGGTGTTACGACGCACAGCCGGCGTACAGACTCAGGTGCCCGAACAGCTGATTTATAAAGGACTGTCGGTCAACATTCCGAAGAAGAAAGTAACCATCAACAACGAGGAAATTTCATTAACGAAAAAGGAATTTGAAATACTTCTGCTCCTGTTGCAGAACCAGGGACGCGTATTCTCCCGCGAAGACATTCTGGCGAAAGTATGGCACGATGAAGTGTACGTGCTCGACCGTACGATTGATGTGAATATCACTCGCCTTCGCAAGAAAATCGGTGAATACGGTGCTTGTATCGTAACCCGTCTCGGTTATGGATACTGTTTCGAATGTGAATAAATTACGGTGGCACAATCATGACAAAATTTTCTTATCGCATCCTCCCTTTCAGTCAGAGGCTGTTTCTTTCTGTCATATTCCTTTTCCTGGGATATGCAGTATGCTTCATGCTGTTTCAATACAAACGCGAAAAGGCTTACAAAATAGAATTACTGAATACGCAGCTGCAAAACTATAACAACCAGCTGTGCGACTTTCTGGCCGATCATCATGGGGTCAACTCTGACTCCATGCAGAGCTATGTGACGACTCACATGATGCCGAACCTGCGGGTGACGCTTATTGAGCCGTCGGGGAAAGTCGTGTACGACAATACAAATGCCAACTGGAAAAGCTTTGCCAACCACTCTTCACGCAAGGAAGTGCAAGACGCACTCATGTATGGAAGCGGCTATTCCATCAGCCGCCAGTCGGAAAGCATTCAGGGAGAGGAATATTTTTATTCCGCACGTTATTATCCTCCCTACCGCATCATCATACGGTCTGCCCTTCCCTACAACCTGAGTCTGGCAGAACACTTGCAAGCTGACTCTGGCTACCTATGGTTTGCGCTGATTATCTGTCTGGTACTGATTTTCATCTTCTACCGTTTTACTAGGAAGCTGGGCAAGTCCATCACCAAACTGCAACAGTTTGCCATGAAGGCCGACCGGAACGAACCGATTGACATGGACATCCTGCAAACGTTCCCCAAGAACGAACTGGGAGAGATTTCACAACACATCATTAAGATATACAAACGCCTGCACCGGGCGAAAGAAGCTCTCTACATTGAGCGTGAGAAACTGATTTCGCACCTTCAGACCTCACACGAAGGACTGGGTGTCTTTACCAAAGAACGGCAGGAAATCCTGGTCAACAACCTGTTTACGCAATACATCAACAACATATCCGACCGCAACCTGCGTTCTACCAATGAAATTTTCGACATTCCGGAACTACAACCCATCATTGAGTTCTTAAACCGAAACGAGGGTCATTTCAGCAAAAAGGAAAAGCGGTATGCCATGCACCTCAACAAGAACGCACGCTCGTTTACCGTGGAATGCATCATCTTTCAGGATATGTCGTTCGAAATATCCATCAACGATATTACCCAGGAAGAAGAACAGGCCCGTCTGAAACGTCAGCTGACACAGAACATCGCCCACGAACTGAAAACGCCCGTCAGCAGTATTCAGGGATACCTGGAAACCATTATCAGCAACCCGAACATTCCGCAAGAAAATGTCCGTGTCTTCCTGGAAAGAAGCTATGCCCAGAGCAACCGCCTGACCTTCCTGCTGCGCGACATCTCTGTGCTAACCCGAATGGACGAGGCACCGGAACTGGTAGAGAAAGAGCAGGTAAACCTGAGCAAGATTGTAGAAAACATTTTGAACGAGGTAGCACTCGGTCTGGAAGAAAAGCATATCACTGTGGTGAACAAGCTCCCGTCGGAAGTCATACTGACAGGAAGCAGCTCGCTGCTCTACTCTATCTTCCGCAACCTGACCGACAATGCCATAGCCTATGCGGGTAATGACATACAAATCACCATCAACTGCTTCCGCGAGGATGAGAAATTCTACTACTTCAGCTTCTCTGATACCGGCGTGGGAGTACCCGAAGAGCACCTGAACCGACTGTTCGAACGCTTCTATCGGGTAGACAAGGGACGTTCACGGAAATTAGGAGGTACAGGTTTGGGACTGGCCATCGTGAAGAACGCCGTATTGTTCCATGGCGGAACCATCTTCGCCAAGAACATGCCGAAGGGAGGCCTGGAATTTGTCTTCACCTTGAAAAAGGATATACAAGGATAAAACAATTCCAGGCAAGACATTCTGTAATTAAAACTGCTACAATTTCCCCTGGTGAGGATGTGTCAAAATGATGCATCCTCTTTTTCGTTATAGAACCATCGGTTTCTC
>OJOM01000070.1_pt1 | contig 67893 bp, 85 predicted proteins | sample 1598231 | NCBI WGS metagenome assembly OJOM01 (sample SAMN03922465, study PRJEB24848) | human gut metagenome | isolation source: stool sample | host: Homo sapiens | place: Germany | collected 2010-11 | reverse complement strand
ACAGTGGTCTCGGTGGCGCCGATGCTGCCGATGATCTTCACCCGCTGTTCCCCCAGGCGGACGGTGCGGTTCCGGTTTTTCTTCCACTGCCGCCAGAGGGCCGGCAGGCCGGAGTCCCGGGGGCGGTCCACTCCGAAGCCGTTCTGGTAGCCCACCGGGAGGACTGCCACCCGGGTGGGCCGCTTCAGCGCGGTGAGCCTGTCCGCCCCTACGGTGTGCCCCTTGGGCAGCCAGCGGACCTCGGCCAGAGGGGCCTCTCCGAAGCCCACGGGGCGCAGCCCGTCCCCCTGGCTCCGGCGGCACCGGCCCAGCAGGACGGAGCCGGCCCGCACCGCGTCCAGCCGGGCCTCGTCGAAGTGCATCAGGGCATAGGAGCCGGCGGCGTGGACGGTGCCCGTCTCAAAGCCGGCGGCATGGATGGCGTCCAGCACCTGGCGGAACTGCCGGAGCTGTGCGCCCACCTCCGGCCCCTTGGGGGACACGGCGTGGAGCTGGGTGTAGATGCCGGAAAGGGCCACGTTGGGCAGCGAGCGGTAGGCCAGCAGGATCTTCTCCGGCTCCCCAATCAGAAAGCCGCCGAAGCCCATGCCGGTGTCCACCTGGATGTGGGCCTCCGCAACGGTGGAGCGGTTCTCCGCCACCGCGTTCAGGGCCAGTCCGGTATCCACTGAGGAGATGGTGCACACCACGTTCAGGTCCACCAGCCGCTCCAGCTCCTCCCGGTCCACCGTGGCCCGAAGCATCAGGAGCTCCTCGTCCTCAAAGCCGGCCTCCCGCAGGGCCTGGGCCTCCTCCACCGTGCCCACGGCAAAGCGGCTGATCCCCTCATCCCGGATCAGGCGGGCCAGCTCCGTCAGACCGGCGCCCCCGCCGTCTCCGGTGAGCACGCCATACAGTGCCGCGCCCCTGGCGCGCTCCTTGATGACCGCCATGTTGGCGCGGACGGCGGCTTTCTCAATGATCAGCTTGCGCATGGTGGATGGCTCCCTTCTGTCTGTCTCCGGGGTCCGGCCCCAACTCTTGAATATCACATTTTACCATGCTTCCGGGAAAAAGGCAACGCGGAGGGGGCGGCACGGCCGTGGAAAGGGGGAAAAAACGGGAAGGTTTACAAAAAGTTTTCAAAATCCTCCCACCCCGGGAGCGGAGGTGGCGGCAGGATGATTTTTCTGTCCCGCTTTTCTTGTCTCCCGGCGGAAAAAATGATACAATAATACGATACGAACACACACTGAGGTCCGGGCGCGCCGCCCAGGGAGTATGCCCGGCCGCGGCCGTCTCAAAACCCATGTTTCGGAGGTCCAAATGGAACGAATCACAACCACCATCCCGCAGGCGGAGGTAGACCGCCAGCTGCAATACTGCCGGGAGATCGCCCGGATGAACGCCGACCGGGGGGAGGCTCCCCTGGCCTTTGTGGACACCTATGGCTGCCAGCAGAACGAGGCCGACTCCGAGCGCATCCGGGGCTATCTGCGCCAGATGGGCTATGACTTCACCACCGATGAGGAGCAGGCCCGGATCATCGTCCTGAACACCTGCGCCATCCGGGAGCACGCCGAGCAGCGGGTGCTGGGCAACCTGGGGGCGCTGGTCCATGTGAAGCGCCGCAACCCGGAGCAGATCATCTGCCTGTGCGGCTGTATGGCCCAGGAGGCCCATGTGGCCGAGAAGGTGCGGCAGTCCTTCCGCCATGTGGACCTGGTGTTCGGCCCCCACGTTTTATGGAAATTCCCGGAGTATATCCACACCCTGCTGACCCAGCGGGGGCGGATCTTCTCCAACGCCGACGACCCCGGCTCCATCGCCGAGGGTATCCCGGTGGTGCGGCAGGACAAGGTCAAGGCGTGGGTGTCCATCATGTATGGGTGCAACAACTTCTGTTCCTACTGCATCGTGCCCTATGTTCGGGGACGGGAGCGCTCCCGCCGGCCGGAGGACATCCTGGCCGAGGTGCGCCAGCTGGCGGAGGAGGGCTATCACGACATCACCCTGCTGGGGCAGAACGTGAACTCCTATGGGAAGGACCTGGAGGAGCCCATGGATTTTGCCGACCTGCTGGAGCAGGTGAACGCCATCCCCGGGGACTTCCTGGTCCGCTTTATGACCTCCCACCCCAAGGACGCCACCCACAAGCTGTTTGAGACCATGGCCCGGTGCGAAAAGGTGGCCCCGGTGCTCCACCTGCCCTTCCAGGCGGGGAACGACCGGGTGCTGAAGGTGATGAACCGCCGCCACACCCGGGCGCAGTATCTGGAAAAGATCCGGGATCTCAAGTCCCTCATCCCGGACATCGTGCTCACCTCCGACATCATCGTGGGCTTCCCGGGGGAGACCACAGAGGAGTTTGAGGACACGCTGAAGGTGCTGGAGGAGGTCCGCTTCGACGCCCTGTTCACCTTCATCTACTCCCCCCGGGTGGGAACCCCCGCCGCCGAAATGGACGACCCCATGTCCCGGGAGGAGAAGCTGGCCAACTTCAACCGCCTGGTGGCCCTCCAGGACGCCATTTCCGAGGAAAAGCACGCCGCCTACGTCGGAAAGACCGTGCGCTGCCTGCTGGACGGTGTGAGCGACGATCCCCGGTACGACCTCACCGCCCGCACCCCGGGCAACCGGCTGGTCCGGGTGACGGGGGACCGGGAGGCCCTGGGGCAGTTCCGGGATGTGAAGATCACCGGGGCAAACAAGTGGTCCCTGTTCGGAGAGCTGGCATAACCGCCTTCCGCCGCTCACAGGCGGCCGGCGGCCCCCAGCTCCAGGCCCAGGGACAGGCCGGCCAGAAAGACGGCCTCCCCCTGGATGGCCTGCCGGGTGAGCTGTCCGCTCTCCAGCCGCTGGGCCAGGTCCGCGCCCTCCGGACCCAGACCCCGCAGACGGGTCAGGGCGGCCTCTACCATGCGGTCGTTGTCCGCCGCCTCCTTTTGGCTGGCCCGCAGCAGCCCGGGGATCTGATATTCCCAGGCGTAGTCATAGAGCACCTTTTGCAGTTCTGTCATATAATACACCTTCAATTTTACGCACATTCGTGCAATAATCATCTACATTATAATCGCACAAATGTGCGCTGTCAAGGGGGCCGACCAATACCATGGCATCTTTTAGGGAACGCTTGCGTGAATTGAGAAATGCGCGGAAATTGTCTCAGGCGGCTGCTGCGCAGCAGATGCAGATTGGAAGCCGAACCTATCAATATTATGAAAGTGGGGAGCGGGAGCCGCAGTTGTCCGCCTTGGTCAGAATGGCTGACTTTTACGATGTCTCCCTGGACTATCTGGCGGGCCGGAGGGACACGCCGTAGGGGTGCCCCCATGTGGCCGCCCGCCGGTTCTCCGCCGAGGAATGTCTCCCCATCTATCCCGTAGGGGCGGGGCTTGCCCCTCCCGTTGTCCCGTTCTGCTATGATCTGCCTGAAATGCCGTAGGGGCGGGTCTCCTGACCCGCCCGCCGATTTTCCTCCGCAGAGATTAGAGCTTGAGCAATCAGGCGCGCCCGTTTGGTCCAGCGCGGCGGCGCGTCTTAATTTCGGACCGACAGCGGCGCGGATGCGGGGGCAGTCGTTGTCCCTCCCGCGCCTGACAGTGTTCGGTAGCCCCCTAGAATTGGGCCTCGTATTCTCCGGGGGACGGGGGGAGAACGAACTGGAGCCGGAGGGAACCTGTTCCCGACGGCGATGTGAGTCTCCCCCGGCGATCCTTTGGTTTCTTTCCCATCGCTGGGAAAGAAACTCGCCCCGCAGGGCGAAATCCTACGCGCAAAATGAAAGCCTTCCGGAAACCAGCGGGAGGGGCAAGCCCCTCCCCTGCGGGATGACAGGGAAAACGGTCCTCAGCAGAGGACGGGCGGGCCAGTGTCCGCCCCTACGGCGTTTTTAGCAGCCCCGTTTGGTTTCGGAGGGACAGGCGCGGTTTCATGGCTGTGGTGGCCATCGTATTGTGCAGGACCGTAATTGCCCCGTAGGGGCGGGTCTCCTGACCCGCCCGCCCTTTGTGGACCATGACGTCCGTAGGGCGCGATGACTCGGTGCGCCGCCCCGCAGGGCGAAATCCTACGCGCAAAATGAAAGCCTTCCGGAAACCAGCGGGAGGGGCAAGCCCCTCCCCTGCGGGATGACAGGGAAAACGGTCCTCAGCAGAGGACGGGCGGGCCAGTGTCCGCCCCTACGGCGTTTTTAGCAGCCCCGTTTGGTTTCGGAGGGACAGGCGCGGTTTCATGGCTGTGGTGGCCATCGTATTGTGCAGGACCGTAATTGCCCCGTAGGGGCGGGTCTCCTGACCCGCCCGCCCTTTGTGGACCATGACGTCCGTAGGGCGCGATGACTCGGTGCGCCGCCCCGCAGGGCGAAATCCTACGCGCAAAATGAAAGCCTTCCGGAAACCAGCGGGAGGGGCAAGCCCCTCCCCTACGGGACGGTGGGGGGACATTCCCCAGCGGAGAACAGGCAGGCGGCCACATAGGACCGCCGTCCCGATGAAGAGAAGAGAAAGAGAGTTGGTGACCCCATGGCAGAGATGACCCCCATGATGAAGCAATATCTGGAGATGAAGGAGCGCAACCCGGACTCCATCCTGTTTTTCCGGCTGGGCGACTTTTATGAGATGTTCAACGAGGACGCCCGGCTGGTGTCCAAGGAGCTGGACCTCACCCTCACCACCCGGGACCGGAACAAGCCTCCGGAGGAGCGCACCCCCATGTGCGGGGTCCCCTACCACTCCTGTGACAGCTACATCGCCCGGCTCATCGCCAAGGGGTACAAGGTGGCCATCTGCGAGCAGACAGAGGACCCGGCCACGGCCAAGGGGCTGGTGGACCGGGACATCATCCGGGTCATCACTCCAGGCACCGTCATTGCCTCTTCCATGCTGGAGGAGGGGCGGAACAACTTCCTCTGCGCCGTCTACGCCGACTCCACGGCCCTGGGCCTGTGCCTGTGCGACATCTCCACCGGAGAGGTGTTCGCCACCTCCTTCCCCAGCGGAGAGGAGGCCCTGCCCCATCTGGAGAACGAGCTGGGCCGCTTCCACCCCGCCGAGGCGGTGCTGTCCGACGGGGCCTGGAACCTGGAGGGGCTGACCGGCTTCCTCCGGGAGAAGCTGGGCTGCCTGTGTGAGAACGGGGGCGAGGGCCGCTTCCGCTATGATGTGTCCCGGACCCAGGTGGAGGGCCAGTTCCGGGCGGGGCTGGACTCCCTGCCGGAGGGGGACCGGGCGGCGGTGCAGGCCACCGGCGGTTTGCTGTCCTATCTCTATGAGACCCAAAAGACCGACCTGTCCCACATCGCGGTCTTTACCTACTACACTGCGGGCCAGTTCATGGAGCTGGACCTCACCGCCCGGCAGACCCTGGAGCTCACCGAGACCATGCGGGGCAAGGAGAAAAAGGGCTCTCTGCTCTGGGTGCTGGACAAGACCCGCACCGCCATGGGACACCGGCTCATCCGGGGCTGGCTGGAGCGGCCCCTCCTCTCCCCCGTTCAGATCGCCCGGCGGCAGCAGGCGGTGAACGACCTGGTGGGGGACATCATCACCCGGGAGGAGCTGGCCCTGGAGCTGCGGGAGGTCACCGACCTGGAGCGGCTCATCGGCCGGGTGGTGTACGGCTCCGCCGGCGGGCGGGACCTGGCCGCCCTGGGGACCGGCCTGGGCCGTCTGCCCCGGCTGCGGGAGCTGCTGGAGGGCTGCCCCTCCGCCCTGCTCCAGTCCCTGCGGGAGGAGCTGGACGACCTGCCCCAGCTGCGGGACCTGCTCCAGCGGGCCCTGGTGGACGAGCCCCCCTTCTCCGTCCGGGAGGGAAAGTTTATCCGGGAGGGGTACAGCGAGGAGGTGGACCGCCTCCGCAACGTCATCGACCACGGGGCGGAGCTGCTGGCCGACCTGGAGGGCCGCACCAAGGAGCAGACGGGCATTCGGAACATGAAGGTGGGCTATAACAAGGTCTTTGGCTATTACATCGAGGTAGCCAAATCCCAGACGGACCTGGTCCCCCAGGACTGGGTGCGCAAGCAGACCACCGTCAACGCCGAGCGGTATATCTCCCAGGAGCTGAAGGAGCTGGAGCACACCATCCTCTCCGCCCAGGACAAGGTGGTAGCCCTGGAGTACCAGCTGTTCGTGGAGCTGCGGGAGGAGGTCTGCGCCCATGTGGCCCAGATCCAGGCCGCCGCGGCGGCGGTGGCCCAGGTGGATGTGCTCACCTCCTTTGCCGTGGTGGCGGCGGCCAACCAATACTGTATGCCTCTGGTGGACAGCTCCTCTGTCCTGAGCATCACGGAGGGGCGGCACCCGGTGGTGGAGAAGATGCTGAAAAACGCCGTGTTTGTCCCCAACGACACCCACATGGACGACGGGGACGACCTGTGCGCCATCATCACCGGCCCCAATATGGCGGGCAAGTCCACCTATATGCGCCAGGTGGCCCTCATCGTCCTCATGGCCCAGATGGGCTCCTTCGTCCCGGCCCGCTCCGCCCACATCGGGGTGGTGGACCGGGTGTTCACCCGCATCGGGGCCAGCGACGACCTGGCCGCCGGACAGTCCACCTTTATGGTGGAGATGAGCGAGGTGGCCCAGCTGCTGAAAAACGCCAGCCGCCGCTCCCTGCTCATCCTGGATGAGATCGGACGGGGGACCTCCACCTATGACGGCATGGCCATCGCCCGGGCGGTGCTGGAGCACTGCGCCGACCGCCGCCGCCTGGGGGCCAAGACCCTCTTTGCCACCCACTACCACGAGCTCACCGTCCTGGAGGGGCAGATCGCGGGGGTGAAAAACTATAACATTGCCGCCAAAAAGAAGAAGGGCGAGGTCATCTTCCTGCGGAAGATCGTCCGGGGGGGCGCGGACCAGAGCTATGGCATCGAGGTGGCCAAGCTGGCCGGCGTCCCGGACCGGGTGGTCCGCCGGGCCCGGGAGATCCTGGAGGAGCTGGAGAACGGCTCCGCCCCCGTAGGGGCCGATGTCCCCATCGGCCCGTCCTCTCATGACGAGCAAATTTCTCTGGGCGACCTGGGCGGCCAGACCGTGCTGAACAAGCTGCGCATGACCGATGTGAACATCCTCTCCCCCATCGAGGCCCTGAATCTGCTGGCCGAGCTGAAGCAGGATCTGAACGGGGGCTGAGGGACTGGGAAGAATTGTCCGCGGCAGACGGACAAGAGACTCGCTTTCACAGAGGGGTGAGACCATGACCTATCGCTATCTCGACCGCGTCTATTTGAGGGAGCCTGTCCCGGCGGGCAGCTATCTGGCCGCCCTGCCGTCGGTGCGGGCGTTGGGGGACCGGGAGCATCCCCTGAAGATCCCCGCCGACGTGACCTTCCTTGTGGGGGAGAACGGAACGGGCAAGTCCACCCTGCTGGAGGCGGTGGCGGTGGCCTGCGGCTTCAACGCCGAGGGCGGGACCCGGAATTTCAGCTTCTCCACCCGGGAGACCCACTCCCCCCTGTACCGGTATCTCACGGTGGGGCGGACGGCCTATCCCAGAGACGGCTTTTTCCTCCGGGCGGAGAGCTTTTACAACGTGGCCACCAACATCGACGAGATGGATGAGGAGCCGGGGCCGGGCGGACGGGTCATCGACAGCTACGGCGGGGTGTCCCTCCACCGCCAGTCCCACGGGGAGAGCTTCCTCTCCCTGGTGGAGCACCGCTTCGGCGGACAGGGGCTCTATCTGCTGGACGAGCCGGAGGCCGCCCTGTCCCCCTCCCGGCTGATGACCCTGCTGGTCCACATCCGCCATCTGGTGGGGCAGGACTCCCAGTTCCTCATCGCCACCCACTCCCCCATCCTGATGGCCTATCCCGGGGCCTGCATCTATCAGCTGTCAGAGGCGGGGATCGCCCGGGTGGACTACCGGGATACGGAGCACTACCGGCTGACCCGGCGGTTCCTGGAGGCCCCGGAGCGGATGATGGAGCTGCTGTTTCAAGAGTTGTAGGGGCGGCCCGCCGCCCCATGTCAGAAACCTGTGCAAGGAAGAGGTACACCATGCCAAACATCCAAGTTTTAGACCCCCATGTGGCCGACCTGATCGCCGCCGGAGAGGTGGTGGAGCGGCCCGCCTCCGTGGCCAAGGAGCTGATGGAGAACGCCATTGACGCCGGGGCGTCCAGCGTGACGGTGGAGATCGCCCACGGCGGCCTCACCTTCCTGCGGGTGACCGACGACGGGAAGGGGATCCCGTCGGACCAGCTCCGGACGGCCTTTCTCCGCCACGCCACCAGCAAGCTGCGCACCGAGTACGACCTGGAGGCCATCGGCACCCTGGGCTTCCGGGGGGAGGCCCTGGCGGCCATCGCCGCCGTCTCCCGGGTGGAGGTGATGAGCCGGACAGCGGACGCCCCGCTGGGGGCCTCCCTGGCCCTGGAGGGGGGCGAGCCCGGCCCGGTGGAGGAGGCGGGCTGCCCCCTGGGGACCACGATGGTGGTGCGTGACCTGTTTTACAATACCCCCGCCCGGCTGAAGTTTATGAAGAAGGACGCCGCTGAGGGGGCCGCCGTGTTCGCGGTGGTCCAGCGGGTCGCCCTGTCCCACCCGGAGGTGAGCGTGAAGTTCCTCCGGGACGGGAAGCAGGAGCTGCTCACCCCCGGGGACGGACAGCTGCAAAGCGCCGTATACGCCGTTCTGGGCCGGGAGCTGGCCCTGGGCTTCACCCGGGTGAAGGGCTCTGGGGAGGAGATGTCGGTCACCGGCTTTGTGTCCAAGCCCGCCTGCTGCCGGGCCAGCCGGAACTGGCAGTTCTTCTTTGTCAACGGCCGGCAGGTGAAGTCCCGGCTGATGCTGGCCGCCCTGGAGGAGGCCTACCAGAACCAGAAGATGGTGGGCCGCTTCCCCGCCTGTGTGCTCCACCTGGGGGTGAAGCTGAGCGCGGTGGATGTGAATGTCCACCCCGCCAAGACGGAGGTGAAGTTCGGCAGCGAGCGGGCGGTGTTCAGCGCCGTGTACCACGCGGTGCGCGCCGCCCTGGAGGGGGACCGCACCCGGCCCGCGGCGGTGCTGGAGCCCGCCCGGCCTGCCTCGGTACCCGCGCGCTCCCCCGCGCCTGCTCCGGCGGCGGAGCCCACCCGGACCGAGGCGTCCGCCCCCCTGCTGGCCGTCCATGACTCCGCCAGCCCGGTCCCGAAGCGGCCGGTTCGGAGCGATCCGCTCCTCCGGCCCCAGGCGCTGTCCCCCCAGCCTGTCCGCCCTGCCCCTGTCCCGCCGGAGCGGACAGGCTCCGTACCCCCCGTGAACAGGGAAACTACTTGTCGGAAGCAGGCGGGACCTGCCCTCACTCCTGTGGAAGAAAATGTGGATAATGTGGATAAGTCGGTGGACAATGTGGAAAACGTCCGCCAGATGGCGACAGATCCTGTCGAAAACAGGCCGGAGCCGCCCTGTCCCGCCCCTGAAGAGACGAAAAAAGCGCCGGAGATGCCCGGGGAGCCGGCTCCGGAGAGCCTGCTCCCCCAGGAGGAGCCCTGGCGGCTGGCAGGCGAGGTGCTGAACACCTACATCATCGTGGAGCAGGGGGACAAAGTGCTGTTCATCGACAAGCACGCCGCCCACGAGCGGATGAACTTCGACCGCATGAAGGCGGAGGGCTACGATCCCATGTCCCAGACGCTCCTGGCCCCGGCGGTGTGCCGCCTGTCCCCGGAGGAGCACGCCGCGCTGACCGCCCGGCTCCCCCTGCTGGAGGAGTTCGGCTTTGCCGCGGAGGACTTCGGCGGCGGGGCTCTCATCGTCCGCCGGGCCCCCTTTGACGTGGATCCGGGGGACATTGAGGCCACCCTCACCGAGATCGCCCGGAAGCTGCTGTCCACCGGCTCCGCCGACCCGGCGGCGGCCCGGGACGAGCTGCTCCACACCATGGCCTGCAAGGCGGCCATCAAGGGGGGCTGGCGCACCAGCCCCCAGGAACTGGAGCGGGTGGCCCGGGCGGTGATGTCCGACCAGGTCCGCTATTGCCCCCACGGCCGTCCCGTGGCCATCGAGCTGACCCGGGGACAGCTGGAAAAGCAGTTCAAGCGGGCCTGAGGCCCGGCAGGATACTTGCAATTTTACTTCGGAGGTGGTACGATGCCCCCAAAGATCCTGGTGATCGTCGGCCCCACAGCCTCGGGCAAGACCCGGCTGGCGGTGGAGCTGGCCCATGAGTGGAACGGAGAGGTGGTCTCCGCCGACTCCATGCAGGTCTACCGCCGCATGGACATCGGCACGGCCAAGCCCACAGCGGAGGAGATGGACGGGATCCCACACCACATGATCGACGTGGCCGACCCCGGGGAGGACTTCTCCGCCGCCCGGTATGTGGAGATGGCCTCGGCCTGTGTGGATGGGATCCTGGCCCGGGGCAGGCTGCCCATCGTGGCCGGGGGGACAGGGCTGTATATCGACTCCCTGCTCTCCGGGCGGACCTTCGCCGCCTTCTCCCCCGACAGCCCCCTGCGGGGGGAGCTGGAGGCTGAACTGGCCCGGCGAGGCGGGGCGGCCATGCTGGAGGAGCTGGCCCGGGTGGATCCGGAGACCGCCGCGCGCCTCCACCCCAACGACCACAAGCGCATCGTCCGGGCCCTGGAGGTGTTCCGCTCCACCGGCAGGACCATCTCCCAGCACGACCGGGAGACCCGTGCCCTCCCCCCCCGCTATGACGCACTCACCATCGGCCTGACCTTCCGGGAGCGGGCCGACCTGTGGGCCCGCATCGACCGGCGGGTGGACCAGATGGCCCGGGACGGCCTGGAGGCGGAGGTGCGGGGGCTGCTGTCCTCTGGGCTGCCCCGGACGTGCACCGCCATGCAGGCCATTGGCTATAAGGAATTTGTGGCCGCGGTGGATGGACAGATTTCCTGGAAGGAGGCGGAGGAACTGGTGAAGCTCCGCTCCCGGCAGTATGCCAAGCGGCAGCTGACCTGGTTCCGCCGCCGGGAGGGGACCCAGTGGATCACCTGGGAGAAAGAACCAGATTTTGGCACTGCCCGGCGGCGTTCGACGGAATTTATCCGGGAGGCTGGGTTAGGATAGAGGCACTTCAAGCGCGGCTCCGGCCGGGGCCCCGCCAGAGAAAAAAGGAGTGCTACATCATGCAGAAAACAAATAACCTCCAGGAGATCTTCCTCACCCAGGTCCGCCGGGACCGCCGCCCCGTGACCATGTTTTTGATGAACGGTTATCAGATGCGGGGCTATGTCACCGGCTTTGACGCCTTCACGGTGGTCCTCAGCAGCGACGGCAAGCAGATGGTCATTTACAAGCACGCCATCTCCACCATCGTGCCTGAGCGCCCCGTGGCGCTGTGCGAGCCCGGGGAGGTCTGAGACGTCCCCGCCCCGGGACATGCGGAGGGCGGCCCGGCCCGCCCTCCGCCCGGGGATCTATGAGCTCTGCCTCCGCCCGGCGGGGCCGGAGCTGATGGATCCCACGGATTTCAAGAGAAAGAGAGAACTGCCATGAAACAAGGGAAAGCCCTGATCACCTTTGTGATGGTCCTGCTGGCGGCCGCCCTGACGTGCTATTTGGGCTATTATGTGTGGGATACCTTTCAGGAGCCCTTTACCACCACCTACGCCTATGAGTATGAGCTCAACGACAGCGTGGAGGCCGAGGGCCTCATCGTCCGCCGGGAGCAGGTGCTCCCCGGCGCTCAGGGGATCCTGGATGTGACCCGGGGCGAGGGGGAGCAGGTGGGGCTGGGCCAGCAGATCGGTCTGGTCTATCGGGATGACCAGGCCCAGCAGGCCCAGGAGCAGCAGGAGGCCCTGCGGATGGAGCTGGTCCAGCTCCGGTACGCCATCGGCCAGGGCGGAGACGCCGCCTCAGCGGCCAGAGTGGATGAGGAGATCCTCCAGGCCCTGGTGGCGCTGCGCAGCTCCGCCGCCCTGAACGATTACAGCAGCCTGGAGGACCAGGTGCTGGAGGTGAAGAGCAGTGTGCTGCGCCGGGAGTACGCCTATGGCGCGGATCTGAGCGCGGTAGACCTGGCCGCCCGCCTCACCGAGATGACCGCCCAGTATGAGGCGCTGCGGGCCCAGAACTATGACGCCGTCACCCGGATCACCGCCCCGGTGTCCGGGACCTTCTCCGCCCTGGTGGACGGGTATGAGACCCTGATCGATCCGGATACCGCCCTCCAGCTGACCCCGGAGGGGTTGTCCGGCCTGATGAAGCAGCCCCCGGAGGCCGACCGCACCGCGGCGGGGAAGCTCATCACCTCCAACCAGTGGCAGTTTGCCGCCCTGGTCACCCAGGAGGAGAGGGAGCGGCTGGCGCGGGAGAGCGGCGTGACCCTCCGCTTTGCCAGCGACTTTACCCAGGACATCCCCATGGAGGTGGTCCGGGTGGGAGAGCCGGAAAACGGACAGGCGGTGGTGGTGCTGTCCACCGACCACTGCCTGGAGCAGACCACCCTGCTGCGCCGCCAGACGGCGGAGCTGATCTTTGACAGCCGGAGCGGCCTGCGGGTGCCGAAGGGGGCGGTGCGCATGATCGACGGGACGCGGACCGATGAGGAGACCGGCGAGACCACCCAGTACAGCACCCTGGGCGTCTATGTGGTGACGGCGGGCCGGGCGGAGTTCAAGCCGGTGGAGATCCTGGCCGAGGGGGACGAGTTCTATGTGGTCCGTTCGGTGAACCAGGACCGGAAGGCGCTGCGGGCCGGGGACGAGGTGGTCATCCGGGGCACCGGCCTGTACGATGGAAAGCTGCTGGAGTTCTGACGGGCGCGGCCTGCCGGAGGAACAGCCAGAGACAGAAATACAGAAAGAGGGAGCGGAAATGTCTATTCAGGAGCACGTCAATACAGTCAAAGAGACCATCGCCGCCGCCGCCCGGGCGGCGGGGCGGGACCCGGGGGAGATCACCCTGTGCGCCGCCACCAAGGTGCAGACGGACGATACCATTCGTCAGGCCATCGCCGCGGGGATCGCGGTGTGCGGCGAGAACCGGGTCCAGGAGCTCACCGCTCACCTGGCCGCCGGCGCCTATGCCGGGGCCCAGGTCCATTTCATCGGCCACCTCCAGACCAACAAGGTCAAGCAGGTGGTGGGAAAGGCGGCGCTGATCCACTCGGTGGACTCCCAGCGGCTGCTTCAGGCCATCGACAGCCAGGCGGGCAAGCTGGGCCTGGTGCAGGACATCCTGCTGGAGGTCAACATCGCCGGGGAGGAGAGCAAGGGGGGCTGCACCCCGCAGGAGGCGGAGGAGCTGGCCGCCCTGGCGGAGGGGATGGACCATGTGCGCCTGCGGGGGCTGATGGCCATCCCTCCGGTTTCTCCGGAGCCTGGGGCCAACCGCCCGTTTTTTGCGGCGATGCGTCAGCTTTTTGTTGACATAAAGGGAAAAATGGCCCATAATCAAGACGATATGGATTGCCTGTCCATGGGCATGAGCGGGGATTATGCCGACGCCATCGCCGAAGGCTCCACGCTGGTGCGGGTGGGGACCGCCCTGTTCGGGCCCCGGCCCCCCATGACAAAGCAATAAGGTCCGCGTATACTTCCTGAGAAAAGAGGGTTTCACTATGGGATTTTTGGACGAGTTTAAGCGGCTGGCCCACCCCTATGAGGATGAGGAAGAGGACAACTTCGAGGACGACTTTGACGCCTCCCCCCGTCCCATCGAGCGCCGGGAGCGGGAACGCGCCCCCCGGAGCGAACCGGCGTACTCCAGCCCCGTGATGGACGAGCTGGAGGCCCGCCGGAGCAACAAGGTGGTCAATATCCGGGCTGCCACCCAGCTCCAGGTGGTGCTGGTCAAGCCGGAGCGCTTTGAGAACGCCAGCGAGATCGCCGACCACCTGCGGGAGAAGCGCACGGTGGTGCTGAACCTGGAGTCCACCAATAAGGAAATTGCCCGCCGCCTGCTGGACTTCCTGTCCGGCGTGGCCTATGCCAACGAGGGCAAGATCAAGAAGGTGGCCATCTCCACCTACATTATCACCCCCTATAACGTGGACATTCTGGGGGATCTGATCGACGAGCTGGAGAACAACGGGCTGTATTTTTAAGGGGAGGACCCCATGAAGAAAAAATACCTGGTCCCGGCCGCGGCTGCCGCGGCGGCGCTGGTCCTGCTGGCCGCCGCCCTCCTGTGGTACGGGCGGAGCCGGTCATTCCGGGCGGTGTTTCCACTGTCCGGCTCTGTGGAGGTGTCCTGCCGGGCCCAGTGGACGCCGGAGGAGGGACAGGGCTATGCCCGGGACCTGACCGGGGAACAGACCAGCCAGGTGCTGGGAGCCCTGAAGGAGCAGCAGCTCCGCCGCCGGTATGGGGACCTTCTGCCCTGGGGCGGGGAGGGGCCGGTGACCTCCTCCATGGGGGAGAGCCTGCTGCTCACCTTCCGGGACCGGAGCGGGGTGTCCTGTGAGCTGCTGTTTTTGGGGGACCGGATGTGGCTCCACGACCTGGAGCGGGACTGGGGGGCCAGCTATTCCCTCTCCGGCGGCCAGGTCTTCCAGGAGGAGTTGACCGGCGTTGTCTATGAGCTGGTGCGCCCCAAGGCGGAGACCGTGGGGACGGTGTACGCGGATCTGGACGGGGACGGCTCTGACGAGACGGTGCGGCTGTGCGCGGAAGAGACGGTGGAGCCCGACGAGAGCGGGGTCCCTCTGGTCACCGATGAGGCGGCCCTGCGCCCCTACCGCCTGGAGACGGAGGTGGACGGCCGGGCGGCGGCCTGCGCCCTTGGGGATGCGGGAGAGCGGTACGAAGGAGTGGCGCGCCTGTTTGTCACCGCGGACCGGGCCGGTGCGCCGGTGATCGTGGCTGGGCTGTCCGAGGAGGGGGAGAGCGGAGAACTCGCGGTATACGCCCTCTCCTGGGACTCCGGGACCGGCTCCTTCGTCCGGCTGGAGGCGCCCAGGTACTCCATTCAGGGGCTTTTGGAGGGAACAACGGCCCATGTGGTGGTGCCGGAGACCGGAAATGCGGAGGACTTGGATCTGAACTGGTGGCTGTCCCGGCAGAACGCCCAGACTGCCCCGGAGGCAGGACAGCCCGGAGCCCCGGAGCAGGCCGGTGGGATCTGCGGCGTGGGACCGGCGGAACAGGGGATCCAAGTGGTCCAGCCCCTGTGGAACAGGGACCAGGCAGAGAAAATGGGCTGGCTGGTGACCCAGGTGACCTGGAAGGACAGAGAGCCGGCGGTGGTCAGCCAATATTTTGACTGGCAGGCCGAAGCCGCGGAAGATGTGCTGCGCTGAGACCGGCGCTTTGATTAGGAGGTAATGAACGATGCTGACTCCCCAGGAGGTTTCCGAGCGCGCCTTTCCCAAGGCGTCCTTCGGCGGGTATAATATGACCCAGGTGGACGAGTTCCTGGACGTGCTGACCGAGGATTACAGCGCCCTGTACAGCGAGAATGCGGTGCTCAAAAGCAAAATGAAGGTGCTGGTGGAGAAGGTGGAGGAGTACCGCTCCACAGAGGAGGCTATGCGGAAGGCCCTGATGACCGCCCAGCGCATGGCGGATGACCTGGTGAAAGAGGCCGAGCAGAAGCGGGACCAGATCCTTCAGGAGGCTGCCGCGGAGGCACAGAAGAAGGTGGACTCCATCCGCCAGGAGGCGGAGGCGGAGCAGTTCCGCCTGGCCGCGGCCCAGAAGGAGACTGCGGGCTATGTGGCCAAGGTGAAGGCCCTCCACGCCCAGGCCCAGGCCTATCTGGATCAGCTGGACCAGCTGGTCCCCGCGGCCCCCGACCAGCAGGAGGAGAAGATGGAGGAGGCCGTCTCCGACATCGACGACAGCGTCCAGCGCTTGGTAGCCCAGGCCATGGCGGAGGCCGCTGCGGAGAACGAGAAGGTCCGCCAGGCTGGGGAGAGCCAGCCTGCCGAAGATCTGTCCGATACCGCCGAGTTTCCGGCACAGAAGGTTCAACCGGAGGAAAACGGGGACATGGAAAAGACCACCCGGATCGACTTTGGAGAGCTTCAGTTCGGTCGGGACTATGAGATCAAGTAGATCCATTTCGGTCCTGCCCTCAGAAATCGCCCGGCCGCGCCTATCGTGCGTGTCAGCGGCTTCCGCTTGTGTTTTTTCCTCAAATGTGTTATACTGAGGGCCCTGAGAGGGGCAGAATACGGCATACAGCCGGAGGGAGGTGCCTGACCTGGGAGAGGGTATCAAGATCGTGGCCAAAAACAGCAAAGCCTACCACGACTACTTCATTGAGGAAAAATATGAGGCCGGCATCGAACTGGCCGGTACCGAGGTCAAGTCCATCCGCCAGGGCCATGTGAATCTAAAGGACTCCTTCTGCCTCATTAAGGACGGAGAGATGTCTGTCATTGGAATGCACATCAGCCCCTATGAGAAAGGCAACATCTTTAACAAGGACCCTCTGCGGCAGCGCCGCCTGCTGATGCACAAACGGGAGATCCTGAAGCTTTTTGCCAGGATCAAGCAGGACGGCTACTCCCTGATCCCCCTGTCCATCTACTTCCGTGGGCCAAGAGTCAAGCTGGAGCTGGGCCTGGCCAAGGGCAAAAAGCTCTATGATAAGCGGGAATCTGCGGCCAAACGAGACGCCAAGCGGGAGATGGACCGAACGATGAAATCCAGAGGCCGGTACTGAGATGATCCGGCGGACGGCCCCTGGGCCGTCACAGAAAGGAGTGCTTTTTATGGCACAGAACCCCATTGTCACCATCGAGATGGAGGACGGCGGCGTCATCAAGGCGGAGCTCTATCCCCAGACGGCGCCCAACACGGTCAATAACTTTATCAGCTTGATCCAGAAGGGCTATTATGACGGCCTGATCTTCCACCGGGTGATCCCCGGCTTTATGATCCAGGGCGGCTGCCCCGATGGGACCGGCATGGGCGGTCCCGGCTACTCCATCAAGGGCGAGTTCACCCAGAACCGCTTCCGGAACGACCTGACCCATGACCGGGGCGTGCTGTCCATGGCCCGGACCATGGCTCCCGACTCCGCGGGCAGCCAGTTCTTTATCATGGTGGAGAAGGCCCCCCATCTGGACGGCCAGTATGCCTCCTTCGGCAAGGTCATCGAGGGCATGGAGGTGGCGGACGCCATTGTCTCCACAAAGCGGGACTGGAACGACAAGCCCCGCCAGCCCCAACGGATGAAGAAGGTCAGCGTGGACACCTTCGGCGTGGACTATCCTGAGCCTGAGAAGGTCTGATTTTTCCCGAGTAAGCATCTTCCGTACCGGCGCGCAAGGGCGCGCCGGTACGGCTCCAGCTTTTGATTTTCCCCAACCTGAGCGCTTTTCTCCCAAACGGCGGCGGAGCCGCCGTCCCAAGCCGAAGCCCAGCGCAGCGGGTTCGGTTTGGAGAGGAGGAGCAGCGAAATGAGCGAGCTTTCGGCTTTAGCCGGAAGCGAGGGATATGGAGCTTGCGACGACGAGGGGGCGTACCGGTTTCGACGGGGACACGGAAGTGGAAATAGCGGGCGGTGGCGCCTGGCCACCTTAAAACGGGCATTCTTTATAAATTAAAGAACAACGATAACTACGCTTACGCTGCCTGATTAACGGCGGCCGTCTGACCCGGAAGGACCACGAGCCGGGATCAGGCGTCGTTTAGTGGTGCACGTGCGCCGGCAAAGCTTTGAGCCGGCCATGAATCATGAAGCTTACCTGACCTCCAGGCGTGACGGCTTGCCTGGAGCGAGGGGAACAGGGCGGTCACGCCGCCCGGAATAACCGTCTGCGCCCGGAGAAGTTTCCATGGAAGGGTTTTCGGACGGGAGTTCGACTCTCCCCGCCTCCACCATTGAGCGCAAATCCGAACCCTACATTGTTTGGGGTACGGTATTTGTGCAAACGAAAAGACACACCTTACCATAATCGGTAGGGTGTGTCTCTTTTTATTCTTCGCCGGTGAACCCGTTGGCCTTGGCACATTTCAAAGCACCGAGAACCAATTTGTGCCGTTTCAGTTCCTTTTCGTAAACGGCTCTCGGAACACCTTCGGAAATCGGGGAAGCGGTTAAAACTCTCTTTCGATCTCTGACTACCTTCCCCTCATAGTAAGAGATTACATCGTCAATGTTCATCATATCGCAGGACTTTCCAAAGAACCTTCCGTTTCCTGTTTGGGTGTAAATTGGACAGCTTTTGCGGCTGCATACTTTATACCTTCCCCGTCTGCACTGGTATTCTCAGCTCGGCTCTTATCCACGATACGGACAAGCACAATAGATATTGCAGTTCCGATAGGGGTAAACACTACCGTCCAGCAAGCTAAGGCACCGGTGTACTGATATTTGATACTCAAGACTGCAAGAATAAATCCTCCTACGAGTCCTATGAGTAACAGGAATACCAGTAAAACAGCCAGACAGTTAGTAAAGCCGAGCCGTTCCAGCAAGACAAGAAAGCGGCTTTTGGTAGGAGCCACCCTCTTGCCGGTTCCCATCAGGCCAGACCGTGTTCTTTTGCGAAGCGATAAAACAGCACAGCCGCCTGTTCACGAGTCAGAGGGTCGGCCCACATCATATTAGGCTGACCATCTACGGTAGTACCGTTACCGGCAAACAGACTAACTCGGATTGCCCATTCACGAGCTTCGGCACTCCACTCGCCGCAATCGTTGTCTTGGAGACTCTTACGATACTCATTCATGGCGATTTTGAACTTCTCATTGAACTCGGTCTGAGTCATCTCTTCCTCTTCCTTTCCGCTCAGGCGTTTATTAACCTCTTCTGCGATTTGACCATGCCGAGAGTAGAGGTATTCTCCCGGACAGCTTTTGTTGGCGAACCATCTGTGTACGGTCATGACCATTTCATTCGCCTTTGGCGTGTACGCCAGCGTCTTGTCCTTGTCCCCAAACCATAAGAGCTTGGTCTTGCCGTTTCTTCGGCAAATATCAGTAACAAGGTCAAGCATGGCGGCAAACGCTTTTTCTGTAACGGTATACGGCTCATTACTTTCACTCGCTACTTCCAAGGTGATTGCACGATGGTCATTGGCAGAAGAAGAGCTGCACCAGGAACGGTCACTCTCGCTGACACACAGACCGATACTCCCATCATAACCAACGACATAATTACAGGACGCTTGCTTGCTGGTGGGCTGAAAAACCTCACAGCCCCTTTTTGCCGTAACCTGACCGACAAAACAATGAATGGTAATGCGGTCAATGGAATGGTTACGGGGGCTGTTTTTATTTGGAGAAATCAGGGTGTAGGTTGCTAAAGTGCTGTTACTCATTCTTCTCACCCCACCCCATAATCTCACGCAGCTTATCAAATCCAAACATTGCGGCATACGCTACCATGAAACCGATCACCACGAAAGATACAACGATGTACCAAGTGATAGGTAAAGCCTTAATCTGATAATAGGCAAAACCGGAAGCCATAGTGAGGGCAATAGCCACAATCAGGGCCAAAATATTTGTAGGCAACTTGTCCCAGGTTACCTTCTTTGCAACCTCGACAATCACATTAGTGAGAGCTACCAGAACACCGATGATGGGGATAATAACAGACAAATCCATAATGAATCTCCCTTCTGTTTAGTGTGGTTAGTGAATCATTTTCGGTTTTTCATATAAACTCTCTTATAGGAACGCTCTCTAAGAGGGATTTATAGCAAATTGCGAAAATGATTCACTAAATCCACTACAAGTCACTGAAAATATTTGGTCATGCTCCTTTGTGGAACTCTTCAAGGTCGGAAATACGATGGTTGATGACCTTAATTTGCTCTTCCACTACGGGCATACGCTTTGCGAAGTTGTTGTGTTCCCTAACTTCACGGGTAAGCTCGTCCAACTTTGTTTCTGTGATTGCCTGTTGCTTATCCAGCTTCAAGTCCATTGTATGAGAACTCTTGTTGCTGGAATAAACAACACCAATCAGAGCAAGTCCCCCCGTGATGATAGCCGTAATAATTGACTCGATCATTCCAGACCTCCTGCTTACACCACGGAGTTAATGACTTCACTCACAACGGATTTCAGGTTAAACAGGTTAGGAACCTGTTCCAGAGTGAATACACCACACAGAACCAGGCTAATCCAAGTTTTGACCAGGCCGCTGTCCTTCGTAAACTTCATTATCACTCACCTCCTTCCATTACAGAAATGACTACCTCACGCAGATTGCTCAGGTGGGGGACTTGCTCGATGGTATAGGAACCCTGTTTGATAAGGTTTACCCAGGTTTTAACCAAACCGCTATCTTTGTTGAACATCTCCGTTACCTCCTGTTATTCTGAATAGGGAAGTGCGCTGGCAATCAGAATAGATAACTCCGCAAGAGCGGTATCAATCTGAATTTGCTTAGCTTCCTGAGCCGCTGCCTGTTCTTTCTGGTAGGCAGCTTCGCTGATCTCACCCAGGACAACCGTCTCAGTTCCTTCCAGCTCGTCCTTGCCGTCCAAATGGTAGACCGTACCTTCCAGTACGACACCCTGAGCGTTATGGGCTTCACAAAGGCCATAGCAGCCGTTATCCTGCTTTCTGACCCAGACCGGGTTCGTGACCGTAGCCAGAATATCTTCGCCTTTGAACATTCGATACATTGCTTTCCCAACCTTTCTTATTCGGATAGAAGCCAAACATGGATTTGAAATACTGATTGGTGCGCTCTCTCACCTTGAAGCTGTTGCCTCGCTTCATGTGTCCGTGGTAGCTGTCAATGGAATTGCGGATGTCCGACAGAGCCATTTCACCTCGTTCGACCTTCCCGTGGAAGGAGCGGAGCTTGCGCCGAATGAGCTTGGTGGAATGAGGGTTCATCTTCAAAATCACCTTACCTTGCGGGGTGATGATGAACTTGGTCTTCAACCACCGGTAGAAATCGGCCAGAGGAATTACCCGGGTCTTCTTCCAGTTGAGCCGCAGTCCCAGATGCCGTGTGACCTCTTCCAGCCCGAGCATACATTCACCTTTCAGGTAGTCCAGGTCTTCGTGAATGGCATAGCCGTCATCCATGTACCGGGCATATCCTTCAATTCCCAGGACTTCTTTGAAATAGTGGTCAACCGGACTCGGCAACAACAGAGCGTTTGTCTGGCTGATCTGACTGCCCAGGCCGAGGCCCACGGGGCCGAAGTCTGCGATAAAGCTGTTGTGCAATTCCCGAACACGGTCATCGTGGAGCCGCCGTTCCGCTTCCCGCAGCAGCGGGGCATGGGGAGCGTCATCGAAGAAGCTCTTGAAGTCGTATATCAGGATGCCGCCGCTCAGGCCGTGTTTGCGGAAGTGTCGTTCCAGGTGATAGACCATGCGCCGCAGAGCGAAGTCCATTCCCCGGTGTTTCAGGCTGGCGGAATTGTCGTAGATGAAAGAGGCGGAGTAGATCGGAACAATGCAGTAGTCACATAGGCACTTCTGAACCGTCCGCTCCGAGATGTGGACAGACCGGATGTGCCGTTTCTTCCCTCGCTCCATGATGTAAAACTCATGGAACCCTCGGTGAATGAAAGTGCCGTTTTTCAGGGACAATAGGGTGAGGGCCACATTCGGTATCAGATCACCGATATACCGCTGAGTCGAACTTTTCCAATACACTCCTTTACAACACTTTTTCGCTGAGAGATATAGATGCCGGAACGAAAAGACTTCATCGAAATCACCACAGGCCATGCTTCGTTTAAGTCGGGCCTCGTCCCTTTTCGCTTTCCTGCGTTGATAACGGATTTCTCTCCGTTCCTCGCTTGTCATAAAAAGGGTTCCCTCCGTACAGTCTTGTTGTAGGGTACGGGTTATAACTGCATAGTGGTACCAGCCATGAAATGAGCTACCGTACAATCGCTCACCATGCAAGCAGCGTCCGGCTGACCACATCGGAAACTCCCGTTGCCGGAATGGGCATATTTCAGGCGATATGCCCGGATGTTTTAGCCTTTCGGCAGGGTACAAGTCCTCCCTCTGCAAAAGGTTCTGATTTCACCCAAAGGGGCTACTACGACTGACCTATACGAAGTTGCAGAGTCCGAAGGACACGCCATTACTGTTGTTGGCGTTGTTATTGTTGGCGTTGCCCGAACTGTTCACATTGCAGAAATTGTTGGTGTTGCCGGAATTAGGCGACCGCTCCCACCAGTTGTTCGCAGAACAAGCAAGGATTACAGGACTTGACCCATATCTGAAAACTCACGCCGGGAGGCTCTTGAACCTCTCGTTGTCAGCTTTCTTCACTTTGGCGATCAGCTTCGCTTCCTCTACGATGTATTCCCCGAACTCCTGCATGGCATGGTCAATCCAGGGGCATTTCTCAGGGTTTTGAAGAATAGCATCGTAGAGCAAGGTCAGCTTCGGACTGAGATTTTGGAGGGCAATGTTGGCTCTCGTCAGGCAGTCCCGGCGCATCTGAGCCTCATGCTGGTTCTTCGGATAGATATTGTTCGCTGCCCGAACCTCGTCATGAACCGTGGTGGCGAGAGCCATGAGCTTGTAAAGGAGATAGGGGCCGTACCGCTTGGGAGCTTTGGTGACCACCGAGAAGGTGTGCGCTTCCAACTTCCTTGCGGTATCTACAAACTGCATGGTACTCTCGCCACGCATGGCCTTGATGACTGACATGATTTACCCTCCTACGCCGCCCCTTCCGGGGCGGGATTATACAGATATTGGATTAAACGCAGAAGCCGAAGGACACGCCAATACTGCCGTAGGCGTAGCTATAGTCGGCGTAGCCCGAACCGTTCACACAGCAGAAAGTGGAGGTGTAGCCGGAACAAGGCGACCGCTCCCACCAGTAGTCCGCAGAACCATTGACCTTCTTAATCCGGCTGTTACCGGCCTTGTACCATTCGTACTGCGTACCCTCACCGGCGACCGAGTAAGTGGTAGTGCCAAAAATCTCAATCTCGGACAGGAGGAAGAGGTCATCATTGGTCTGCTGGGTTCCAGAGGAAGAGCCTCCACCGGTGCCGGACTTCTTCTTGACGGTCTTGATGACATTGCGAAGAGCTGCCGGGAGCTGGCTCTTGTAGGTGGACATTCTGCCTCTCATGGCAGAGCCGTTCCAGCCGCCAGTATTGGTATTGCTGGTGTTCATCTTCTGGGTCTGGTTCAGGCAGTCCACAAGCTGGAAAGAATAAGCGGCTTTACCGCCAGACACCTTATCGTCATGGTTGAAGCCGATGATCTGCACCTCATAATTGGTTCCGCCGATATTGACGGTCTTCGAGTCGCCCACCTTGAAGAACTGCTGGGCCATGCCCAGACGGCCACAAATGTCAATGTCTGCCCAATCCGTGTCGTTCAGGTTGTCCCCAATCGTAAAGGGATAGACATAGACGATGCCGATGACCTCCAACTTCCACTGTTTGGTCTTCTGGGAGCTATCGAAGGTGTACTTGATTGTCCACTCTCCCAGCTCCGTAGGATAGAGAACCGCTTCGCCTCCGGACACCATAGCGGTCAGGGTCTTACCGCCCTTGGTCATGGTGACCTGGGTGCCATTGTCGGCAATCACATGAACCTCGGCAGGAGAACCCTTCTGGCTGAGAGCGTACAGAGCGTCATCCACCGTGGGGTCGGACTGGCTCAGTTCCAGTGCGGTCTTCGTAGCGTCTTTCAGCAGCGTTTCCTTGGTCAGTGCGGTGCCGACCACATCACACCCAGCGGGGTTCAGCGAAATGTCCACGGTGGCGGTACCAGCCAAAAGCTGACTGCGCCACTCGTCAAAGGTTTCCGGCATTGTGGCCGGAGCCTTTAGCTTTCGGGAAGTCCCCGTTCCCTTGATGACAGTATCTTTCATGTTATCCTCCTTTAATCTCCGCTATTGCACAGATTGGCGTACTGGAAAGCGGCCACGGTGCGGTCGATCTTCGAATACAGCTCCGTTTCCACTTCGGTCAGGGCCGTGTCGATGACATATAGCAGATATTCAATGTTATTGGCGACCTGAAAGGTCAGGTTGTCTAAGGTGGCCGGAACAGCCGGAGCATCCGAAGGAAGGGTGAGCTGTTTCCGAAGAACCGTGAGGTTGTTGAGGAACGCAGCCACAAGCGATTGCGTGGGCGTGTCCCCCATGGCCCAATCGGTTTTTGCAGACACCACAACGGACGAGGGGTTGTAGGGAACCAGATAGATCGGGTCATCTGCTACTCCTTTCTCCGCTCGGTATGCCGCCAGCTCTTCCGGGAGAGAGGTCATTCGGTCGGCAATGTACTCTACCGCCTGACCCACTCTGTTCATGTCGGTGTAGTTGTAGGCACCCTTCATTCCAGCCATGTACTCGGCCTTTTCCTCAACGGAGAGGGCGGTCAGCCCTCCCGTGAGAATTTTGTTCTTCAAGGTGAAAACCCGTTCCACATCGGCCTGTGTGCGGTCATAGACCAAAGTATCAATGACGCTCATATCAATCCTTTCACCTTCATCTTTCCGCTCAGAGAGCCGTTGAATGTGATTTCATCCACCAAGATCAGTGCGTCCATCTCAGGGGTGTAGGCCGTCTGCAAGCCGATAATGTCACCCACTTCCATTTCCGGGTTGCCCCGGTAGTCAGCATCGTAGGTGTTCCGCATGGTCAGATAGCTCTTCACATGGTCGGCCAGGGCATTGCACATGGTATCGTTGGTGATAAGGGGGTTTTCCTCCTTGTCCACTTCCCCTTCCAAAGCTACGGGGTAGGAAACGACCACCGAGTTTTCGGAAAGGGTTTTTCCGGTGATGGTCACGGTCTTGGTGCCGGAGGATAACACCAAATCCGCTGCCCGGGCGTAGATCGCCTGAGATACTACGCTTCCGCCGCTCACCGAAATCTGAATATCTTGTGCCAGACCAGAAAACTCAACATGGAGTTGTGTTTTGGTGGTCGTTTCCTCATACAATTTCTGGGCCTCGCTGTCTGCGGTGTACGCATACCGGGCCACAGTTACCGCTTTGAGCTGGTCGATTTTGCTGATCGACTGGCTCTTTTCTGCAATGGAAGAGAAGTCCAGGGTGAAGTCGGTTTCCCGGTAGTACACCTTGCTCACTCTCATTCGGCGGTATGGGAGATTGCCATACATGGTCACCTCAATCTTCGTACAGTCAAAAGCAAGGTTGCTGCTGACAAAGACCTCAGCGGAGTCAATCTCACTCACCGTCTGGGTGTCGAGAAGCGTGGAATTGCGGTAATACTTGACCCGAACAGAGGACGGGTACTCATTCAGAGGTGTGTCAAAACGGATTGCCACCACCGGGAGATCGTGAGATACATCAAACTCCTTGGTGAAGACCGGGGCGGTGGTGAAGCTACCTTCTGCGCCGGTCATGGCTTCGCTGATATACCCTCTGCCGGAAGGGTCTTCGTCAGGTACTATGACCTGAGCCTGTCCGTCCAGCGTCCACCGGTTCAGCTCCAAAGTGCAATAGGTGTTGCCGACCTGATTGCCCCTGTCCACCGTGTCCCACTCGCTGTACCAGAGGTGGCCGTTGTCCGACCATTCACCGCTGTAAATGCCGGTCACCGTCACTCCGAAGGGCTTGATGTGAATGATGTTGTCATCGTCCGTGAAGAGGCGGCACCGGGCCGCATGGGCGATCAGTTGCAGACAATTCATGTGGGTGTCAATGGGCAGAGCCGCCGTGGTGAACATCTGCTTCAAAGTGGGGTCGATGACCCAGGGGTGGGTACCATGTTCTGTCAGGGTCAGGTTTGCGTCCATCAGAACTTCTTCGGCCATGTCGTAAAGGTTCTTGTTCCCCAGCTTGCTCTTGTAGAAGGAACCGCTCAGACTGCCGATCAGGCCGGTACAGGAGAAGGTGGCCTGGTTATTCTTGGTCTGGGGCTTGCCGGTCAGGAGGTACTTATCCGGCTTAATCCACTCCACCTCCCCGTCCGGCAGCTCATAGCCATATCGGAGGGAAATAGGGGCGTTTTTGTCCACATAGGAGTAGATGCCAACCGGGTTATCCGGGTCATAATTGTGTTCATGGTCGATGATGGTGAACTCCATGACCTCCTTTGGGAGCCTGCGGCTCAGGGGGTCTACATCGTGGCTCTGCTTGATGGAAACAATGTCCTTGTTCCCGAAGATCATCTCCACACCGTAGAGAACCTGTTCCAGCCGGGGACGGCGGTAGGGCAAACACTTCCCGAATGTGATCGTGATTTTATCCGAGGACTCCGCCTTTGCCCCGATGACCACTTTGGTTCCGGTCACCGGTTGCGTGACGGTTTCCTTCACGGAGCCGTCAAGCCAAAACTCAACGGTCACGGTTTCCGGCCATTCCTGATACCGGGTGTCAAAGGTGAGGGTCAGCCCGGGGAACTCATGGGGATTGGAGAAGGTCTTCGTCATGACCGCACTCACGGTGAACTCCCCGTTCGCATTACTCATGTGGCTTGAAATGAACCCGTCATACTTAGTGCCGGATGCCGGAACGATGACCGTGTTACCGTCCAAGGCCCAGCGGTTCAGTTCCAGGGCGGCATAGGACTCCTGGTAGTCGAAGTTATAGTCAACGGTGTCGAACTCCGAATAGCTCTGCGCCCCGTTGCTGCCCCAGCTACCGTCAGTAGCCGCCGTAGCGTCCACATTGCCGAAAGATACCTCTACGAAGGAGCGATTGCGGAGGATGGACTTCATGCTGGACTTGTAAGCATTACTTACAGCTTTCATGGGCCACCTCCTTAGAACGGTTCTCCACAATCAATCAGATTGACCTTGCAGTTGATGTAGTCGATTGGGAGTTGAGTAACGGGGTCAAGGTGGAAAGGCTCTGCGGTTCGGTCACCCGGGTACATTTTCCGGGTAGTCCAGGTGTTGTTCACCATGTCCGGGTAAGTGACCGTCACATAGAAGTTTTTGAACTCCTTCAAGATGCTCGACCACTGTTCCGCCGTCAGGTATGCCCATTCCAACCTGTCAAGTTTCTGTTGCTCACGGCCCACCACCTGGCCCACCACCACGGCGTTTGCGTTCCGGGCGGAGTCCACGATGGTAGCGGTCATGAGGTTAAGCCCCCTTCGGGGGCAAGGATATTCACGACCATTGATCTTGATAAATGCTGCCATATCCTTACCCCCTTAGTAGGCATTAGCAAAGGCACCACTGTTCACTCGGACACCTCTGCTCCGGTTGTACCGGTCATAAGACCGGCCAATTACATCGTCACCGATGGACACGGACAAATCCTTGTCCTCGATGATATTCATGAGTGCATAAATAGCGGCGATCACGCCGTCATTGGCAACGGACACGCCAGCGGAAATGCCCTCAACAATTTGGTCATTGTTGGCAACGGCAGTACGCCGTCCCATGGCACCCACCATCTCAGCTCCGGCCTCTCTCGCAATGAAGAGCTGCCCTTCATCCACGAAACCGCCCTCAGCCATATACTGAATACGGTCTACGCTGATTTCACTGAAATAACTCAAGCTGATACCGGTGAATTTCGATACCTTGTTGATCTGACGGATAACATTGTTGAGCGACCGGATGGCGTTGTTCATGCCCCTTTCCATTGCAGTCAGAGTAGCGTTCCATTGAGTGATAGCGGTATTGGTCATACCTCTCCACATAGAACTCCATCCCTTCGGGAAGGTGGTCGTGAAGCTGTCCATGCCGATTGTCATTTGAGTCTGGAAGTCCGTGAAGCCAAGGAGAGTATTCGTGCGGAAGGTGGTAAAGTCCGTATTCATGGTGTTCAAGCCGGTCTGCCACTTCTGCACAACCCCGTCCACCAGCGTATTAAAATTGGTGTCAAGGGTGGTCTTCATCTGCTCCACATTGGCCTGAATGAGCGGCATTTTGTTCGTCATACCGGTAGAGAAGCCAGTCACAAGCTGCTCACCGCAGACTTGCAGATTGGTAAAAATACCGGTTGCCAGATTTGTCGTACCGTTTTCCTGCGTCAGAATACCAAGCTGCTCCATAAGAGCGGCATACTGCGTCAGCAGGGTTACAGCGGTTTGCAGTTCCGGGTTAGCAAGCCGAAGCTCGTCATTCAGGCTTTTGGTGTCCGTATAAATGTCATTCACATCGTCAGCAAAGTCACCAATGGGATTGCCAGCAAAGAGCTTCTGGAACCCACTCACAATGCTGTCCCAGGTGATGCCGCCCATGGAGTCAGTATAGGAACTGATCTCCCCGGCGAAGATGGTCATGAAGTCCACGAAATCGGACATATCCTCGGTCAGTTGCGGGAGAGTGCCGTTCAGATCACGAAGAGCGGGAGCCAAATTGAAGTTCAGCTCGTTCGCCACATTTTTCAGGCTTTCCACCAGGGCGATACAGGCCAGGGCCATTTCCGCCAGAATGGCGGTACCCACGGCAATCGCCGCAGGAAGCAGACCCGCAGTACCGATAGTGACAGCACCGAGAGCGGCGGTTGCCGCACCCACCGCCACCAGGAGGCCGGTTCCGACTCCGATTGCGGTGGCGATCTGCTCACCGTTATCCAGAACCGGTTGCCATGCCTGACCGATCTCGTCCAGCCCCTTGCCTACGGCCCAGATTTCAACCAGGAACAACCCGGTTGCTACTCCCAGCTCCAACAGGATTGCGGTGCCGAGGCCGATGTTCACGGCTATGGTCTTGCCCCCGGTACCCAGGGCATAAGCGGCAAGGCCGACTGCGCCCAGAATACCAGCACCCAGGCCGATTGCCGTGGCTACGGTGGCTCCGTTCTCAATGACCGGTTGCCATGCCTTTCCGACTTCATCCAGCTCATGGCCCATGATGGCGATTGCACCTACCACGATGATTGCGGCGGCAGATACTTCGGCCACGATGCCGACCACCAAACCGAGGTTCTTTGCCAGGGAGGTCAGCTTGGGAGAGAGGCCGGTGCTGACGGTGGTATCAATCGTGTCGGTGGCCGTGGTGAGGGTGTTCATGGCAGTTGTGGCTTTGCCCAGGTTGGTGATGCCTTTCAGCTTGGAGAACACATCCAGAGCGACCACCAGACCGCCCAAAATTTCCAGACCGCCGATGATAAGGGCAACTTTGTCCACGCCGCTCCAATCGCCTTGCTTGATTGCATCCCAATTCGTGGCGATCTCCCGGATGATGGTGGTGAACCCCTGAATTGCCACGCTCCATGCCGCCAGCTTGATATTGCCGGTGAACACGCCGATACCGATTGCGACATTGGTTAGACCCCGGACAACCGTGAGAGCATTGTCCACATTGAGGCCATTGGCAGCAATATCGCTGATACCAATGACGATCTCTCCGATGCCCTGAATGACTTTCAGCGCACCGCCGACTTTCAGGTTGCCGAGCATAATCAGTGCGTCACCGACCATACCGGCAAAGGAACTAATCATACCGGCGACATTCTGGAAGGTGGGGCCGTTGTCGAGGAAATCTCTCAGGTACCGCTCAAACTCCTTCAAGTCCGCCAGGAACATTGCGAGGCCGAGTACCTGGAAGTCGAGCTTGAAAGCGAAGCCCTTGGAGCCAAGCTCTTTCAGCAGTTTCAGAGCGGTCAAGAAGTCCTTGGCGACCTTCCAGGCCAGGATGCCAGCGGCAATACTGGTGACAGTAGCCAGCACATCCTTCAACTTCTCTTTCAGCTCGTCAACCTGGCTGTTGATGCTGTTGAAAATGCTCTCGTCCCACAGCTTGTCAATGTCGAACATCCCTTCAAGGCTACCGCCGCCACCGGCACCAATACCGGCTCCACCGGAACCCTGATTGGGGTCAAAGACATTCAGCTCGTCAAAACCAGCGGTGTACTGCTTCAACTTCTTTGCGGCACCAGAAGCATCTTCCAGGTTGTCAGCCATGGCCCCGGCACCAGCGGCACCGGCGTTCACGCCGCTGCTGAAATCTACCGGTTTCAGATCAATGCCGAAGAGCTGGGCGAGGGCCGCAATGGCCTCTCCAATCAGCTCCACAAAGGCTTGCACATAGGGCAGAACCTTCACCAGAGCGGGAAGCAGGAAGGAACCAAATGCCTGAGAAAGAGAAGCGAGTTGCTGCCGCAAGGTTCTCATAAGACCTTCTGCGGTGGTCATCTCCCGGGCATAGGTGCCAATCAAGTCCTGCGCCCTTGCCTGGTCAATCAGGGTCAGGTATCGCAGATAGGACTTCAATTCCTCGCTGGCACTCTGGGTACTATACGCAATGCCATAGTTTGCCGCCGTGATCTTCAACTGAGAGTCCACGATGGTGAAACCGGCTCTGCGGATAGGCTCTACCTCACCGGCGATTGCGGAGCGGACGGCAATGGCAGCGTCCTCAAAGGTCTTGTAAATGTCGTTGTAACCGGCCCAAATGTCATAGGTCAGTTCCGTATAATTCATTGCCATGGCGGCAGCATCCTTCTGAGCGACACCAAAGCCTTTCAGCATAGTGCCGTAGATGGACGCATACTGCATGAACTTCTGGACATTGATCTGCAACTCGGAGTTGAGCTTCAATATCCACTTGTAGTTCTCTTCCGCCTCTTCTCCAAACGCTCGGCCAAAGCGGTACATGATGCCCTCCCACTCGGAGGCTTCATACATATACTCGGCAATGACCGCACCAATCCGGTTAGAGGCGTAGATCACCGTGGAGAGCTTGATACCGGCCAGAGCCTCAGACCATGCCCGGGTGCCGGAAGCGGCCTTGTTCACAGTGCCGTTGTAGCGGTTTGTGCTGGCGATAATCCTCTGAATTTTAGAGGGGAAAGCCGAGAAGCCGTTGGAAACCTTCTGCATTTCATCGGCAAAAGGCTTCATGGCAGCGGACAAATCTTTCATCTGCCGGGTGAACTTATCAATGTCCGCCTTTTCCAGCTCGTTAATCACTCCGGGCAGCTTCCCGAGCTGATTGATGAAGCTGGTCAGATGTGCTTTGTCCAATTCGGACAGGGGGCGCAAACCGTTAGCCAGACTTGCCAATTTGTCCCCGTCCGTCCACTTTAACTGAGTTAATGCGGAATTTAATTTGACGATGGAGTTGGTGGTAGAACGAAAACTGCTGAGGTTTCCCAAAGCCGCTAAAGCGGTAGCAAGGCGATTGATTTTCTGGGAAGCGTCACCGGTGTTCAAGCCTTTCAGGGCATTGGTCAATTCACGAATACCCGTGGCAGTCTTGCTCAAATTGTTTGCGCTGCCAACGGAAACCGTCTTCAACCCACTCAGGGCCTTTTTCAGATTGTTCAGACCGGTTACTGCACCGGCACTGTTCTCCTGAATTTGAAATTCCAAGCCCTGAATTTCCACATTATCAGCCATTCACGCCACCACTTTTCTCCTGAAATTTCTTGTTGAGCGACAGGGCCAATGCCTGGAAGTAGGCTTTCGCCTTTTCATCCTGTTTCTCCCGCTTCGCCTCCTGCCGTTCGTCCTTCTGTTTGGTATCAAAGGCAAAGGGCTGATCGGGATAGGGAATGGCCTTGACTCCCTTCTTCGCAAAGGCTCTGAGGATAGGGGCCAGATTACCAATCGCCTGATACACATACATCCCCTGTAACCAAGCGTCCTGATTTTTCAAATCTTGCCGGATTTGAGCGGCCTTGCGGTAGTACCTGACCAGCTCACAATCCCCCTCCCAATACTGTTCCGGGGTCATGCCAATCGCCAGGTAGTAGGGGAACACATCGTAGAATTTCTGGGTGTAAGCGAAACGGGGAGCGGGGCGCATTACGCCACCGCCCCCTCGTTCATTGGACTGCGACCCGCTTACCAGTTGGCAGTCCACTCCATGTTTCCCTCGTCACCCTCGTCAGAGGCGGGTTCCTCCATGAGAGTGAGAATGGGTTCGTTATACATCTCGACCAGCTTCGGGATAAGCTCGTCCTTACGGGGCAGACGGGCGTAGATACGGTCAATGACCTCCTTCTTCACGAAGCGGTGCCGAGCGATAAACGCACCGGCAAACAGGGCCGGGAGCATGGTCATAGGCTTGCGGTCAACTTCCTCGGCCACGAAGCCCTGTTTCTCCATGATCTCAACGCTCTTGCGGGTGTATTCCAGCGTGTAGTTCTCGCCGGAAACGGGGTCTTTGATTGTCAGTGTCTTAGCCATGATAAATCCTCCTTATCATTCAGGCCGAAATGGGTGTCAGGAAGCAGCGAAGGTGATGGGGGTGGAAGGAGCAATGGTGATGCTCATGTCCACGACCTCGTTCACGCCGCCGCCCACGGGGAACACAGAAAGCTGCCCCTTGAAGGAGAACTTGCCGTTGGAGCCGTCTGGGGTGAGGGAACCAGCGTCACCGGTGCCGCCGAACCAGACAGCGTAATCGTTCTCCGCACCTTCCAGGGCTTTGAGGGTCTGGAAGTCCTCCTTATCGTAGTTAGCGGTGAAGGTCAGACCGTCAAGGGACTGGATACCGGCAATATAGGTCTGCATATTGTCGGACAGGGTGGTGGTTTCCAGCATCTCGGGTTCGCCGCCCAGGTCGGGGAACTCCTTAATGTCAACCAGCTTTGCCCAGGTATCGCCGGAAGAGCCTTTCTTCATCAGAAAGACCTTGTAGGTGGAAATAGCCATTTTCTTACCTCCTATACAGATTGGCACCGTCCGTTTCAGCCCGATACCGGGCCACCAGGCGGTATATACTTGCGTTCTCCAAATTCGGGATTGGGGACATGGAAATGCGAGTGAAATTGAACTGATACATGAGGTCATCAATGACCTTCATAATGCTTCGGCACTGGGTCTTTTTCCCGGTGGACTTGTTGGAGTAGACATTCACCTCATACATCAGAGTGGCGAACTTCTCCCGGTCACCGTTGCTCATGTGTTCCAGCGTGGGATAATTGTCCTGCTCCACGATGCTCACATGAGGGAAAGAAGACGGTGCCTTGACATACTCACCGCTCACATTGATCTCAGGAAAGGCTTTCCGAAGTGCCTCTGCAATCGGTGTATAAATCTGGCTCTCTACATCAATCACCGAAACACCTCCTTCGCCAGTCCGGGCAAAATCATTTGCAAATGCTTCACGGTTTCGTACATCGACATATTGGCGGGGTTACCCTGGGTGATGACCACGGTGGTACCATCGTCCTTTGCGTGAACTTTTCCGTTCGTGCCGGGGTCACCGTAGTAGCCCCAGGACGGTTGCTTACCATGACCGGCCCCGTATTCGCCCCGGCGCATCCCGAGGTCTGCGGCCTCCGGGTGATTGTCCGGGTAGACAACACCGGTGCCGAACTCAATGAACAGCACGGAGGCCCCTACCGCTACCACGGCCCTGACACTTTGCTCCCGCTGCTCCACGGAAACAGAAACATCATTGGTGCCGTCATACGCCGCCTTTGCGAAATTGGCAGAGGCCACGGAAAGACCTTCCTGGGCCAGCCTGTCCAGCAGAACGCTTGTCCTTGCTTTCAGCCAGCTCTTATAGCGGTCGATCTCCCGAATGGCGTTATCAATCCCGGCCACGGACAGGGGAACTTTGATGGTCTTCACGATACAGTCACCTTGCTCACGGCGTAGGAGATGGAATTGAGGCTCTTGGCGACCCGCTTCACGATGTAGTCATACAGGGGGTTCCCGTCATCGTCATACTCAGGCTCCTTGTCGATGAACAGGACGGTATTTTCATCAATCGGACAGGAGAGGTCATCGGTGACGATCACCTTGTCATAGGAGATGAAATTTCCGAACTGCTCAACCTGAGCGGTACCGGTGGCAGCAGAAACATTGTCCCGCCGCTTCACGGCCTCTTTGTAGACCACACGGGTATCTCCCGTTTCATTGCCCTCTTCGTCCTTGACCGCCTCTTTACGGTCATACAGGAGGTACCAGTAAGAGGACTTGTTGCGCTCCATCGTTCTCACGGGGCCACTTCCTTCCGCACGATACCGGCAAAGGGAATGATCTCACGCAACAGGGTGGGAGGCACATCCCCGTCCTCATAGGAGCGGGAAATGCCGTTCTCACTGTGCGCCGTTTCGCCCTCAGCCCCTCGCTTGTTCAGAAGATAGGCCGCAATTTCCACCTGATTGTAGGCGTACTGGTCAGGCACCTTGGTCACGGTGGTATCAAAGGGATAAGCCCGTTTCAGGATTTTGTTGCCAGCGATAGAAAGGTAGGTGGAAAGCACATCCTCGTCCTTCTCGCCGGTCATGGTTTTCAACATGGACAGCTTCTCAGCATCGGTCATGGCTTTTCACCTACCTTTCATCAAATTAGCCAGCCCCGACCGCCTTGGTGTTCACGGGATTGCTGGTATCGTTGGCAATGAACACGCTCCGGCTGTACTTGGGAGCGGTGAAGCTCTGGGCAATGCCGATGAACTTGCCGTGGTACCACTCGGGGCCGTGGTCAAGGCCGATCTGGCCGAAGAGCTGATACTTCTCACCGGCACCGGTCTTTGCCAGAGGCTCCAGGAAGAAGTTGCCCTTGCCGGGAACAGGCTGGTACACGGGAGCGATCACATTCAGGTTCAGCAGCAGAGCGGTGCCAGCGGGAAGACACTCGCCCAGGTACAGGTAGACCACGCCGATAGGAGTGACCACACTGGACAGGGCAATGCCATTGATCTCCCGGGCAGCGGGAACCACGGTCAGGCCGTTCTGAACAGCGTCAGCGTTGACCTGGAACAGCGTGGTAGCGTCACACCACAGGCACAGGCCATCGGTAGGGGCGTTGGCCCCGTAAATCTTCTTCACCATGTCAGCAATGTCCCACAGGCCGAGGGGCTTGCTGCTCATGGCCTTGGTGTTGGTAGTGACCGCCTCCACCAGTCCCCGGGTCTTGTTGACAGTAGCATCACTGGTTGCCTTGTTGTAGGTACCCTGAATGAAGGTGAACTCAATGTCCCGGTTGACCTTCTGCATCTTCGCCGCCACCTGGAAGTCCAGCTCATTGATGGGGTTGGCCTGCTGGTTGGCGACATTCAGGCCGGACAGGGTTCCCATGTTGGACTGCTTGGCATAGGAGATGCCGACAGCCTCCATGAAAATCTGCGTCACATTGGTCTTCTGGGTGCGGGTGATGACGCTGGCCTCGGGAGCGGTCAGGGAGGCGGTTTCGCTGATAGAGGGCTGTGCGCCGCCGCCAGTGGTGTACTCCTGGCCGGTCACGAACTCAACATGGTTGGTGGTCTTGGCTCTGCCGCCGATGATGGAGGACAGGGGGCAGCGGGTATTGCCCTTGTTGAAGAGCATACCGGAGTAGTTCAGTACCCCGAAACTGGTAGCCAGAGTATCGGACATAAATCAATCTCTCCTTTACTGGTTATTCGCCTGAGCCTCGGCCTCAGCCTGAGCTTTCAGGCGGGTGTAGTAGGCCACGGCGGTGAAATCACCGTTCTTCTGGGCCTCTTCGATCTTCTTGCCGTAATCCACGGCACCCTCAGTGCCAGAGCCAGAACCGGCCCCGGGCTTGGGGGTCTTCTTGATTGCGTCAGCTTTGACCTTCTTCGCATACTCTTCGAGGAATTTGCTCTGGTTGGCAAAGACCTTGGCACTGTCGCCGTCAGCGAGAGCCTTGGCGGTGTCCTCGGCCAGAGCCTCGTCATAGCCCTGGGACACGAACTTGGCCCTGTAGTCAGCAACGGTCTTGCCCTTGCGGAGATCGGCAAGCTCCTGTTCCATCTGGGCCAGCTTGTCAGCGTCCTCCTGCTTCTTCTTTTCCTCTTCGGAAAGAAGAGCGTTGTGCTTGCGCTTCCACTCGGCGGCCTCGGAGTTGGCCTTGGAAAGAGCGTTCTTCTGCTTTTCCAGCTCGGCGGAATTGTCCTCATACTCGAACCCTTCCAGAGCGGCCAACTTCTGCTCAGGGGTCATCTCGGCGTACCCCTCGATCTTGCTGGTGTCAATCTTTGCCATAACAAATACCTCCTGCGTTTAACAAGGCTGTTCACTCAGCACTGATTTCTGTTTTTGGTGGGGTTTTCTCCCCTTGCGATTAAGGTCTTCCCTGACCATTCAAAGCCTTGCGGCCTTAAAACCAAAAGAAAAGGGGCTACCGGTAAAAGCGTTTCCGCTCTCACCGATAGCCCGTAATGGCTGTCACCGTCATCTCTCTATGACGGCCTCATATTTCTTTTTGCTGGCGGTTTCCCATACCACTACTTTGCCGCTTCTCACGGCGATCTCCACTCCCTTACCCCGGGAGAGAATTTCATTGATCTCCTGAACCGCCTTGGGGGTCAGGTTTACGACCGGGTTCATTTCCCTCGTCACCCTCCTTAGTCTGTTGCTGTGCGGCCAGCTTCTCGGCCTTGGCCTCCTGCTCGGCCACATACTCCATGCTCATTTTGTAAGCCACCTGGGGGTCAGAGAACATACCGCAATGGATAAAGGCCAGTACCGGTGCAATCTTCGGGTTATTCAGCATCGTGGTCAGAACATTGGCCTTTTCCGAGATGTTCTCATAATTGCGGCGGGTGAAGCGAATGTCAATGGCAGACAGCTTCAAGTCCAGATCGCCCAAATCCCGGCAGATACGAAGCAGGAGCTTCAAAAACCGCTTCTCGGACTTCCTGAACATCCGCTCCGAGTCCTTTGCTCTTGCCTCGGCAGCAGACCAGCCATCACGCATGATGACGGCGGTGCCGGTGTCGCTGGTAGAAGAGCCGCCGTTACGGTTCGGCATACCGCAGATGGTCAGGACGATGTTATACATACTGTCCACAAGGGTCTGCGTCTGGGTCTGGTTCAGCTCTGCGGTCAGATACTCAATCTCCGCCTTAAACTGCGGGTCAATGTCCTTGAATTTGATTGCGCCCTCGTCCCGCAGCTCCCGGTAGTCTTCGGAAGAAATATCGACATTGTGGAAGAGCATGAGGGACTGAACGAACTGCTCCACGCCGTCAATGCGGTTAGACTCCGTGGTATTGATTGCGTCCAGCAGAGGAAGGACGATCTCAAAGGCACCCAGCCGGGACTTGTTGGCCGGGTACTCAATGATGGGGATGCCCAAATACTGCTCTTCGCTTCGTCTGATTGCCCAGGTATTTTCCACCTCATAGAAGTGGTCATCCGTATAGCAGCTAAAGACCAGAACCCCATCGTCTTTGAGGACATACTTCACGCCCATAATGGGAGGATTGCCGAGGGCCGTGGAGTAGACCACAAAAGCAAAGCGAGGGTCAAGGGTGTAAATCTCAAAGGGGGCCTCGTCCTCTTCCAGATCAGCTTCGCCGTCCGGCAGCACCATTCTGTACGATGTGCCGCAGATATGCCACCACTCGGCCAGTTCAGCGTCCTCAGAGGGTTTATCTTCGGACAGAGTGTAGTCATTCAGCCGGGTCACCGCCTCAGCGATACCCTTGTCATCTTTCCGGCTGACATACTGAACAGGCTCACCCATCAGGTAGCCAACCTTGAAGGACACGATCTCATTGGCCCGGTTCTCAACGACTTTGTTGTTGATTTCAGGCCGAACATCTTTCTTCCGGTAAAGAATGGGCTGATCGCCCTTGTAATACCGGTAAAGGTAGTTAATATCCGCCTGGTTCATGAGGTGAGTGAACAGAGCCTTTTGGAGAACATCAATGATGTTGTTGTCGTTGATCTCGGTCACATCGGCATAGATTACCCTACGACCAAACAACGTCCTGGCTCCCATTCAATCACCTCCCCGCAAAATGCCTTTCTATCACCTCACATCATAGCATAATCTCTAATGCTTGTCAATGGCATAACTCTTTATAATACCATTGGAGAGCAAAAAGCGCAAGGTATCAGCAAGGCCGTTTGAAGATTTCGATTTTCCCGCCACTCAGCATACGGATTTCATTTTCCAGCAGAGCCAGGGAGTCAGGTGCGTCATCGTGCGGCACCTTACCGCTCCGGGTGTAGGTGGTCAACTCCTTCATGAAGTTCCAATACTGACTGCCCCGCTTGTAGGTGGTGGGGTGCTTGAAGTAGAAGTTCTTCTTGATATTGTCGGAGGCAAACTCAATCCGGGTCTGTTTGTTGGAAATGGTACGCTTTGTCCGAATACCGATGGAGTACCCTTGCTGCCGGATAATATCAGCCACATCCCGAGCATAATACTGACCGGCGTTATTGGCCTCGAAGGTGGCGGAGGCGACCTTGTTGGAGATCAGACATTTGGCGCACTCCGGCTTTGTCACCTCGGCGGGAGCATCGTCAAAGACCACATCCACAATGTAGACCTCGCTGCCATAGATGACGGCTACCGGCATAGAGGTGGAGTCAGAACCGCTTTCGGCGGTATCTCCTACGGCAATGATGGTGTCCGGCTCCCGGTCAGGCGGCAGCTCAAAGAAATAGTTCAGCTCGTCCTTGTTGAAGAGAAGACCCTTGGCCTCAAAGGGCTGTTGCTGGAACTCACTCTCAAACTGCTCGGCGGACAGAAGCTCCCGCTGCTCCCGGAAGTAGGCCGTGGTGAAAATCTTCTGGCCCTCTCGCTCATACTCATAATTGCTTTCGTCCGTGATGGGGTCAAGGGCTGGTATCTCAATGGCCCTCCATGCCCAACCCTGTTGTTCTGCGTACTCCTGAATACGGCCAATGGGGTCATAAATGGAATACCTGGTGCCAGTGAAGACCATGGGGGTACCCTCAATGGCACGGCCCATAATGTCGCCGGAGATCACTTCCCACTTGTCATCAAGCCGTTGCCGGTTCTTCGCCTCTTCACGGCCCTCCACACAGTCATCAAGGTACAGGACATTGGTGGCCTCAGACAAGCCCACCTGACGAGCATCAATGGAGCGGCACATGATAGTGGGGAAGCGGGACTTGGATTTGAGGTTGATAATCTTCGTGTCCGCTCCGGTCTGCACCAGACGGGCTTCCGGGAACACATCGTAGAACAGATACTCGTTCGGCACCGTCAGATATTCCAGGCACCCGTTGTAGAAGCTCTTCACAAGGTCATCACCGGTACCTTCCATCAGCGTAGATCGGTCGGGGAATTTCCCGGAGAGCATATTTACAAAATTGATGCCGGTCTGGGACTTTCCCGCTCGTTTCGGCATGGATATTGTCAAAAGACGCAGCTTTTTGTCAAGTATGTCCTGAAAACCCTGTACCATCGGTTTCAGGTAATGCCGTCTGGGGGCATAGAACCGCTTTTCCGGCTTCCGGTCAAGCTCAATATAGGTCATGAACGCATCAAAATTGTGCGGCGCATCGAACAGGAGGCTCTTCCTCCATGCCTCATAGAACCTTTCCGCTTCCGAAGGGGAGGCAAGGCGCAGTTGCTTTGCCGCCATGACCCGCAGCTCCTTGTTCAGAGCGTGAGCCTCCTGAAAATTCTCTTCCTCCCACTGGCGGCAGAGGGAAAAGAGGTCAGTGTACGCCGAAGCGTCCCTGGGCCGGTTTTCAATATGCCGCTTGATACTCTCTGCGAGTTTCTGATAATCCATGAAATCACCTCAAATGGCCCCGGCCAGCCGGAAAGCCTCAAACATTTTCGGGGCCTGAATGGCAAACCAGTCCACCATTTCCTCATTTTTGGCCCAAGCCTTTTCCGGGGCAAAGCTGTTCCACTGTAAGCCGGACTCATTGAGAAAAGCGTGAACCAGCTCATGCCGAATGGTACACTTCTCCATGCGCTGAATGACCTCTTCCTGAGCCGAGGCCCAATCCGGGGTGCTTTTGAGATTGAGAATGACGATCTCCTTGGTGTTGTTGTCACAGTAGCCGCCGTAGTTCATCTTCCGCATGAACTCGTCCTGGTCAAAGTTGACCCGGCGCAGATTGTATTTCGTCCCCAGCACATCAATTTTCATAATGACCTCCCAAAAAGAAAAGGGCTACCGGATTGCTCCGATAGCCCGTAATGGCTGTCACTCCCGCCCCAGCGGGAGCCTCACTCTTTATTCTGTTCCACGATGGTCTGCAATTTACTCGCCAGGTGGAGCCACAGCTTCGGGACTTTATTGGAAATCGCCCCGTCACTCGGAACCGGGCATTGATACCCAGACCCGTCTTTCAGAAAGATTTGCAGATAGAAGCCGTCCGGTATCTCATGCACGATGGTACTGGACTTTGACCCCGCCGTGATTGCCCCGGCCACGACCCCGACCCCTCCGGCAATCGCACCGCCCACAATGGCCCGGGTGATCGCTCCGGTCTTCTTGGTCTTAGTATGCGCCTCTTTGACGATATTTTCAACAATGGCGTAGGAGCTTATATCCCGGTAAGAGATCAGCTTGTCGAAAAACATCATGACCTCGTTATCATCACTGAACATGATGCTGGCATTGGGATTGTAGATGCTCTTCTTCCACCCCTCTGTCCCGAAGATTTGACACCGCTCAAACAGCTTTGCCGTTTCCAGCTCCCTCCGGGCCAGCTCCACTTCATACGGGTCAGGGTCACGCTTGGCCGTCAGCTTATCCAGCCTCTTTTGCGCCTTGGCGATATTCTTCTCATTGCTGTAATTGTCATACTGTCCCATGAGGTCATACCACCTTTCTCACTTTCTCATACCATGTAGGGCGGCTGATACCGAGCTGACGGCAAGCGTCCCTGACGGTGATCAGGCCCTCCCTCTGTTTCTGCAAAAGCCCTTTGAACTCGTCCATGTCCAGCTCCCGGGCCGGACGGCCAAAGCCTCTACCGGTCTTGGCGGAAACCCGCCGCCCATCCACAACCGGCATAGCTTGGATGCCCTCAGCCTGACGCTTCCGTATCTTCTTCCGCTCCTGTTCGGCCACAGCACCCAGAACCTCAATCAAGATGTTGTTGACCATATCGGCAACCCAGTCCTGTCCCTGGAAGTCAATCAAGGTGGTGGGAATGTCAAACACCCGGACGATGACCCCATGAGCCTTGAACCATTCCAGTTCCGCTTTGATCTCTTCCTTGTTGCGGCCCAGCCTGTCCAATTCCTCCACCAGAACCTCGTCCCCGGGAAGCAGGATGGATTTCAGCTTTATGTACTGCTTCCGGTTGAAGTTCTTCCCGCTCTGTTTGTCGGTGAAGATGTGGTCATCGTCCAGGTCGGGAGCATAGGCTTTCAAAGCGGCAAGCTGCCGAGCGAGGCTCTGGTCTTTGGCTGACACACGGCCATAGCCATACCTCACTCGCCATCACCACCTGACCCCAACAGAGCGTCCAGGTCATACTTCGGGTCTTCCTTCTGGTCAATCACGATCTGGTCAGCTCTGCGGACACCGGGCTTCCGCTCCTGAATGACCACTTCATAGCCGAGGGCGGAGAGCATTTCCACGGCACTGTTGAAGGACAGGTTGTTGCTTCTCAGCCGGGAGCTGATTTCATTGCCCCGCTCCTTCCCGAGAGCCTTTGCCATGGTGGTCAGAGAAACATTTTTGGTTTTCATCAAATCTCGAATAGCCTTGTTGATATACATGGTAATCACCTCTTGATGACACTATACACTGAATTTATTTTGTTGTCAATAGGAAGTTGAAAATATTTTGTTACTGAATATCTTTTGTAACTGAATTGGTTTAACACTGAATATAGTTTGTTAGGAATAAAGCCTTTTTATTTTTGTGGGAATTTTCGCCACTCACCCCGGCCCGGTGGCGGTGGATATATCCCCCGGCCCCGGTATCAGGCAACCGGCCCCGGCTGCACTCTGAAAAGCACAAAAGAGCCGCCCCGGAATGAACCAGGGCGGCAACTTCATTTATTTAATTTCATCAATTCAATGATTATTTGAACCGGTAAAAGCAAGATCAGCAGAAGAATATACACGATTACACCGCCTTATATTGTGGTACTCTGATAAATTCATCAAATGCCCACATAACAATATCAGACGGCGCACAACCGGCCACGGCTGCAAGCTCTTTCTTTATACCCTCTTCCGTATCGGCTACAATATAGCAGCTATACCCGTTTACCTCTTCCGGCCCTTCCGGGGTATTCTCTTCATCGTGTATAATCCACTCTGAACCAGTGTTAAAATACATTGTTTCAAAAGCGGCCAACGCTTCCCGGCTCCAATCGTCCACGGGGTAAAAAATTTCGTTCCAATCACTTTGGCAACAACCCCGGATAATTCGCCAATCCCATTTACGGCCCGTAACAACGGAAAGAACCTTGCATAAAATATTGTTCTCTTCCCGGCTTCCGGCTTCCGTATAGGCGTTTACAAGCTCTTTCAGGGCGTGAATATCACGGGTACTATATCGGGCCTTGTCAGGCTCCAAAAGGTCATTTATCGCTTGTGTAGCGTTCTTGTAAAAGCTGCTATAATAACCGCCGTTCTTTATATCGTCCAGGGCTTCGGCCAATTCCCCATTTTCCAGGGCATTATATACCCGGTCAAAAAGGGGGCTTGTGCGGCTAATATAATCCCGGTTGCCGGTCACATTGATATAATCCGGCCCCATTCCTTCATCATCAAATAACAGACTGTCCTGATATTCAGGCGGTATCTGTTTACAATAGATCATGATTGAACCCCCTTATAAAATCCCGTTTTCCCGAAACTCACGCAAATGGCCATATTTTCGGCCTAACCGGGAAAACATATCTTGAAAAACTGCCAATTCGGAATAACTGTAATTGTGATTGCAAAAATCCGCTTGCCAATCAATAGCGAACTACCTAACCTCTTCTTTGTTCTTCTGGTATCTTGTCATAACTGCACCGCCTCCAATTCAAAACGGGCCGTTTCCAGGGCGGCAACGTGTAGCCCTTTCGGGGTATCTGCAATATAAGAAAACATTTCAACCGGCAGCAGATCACAACCAACCGCCATATATAAAGCCCGTTCCGTTGACCGGGTATAAACCCGGCATTTTTCGCAATGGTGACAATCTCCGCCGCATTTCTCCAACCGCCTTAAAGCGGTTTTTAACTTGCGCTCTTCCGTTTTGGTCATATCGTCCACCGCCTTAAAACAACCGAAACAGATTAGAAGAACGGGCCAAAATAACACCATATTCGCCAGTTACTTTATCCCAAATCAAGCCGCCATTCATGCCATAAATACCCCGGCTAACTCCGATTTTTTCATACCATTTAGGCAGCGTGTCAGGGTCAACCGTTGTTAAATCACGGGCCAAACCTAACCGGGCATATTCTTTTAACTGTTTTCTTGTGTATTGCTTCATCTTCCCGCCGCCCCCTTTACTAATTCTTGATAAATCAAATGAGTCAAGAGCCGTTCCGCCTGTTCTTCGGTATATTGCGCCCGTTCCCGTTCCGACTGTTGCAAAATGTCCCCCAAATCAGCCACGGCGGAGCGGTTATAATAATAGCAAGTATCAAGGATAGACGGTAAACCCTGGCACCAGTCAATAAAAACTTGTTCGTTCGTGTACCCTTTCCGGCTCTGGTATTCCGGGGAATATGCCTTTTCCTTCGCATGGACAGACAGAATAAACCGGGCTACATTGGGAAAACTACAAGGGCCGGTAAAATCATACCCGCAAGGGTCAAAATGATCTAAAATATATTGCCTGATTGCAAGCCGGGCTTCTTTGTTTGTTGTTTTCAGTGACATATTAAACCGCCTTTCTTTCCCTATGCTTTACCAACCGAACCGCAAACCGGCCACAAGAATTTTCCCGGTATTCCTTCAAACGCTTTACCGCTTCGGCCCTGGTATATTCGCAATCTTCGACTTCCCACCCGTAACCGTAATTTATTTCAATGTCCCACCGGTCAACGGTTTTTCTGACATACGCCATAATTAAATCCCCTTTCTAAAATGTCCGTTGCCCACTGAATTTCTTTTGTGCTTTTAATATACACTGAATATTTTCAGTTGTCAATGGGAAAACACAAAAAATTTTCAGTGTTTTCTATACTTTATAAAAGAGTAAAGAAAAGTACACTTTTTCAGACAACCGGCCCCGGCTGCACCAGATCAACCAGGGCGGGAACGGCCCCGGCTCCGGCCAGGGCGAAAAAGAGCCGCCGATCTCCCAGGAAGAGAGGTCGGCGGCTTCCGCATAGTCGCAGAGGTGGCCTGGATAGTCGTGAACCATAGTCGCAGACCTTCGAGCGGGATAGTCGCAAAGTCGTGAACCATAGTCGTGAACCAGGTCACTCGTCTGTGTCATAGTCGCTGGCAGTCGCTTCCAAATACTTCTGTTGAAGCTCTTCCGGGGGAGTCGCTTCGCCAAGCTGGTTGTTCGGGGTCAGCACCACTTCTTGCTTGTCCTGATAGCCCATATTGTTCTTCATCAGGAAGATACCAGCCACGGGATTGATCTTCCCGTTCTGCATATAGTTTTCCATCTGAGCGTTCAAATTTTGATACGCCTTTTTTATGAGGTTACGGCTTTCCGTGGGTAATGTCTTACTATCTACACCATTAGCCCATGCCCAAATAGTCTTTCTATCCACTCCAAAAGCACAAGCGAGGCCAGCGACACTCGGCTTCATATCATCCTCAATACAAATACCGAAATACTGCTCAATCCTCTCTGCAACCTGTTCAGGCTCTCTCATATCCACTTCCGGCCAGTTCCACATTCTCATTGTGTGTTGCAGATACTTCCGATTGTCACCCGTCTTAGTTTGCACACTCATTGCCGTAGTCCGGTCAGGACGCTTATTCCCACCCGTCCCCTTCGGACGGCCACGGCCCCGAGCAGGAGTCGGTAAATCTACCACTTTATCACTCATAGTCGTTCTCCTTCCACAAATTATTTTCAGTCGGCCTTTAGTGAGTTTAGTGACCCATTTTCGATTTTTGCTATAAATCTCTCTATATATCACTCTCTATGGAGGGTTTATACAGAAAAATATAGAAATAGCGGTCAAAAATACCATCAAAGCCTTGCGCCACAAGGGTTTCCGGTAGTGGCCGATTATTCACCAAAAAAGTCACTAAAACTCACCAAAGGTCGAAAGTCGCAAATATATTCAGTGAACCACTAAATATATTTCTCTCACGCCGGGAACAAAACCACAGTTTTGGCCCCATCCTTTTGAAGCCACTCGAAATAGGCTATTTTATCCACCCGGCACCCGTCTTCCAGCGGATTGTCGTTATTGCAAATGACCATCTCCACGGCAGCGTCTTCGGGAATATTGGCTAACTTTGTTTTCAGTTCTTTTACAGTCATGCTTCTTCCTCACTTTCCGGCTCAGGGGTATCATTACCCTGCATAGATGCTCGTAGAAAAGCCTGAGTCAAGAGTCTGGCTTCTCCGGGAGTTGCACCGGCTTGAACGGCAGCTCGGTAGAAGAGGATGCCGGTTTCTGCCAGAACCCCGATTGCCTTATACAGCTCCTTGAATTTGTCGTTTTTACCCATTACGGCCATCTCCTTTTTCACACCGGAGGGAAATCATTTTCTCTCTGGTCAGCTTATCCACTACTCTCCCAATCTCGAAGTAGCCTGACATAGCCGCCAGCCGTTCCAGGTTCTTTGCGGTCTGCGCCGTGACTAAGATGGACAGACGGCGCATATTTTTCTTGTTCATGTCATACGCTTCCCTTCATACGAATATCCCGGTAGGTGGGATAGCCGGAATAGACTGTCTTTCCTCCATGCCATTCCGGGTGAGCTTCCATGTCAGCATTGAACCTCTTTGCGCTGCACACGAAGTAGCCGTTGGACTTACACCAAATCTTGTACGCATCATAGAGCGTCTTGGCTCTGGTATAGGCACCCTCGGCCTTTTCACATTTCTCTTCCAAAAACTGCAAAGCCAGGTCGTTATCTTTCTCATACTGTTTGACCACCTGACGCATAGCCGGGGACATTTTCAGGCCGAACCGCTTATACTTGAAATAGCCCTCCAAGAGCCAGGTGAAAATGCCACGCATGGCCTCCTGGGTCTGGAACTCACTTTTGAGGTTCTTGTCCTGCTCGTCCTCAGAGAAATGCCGGTTGAACTCCACCACTCGCACACGGTCAGAGGCGAACAGGCTCTTGTCATTGACAGAGGGTAGGTCATTGCAGGACAGCCAGAGAGTGAATTGAGGGAGGAAAGTCGTGGTAGCTTCGTAGAGGTTCCGAGCCTTGATCTCTTCTCCACCGGTGAGCTGCTTGATTGTTTCCTCGTCCAGCTTGCCATACTGGTTACTCTCCGCCATGGTCACAAACCGCTTGCCTTTGAGGGAGGCCAACATGGGGTTTGCCGCCTCTGCGTTCTTTGACCGGTCAGACTTGCAGATAATGGACACCGGGGACACAGAGGCATAGTCGCCCAAGAGATGATGAATGGCACTCAGCATAGTGGATTTTCCGTTGCGGGTGGTCTTGCCATGAAGGATGAACATACACTCTTCATTCGCCATACCAAGCATCGAATAACCCAGGGCCTTTTGCAGATATTCGGCCTTGTCCGGGTCATTACAGGTCACTTCGGAAATGAACTGCTCCCACCGGGGGCAACGGGTGTCCTGCAAGGTGTAGTCGAAGCCGGTCTGCATAGTGAGGAAGTCCCGCCAGTCGTGTTCCCGGAACTCCATCTTTTCCAGGTCATAGGTGCCGTTCAGACAGTTTATGAGATAGGGGTTCGCATCAAACTGTTCTGCCGTGATGGGCATGACGCTGGCAGCGTCCTTCATGAGCCGGTCACGAAAGCGGCGGTCACCCATCTTCACGATGAACTTCATGTACTCTCTGCGGCGGTCTTCGTTGTCGATCTCCCCGCAGTAGAGGGCCATGAGGCGGCAGAACTCTTTGATCTTCTCGGCCACCAGAAGAGAGCCAATGTCCTTCCGCCATGCCCCGTTAGAATAGGTGTACCAGCACTTCGCCTCCGGGCAGAAGCGGGTATCATTTTTGTAGCACTCGGAAAACAGCTCCGCCATGCCGGACTCGTCCCAGGAATAGCCGGTGCCGCTGATCTGGTGGCTCCGCTCCGGCTTGGACTCCTTGATGTAGAACATCTTCTGGGACAGGTCTTTGTCCATGATGTAGCGGCCATTGGAGAGCTGAAAAAGTTCCTGCTCTTCCGTGGTCATGATTTCATCTGCCATTTCTCGTCACCTTCCTCATTGTCTTCGCTATCACCAGCACCGCACAAGCCTGAGTGTCTTCATCCCACCACGCACATTTCTCTCGGCAACAATGCAGAACCTCGTCCGTAGCGGCGTTGAGAGGGCAATATTGCTTATTCTCCATCTGCTACACCCCCCCCATAGAAGAAAGCGTTTTTCAGGGCCGTGTCGATATGGGCCATGATCTGAGGCGGAAGAGTACAGACATACTTCCAGTCATCGGTAATGTCGATGACCCGCACCTGTTCGCACTCGGCCATGCTCGGTTCCAGGTTCTCCCACACAAAGGCGACATGGGTGGGCATTTCCAGCCGCTTCATCTTTGTGGTCAGAGGGATTACGATGCTGGTAGGAGAGAACTGGTTTCCCATGTTATTCTGAACGATGACCCAGGGCCGCTTGCCGCCTTGCACATGGCCGGAGGCCGGGATAGGTACATCTATGATGACAACATCTCCACGCTGATAAGGTTTCATGATTACCTCCTATATCTGGTAACTGAATTTACAATGGTTTCAATCTCTGAGCGGGGAAGAGGGGGCTTGCAAGCCTGACTATTGGCATACAGCAGCTCTTTGTATATCTCCGCTTTGGAATATCCCTGATTGTGCATCTGACCGGCCAGAGAGGTCAGACTTAGGTTCCTGCTCCCGGTAGTGATTGTGGGATATTCCGGTTTCAGAGCGATTTTTCCCGGCTCAGGCTTCCGGTAGATTGGGGAGTAAATGCGTTGTGGAGCGGAGGAACCGGCACCCTCTTTCGGAACATCAGGGAAATACTTGGAAACGATATAGTCAATCGCCTCTTGGTTTTCAATGATCTCCGAATAGATAATGACTTTTCCGGTCATAATGAAGTACCGGCCACTCCGATATATCTCCACGCCATTCCGGTTGTTGCGGCCCTTGACAGGGAGGGAGCCTTTTAAGAGGACATGAACACCTCTCCCGCTCCGGCTCTTCTCCGTGTAGGAGCCGCAACGACCGATAATGTCAGCCGCCAGGGGTGTCAGAAAGCCATCGTCAAAACCAGCATCAATGTCAATGCCGATCAAGCCGTCATCATTGAAAACATACCCGATGCCGTCATAAATGTCGTTCTCCACATTCAGGACGGCACACTCAAAAGTCCCCCAGGTATCAGCCAGCATAGAGGAAGCGGCCTTTTTCTGCCCGGTCTGCATGGGTACCTTGCTGCTGTTCCAGACATTGACCCATTGGGCTTTTTCTTTCAGTTCCTCGGGTATTTTTTCATACATGACAGATACCTCAGCTTTCGTAGGGAGTAGGAAGACTCCAATCCCAGATTTGTCCGCCACGGTAGGCGTTGCGGAAGTGGTTGCGCTTTCCGTCACCGGTGAACCACAGGTAATCGGAAGGAAGAACTCTGCCCACATCCGCCTCACCGTCTTTCTCGGCGTACCAGCGGGACAGAACATCTTCGCAGAGGGCTTCAATTTCATCATCAACCGGGTTATCTGCATCATACCCGACAAATTGATATGGAGCGGTTACAACGGTCATCAGCGACCCATAGCCATGATCTACACGGTTAAGAGCGCACCAGACACAGGCCGCTTTCTCGGTATCGGAGGGGACACCCCGGGCCTCTCCCCAGACCATTTTCGCCAGGACGGTAACCTCTTCCTCACTCCACGGCTCAGGGGTCGGAGCGGGTTCGGGGATTACCGTTTCTTCCGGCAGAGTGGGCAGAGGCTCCGGCGTGGCCTCCGAGGTACGGGCGGTGCATGAGGTCAGGCAGAGCAAAGAGATCAGAGCTGCCAGGAACAGCTTACTCATTGACCGGCTTCCTCTTCCGCTGCTTGGTGGCGAAGAAATACTTGCTGTCAACGCACACGGGATAGCCGGGGAACCGGTTGCTGGCCCTCTTCTCGCCCTGGTTGTAAATCTGCTCAGCCGCTTCCAGCGGCATTTCGCCGGAAACATGGTCAGCACCGGCGACCATGATGTACGGGACTTTCCCGTTATTGTTCACGAATGTCATGAATACTTCCCCTTTCTCTGTTCCATGCCTCAACATCTACGCCGATCTTTTTCAGCTCTTCCTTGCAGAGCCAGGTGTAGTCATCGGGCATTTCGTAGTGGCGAATGAGGCGGTCATGCTCTGCGGCAACGGCCTCATAAAAGCGTCTGAGCCTCTTCGGGCCGAAGCCCAGGTGAACTGCCAGGGTGTAGAGTATCATTGCGTCAATGTCATCGGTGTACCGCTTATCCGCTTCGATGATTTGCCGATTGATCTCCATGTCCATTGCTTTGCGCTCGGCAGCGGTGAAGGTAGCACCGTAGACTTTCCCTCCGGCTTTCTTCACAATCATGGCTCACACCTCAATGTCCTCGAAGAACACCGGGTACCTCGCCTTGAAAATGTCGAGAAGCCGATGGGCCACCACTCTCATGTCAGGGTGAGCGGCGGGAGAGGTGCGGAGCCGGAGGAAATGCCTCCATTCCCGGATATTGGCCGTCATGACCACCTCGGTCTTCGTGCTGTTGGGCAGAACAGACCGGGCCTCCTGGGGAGAACAGCCAATGTCCAACAGCTTGAAATAGCTCTGCTCGGCTTCCTCGCAAGCCTTTTTCCACAGGGTATAGGGAAGATGCCCTTCGGAAGTCCAGGCCGGAGCAATGAAGGTGATCTCGGTGCCGAACTGCTCCTTCCCGTAGTTGCAGTACCGGGTACTCTCCTGGCAGTAGGAAGCCAGCCGGTGCCGGACGATCTCATGGCTCACTCCCCGGTCACAGGTGAAGCGAACGGTCACGCTGCCATGCTCAATGACGGCCTCATGGCCCCGCTTCAAAATGTTCTGGACAAACTTCTCTGCGCTGCCCTCGCTGATCTTGGCCTCGGACTTGTAGCAGGTGCGTCCGGCCAGCTCAGTCAGAGAGAGAGGGTCAAAATAGGCGGGAGAGTTGATAAGCTCAACCTTGGGTTCAATGATTTTCATGGTCAAACTCCTTCCACATGGCTTGCCAGCATATCGGCATGGTGCGTCCAGAGGACATTGAGCCACATCTTCACGGCCCTGGTGTAATCGTTCCACTCCTTCTCCGGGGTGAAAGCTCCCATGTGATACCGAATACAGGCAATTTCCTCTTCGGTCAGTTGGAAGAACTGCGACAGCAGCATGACCGACTTTTCCCCGTGGCCCTTGAAGAGCGTGTCGGGGTTGTACTCCCAGCGGATAGTGTTTTCCTGCCGCTCACACCTGTACTGGTCAATCTTGCAGAGATCATGGAACATACCCACGATGTAGGGAGAAATCTCCCGCTGCCAGTGGAGGCCGTTGTCCTTCGTGAGCTGGACAAGGAATCGCATGACGGAGGCGGAGTGCCGGTAGAGGCCACCTTCGGTTGCCCCGTGAAAGCGGGTAGAGGCCGGGGAACAGAAGAAGCCCTCTCTTGCCAGCCAGTCCAGCATATCAACCGGGATGATGGGCGTACCGTCAGGGAGCATCATCAGATCACAGAAGTCCCGCAAATCGGACTTATAGAAGCAGTCACTCATGGGCGGCACCTCCTTCGTATTCGGGCCGGTGAACACTCCGGTCAGGGTCAAAGCCCTCCGGGTATCTCTTTTTCAGCTTATCGACATTGTGCTGGGCCACGGCTTCAAGGGTCACCCCGAGGCCGGTAGCCGTCTGGGCCACATACCACAGCACATCACCCAGCTCGTCCAGGAGCTTATCAGGGTTGAAGTCATGGCCTTGGAACTCGACCTTTTTGAGAAGGTCGATACATTCACCGGCCTCTCCGTTCAGGCCGTAGCACCCGTTTCTGATCTTGTCCCACGGGCTGAGATTGCCGGAGGTGCGCTCGGCGGCTTTCTGGTACTCATTCAGCGTCATGCTTCGCCGCCTCCATTTCCACTACGGTCATAATGGCGTAGTTGGCGAGATCAATCAGGGTGTCCCGGATAGACTCGTCATTGACCTTCTGCTCCCCGCCCCGGGAGAGGGTCTTGAACCGGTTGAACTTGTCCCCGAGCCTGATACGGGCCATTGCCATACCCTCTTCAACGAAGGTCTGGTGGAAACTGTCACCGTAATCGTGGTTCTTCCGGGCATAGAGGTCATTGATTTCCTCGCAGACTTCCCGGTGAAGCTGAACCTTTGTCTTTGTCGTGGTCAAAGTATCTTATCCTCACTTTCCACAGAGTTTTCAATAAACCATTGGAGAGGGAGGTCGGCTATCATTTCCGGCCTCCCTCGTCAGGGGTCAGCCCAGAAGAGCCATCAGGTCACTCTTGGACTTAGGGGCCGCAGGAGCCGCCTGGGAGGCCGCAGGAGCGGCTTTCTTGGGAGTGGCGGGTGCGGGGGCAACCTGGTCATCCCAGCCGTCAGAGGGCCGCTTATCGGCCAGACGGGCGAAGGTGATGGTCTTATCCGGCTTGTTCTTGTTGGGCTGAACATCATGCTCAATGTCGCACTCAATGAAGTGGCCCACAAGATCTTCGTGGTCGATCTCGGACAGCTCGAAGTCCTGCAAGGCGGTCTTCGCAAAGTAGCTGAACGCATTGAGCGCACCCTCGTTGGCAGACCCGTCCGCTTTCAGCAGAGAGAACCGCTCAATGTGCTTGGCTCCGCTCTGCGTCTGCATGGTGACTTCCAGCTTGCCAAAGGCTTCCTTGTAGCTGACCCCGGTGATCTTGAAGACATGGGTACCCTCGGGGATAAGGGAAAACCCATCACTCAAACCAATTTTAGCCATTGTTCATTGTCCTCCTTAGATTTCGTCAGAGATGGGGAAGATGATGCCCACCAGTTCCTCTTCGTCCCCGGGCAGTACCGGGAAGCTCTTCACCAGCAGAGCCTTTCCGACATTGGTGTTGGTGTCAATGTCGTAGGCATACAGGATTTCACAGATGTCGGTCTTCTCAATCAGCTTCCAGTCATCGTTGCTGATCTTCACGGAAATGTCACCGGCCTGGGTCTTATAGACCCGAATGCAGTCCTTGATTGCCCCGTCAGGGAAGGGCATGATAGCCTCGGACAGAACCGCATAGTCCGTGTGACCGATCTGGTCAAGCATCTTGGAAATGCCCTGGGGCATTTCCTGAATGGCCGCAGCGGTCACGCTCCGCACAGAGGGCGGAATGAGCATCATGGCCGTGGGAGAGGCCAGCCAGCGGTCGGCAAGGGGCAGCTCTTCGACTCCCCGGTTGTAGATGACCCCGCTGGAAGCCAGGGACTTCACAAAATTCTTGAATTTCATCAGGTCATGCCTCCTTGATGGATTTCGGCAACAGCCGGTAGCTTTCCTCGGTGGTGCTGTACTTCTCCAACACCCCGTCCGCTTTCATGGCGTTCTTGTCGATCTTGGTGGTGGTACTCTTGCTGACCTCCCAGAGATAGGAGGAACCGATGACAGACACCTTTTTGTCCCCCTCCCGGAACTGCTGGATAGCCGCCTTTTTAATCATCTCAGTCAGGGTCTTGTACCGTTTCTCGTCATCGGCAACCTCGGCGGCATGAGCGTCCAGCTTGGCTTTCAGCTCTTCGGCCTCCTTCACCAGAGCCGCCATGTCGGTTTCCGGAGAGAGGTTGTTGGTACGGAGGGCAGCGAGAATTTCAGCGTCCTTCTTCTCGTCATAGGCCGGAGAGAGGCCGGTTTCCACATGGTCTTTCCACCACTTCAAGGCGGGTTTCACATACCGCTTCTCAAAGTCCGGGTACCGCTCAGATACCTTGAAAGGCCGGGTGATCGTGTTGGAGGGGCTGCACACGAAGTTCTCAGGGTGTTCGTAGTCCCCGGGTTCCAGGAAGGAGGCCACCATGATTACATCGTCCACGCCCAGGAGGAACGCATAGAGGGCCGCTTGCAGAGCGTAATACTCGGGAATATCCTCGGCCCAATCCTCAACCCGCTTGGAGGTCTTCATTTCCAAAACGGTCACGGGCTTGCCGTCCTTACCATGCAGAAGGTAGTCCCACATACCGCCGAGTACCGGCGTGTCGGAGAAGAAGTCACCGAAGGTCTTCTGGAAGTAATTGTCCCCGTAAATGTCGGTCGGGGTGACCAGATTGGTCATGAAGTAGGTGTTCTTCATGTACTCAGCCTGTTTCGGCTCAATGGTCTTACCGGCAATGGTGTAGATCGTGTCCTCAAAGGGCTTCTGGTAGGTGCGGGTGATCTCACACCAGACCTCAAAGGGAGTAGACCAGGGGTTGAGGCCGAGGATGGTAGCGAACCGGGTAGCGGTCAGCTTCTTGGGCCGCTTCGGGGGAACAATCTGAATTTTGTTGTCAACCCATTCCATCATCAACCCTCCTGCGTGTCATACGCTGCCAGCATCTCCCGGACACCGGAAATGAGCTGGTCACACACATCGGCGGTGATCTTGGTGAAGCCCTCGGTCTTCACGGCCACATTCTGGACAAAGCTCTCCTGCTCCGCATCCAGCTCCATGAGCTTTTTCAGCTCCGCTTTCAGCGTGGCGACCTGTTCCTCACTGGCGGCACCCTCCGGGGCGGAAGTCAGCTCGGTCTTGATCTCCTTGCGCTGCTCAGGGGTCACAGGGGCCTTTCTGGTGAGCTTGGGAGTCGGGGGAGGGGTGGGAGTGTCCTCACCGGCCCCGGAAGTGTTGTCGATGCTGTCGGCCTCGATAATGTCAAGGACGAGCTGCCACAGGTACCGGCGCATATAGGTGAGGGAGCTGCCCAGGGCTTGCATCTCGTTCGTCACCACCTTGCCGCTGTTGGACACGATGGGAGCGATCTGGGTGAAGGGGGCCTCGAAGGTCATAGGCTCTTCGTCCCGGTCATCACAGTTGAAGACCTTGGCAACAGCGTACTCCTTGCCGAAGGTGGGAACCATCAACAGGCCCACTTCGGTGAAGATAGCCTCGGCCACGGGAACAATGTCGGCCAGCTCGAAGTACATGAACTCCAAGTGGATGTTCTTGCCGGTCTTCTTCACTCCGGCTTGCAGGAACTTCAACCGGGCAATCTGCAACTTCCGGCAGATGTTCATGCCGCTGTAATCAACGGCGGGGGCGGGGGTCTTCTTACTCTCGGTAGCCATTTTTCTCATACCTCCTGAAATTTCTTCAAAAACTTGTGAGAGCTGATATACTCATTCATCTTCGCTCTCTGCTTTCCTGCGGCTCTGCGGCGGTTGAAGAACAACCGTCTGCGCTCCGCTCTCCCGGGATTTTTCTTCATAATGAACCCTCCAATAACTTCAAAAGATTTCTTTTGGTGATAGCGATAATGTTGTTGCCAGTCAGCATCTTCCACCGGAATTTGCGATCTGTCGGTACCAGGCCAAGGTCTTCCGCTTGGAAGCGGAGATCATAGTCACGCACTGTATGACCGTCCGCCTTGAAGGTGGTAGGGCTGTCTTTGTCCCATTTCAGCAGTAACTTCCAGAGGTCGGGATAGGTTTTCCGCAGCAACCGAAGTTGATCTATACCCTGGTTGTGACAAAACCAACACCCCCCCCTTGTTGCTGTCGTGTAAATCGGGGAAAGTAAATCCCGCTCTTCACACCACTTCCGGCAATAGGCTTCGTCCCAACCGATTTCCACCAAGGGCATTTTGAAACCTGGTTTGGTATGCCGTTCAATGCGCTCAGGCTCGTCAGCAGCAATTCCGAGGTACTGCACAATATTTGTCTTTGCCCCTTGTGCAATGGGGCCAGTGGAAAACCCGGCGTTTGAGATCGCTGGTACACCAGTTTCCCTTGATGATAGGGACGCCGAGGATAAGACCCGTCTTTGAGCTTCTTGCACCAGCTCCCGATTGTGAAGGGGAAGCCACAGGGAAGGTTCGGTTTTGAGATGTTTGCACCAGCTCCCGATTGTGAGCGGCCATCCTTTGGGCCTCCCCCCCCAATCGCCATTCGTGCGCTTGGCTTCTTTCCTCTTGGGAACATGATAGAACAGCTTCTCATAGGTCAACTTTTCCCCATTTCGGGTAGCACAGAGATGTTCCACCTCAATCCCAAACCACTCTCGAATGATTTCATCTGCATGATGTTTGAAAGAAACCATTGGAGGCAAATCAGCCGGAATATCGTCCGTGGCCCATACCTCGGCGTGGATAATGCGGTCAAGAGGCCAGCCAAGTTCTTCAATGGCTCCCAGACAAGCCAAGCTATCCTTACCATAGGAGAGCGATAGGACATATTCGGTGTTCGGTTCTCTTTCCAAGATCACCCCTCCAACAGAGCTGTCAGCTCTCTCTTAACCTTGTTCACTCGCCTGGTGTTCCGCTTCGGCGGCTTTATCCCGAGAAAATCTCGGACATATCGCTTTGCCAGCCGGATATACCAGTCACGGTCAACGACTTCGATGGAAAGGCGGTTGTCGTTATCCACCACACATCTTGACGGCAACCCGGCAATCTTCACGGGGTTACCGGTTGAGAGGTGCATCTTGTAGAGCGTCCCCATGCGGTGATCGTCAGTGGCATAGACACGGTTGACCTTCTGCACCACCTGTAACTCTCCGTCAACCTCATGGAGAGCGTCACCATACTTGCTCCCGGCCTTGGCGATCAGTTGGAAGTCCAGCAGCTTGTCGCACCCCATGATGGTCTGTTCCACGGGAACCCCGTAGGCGAGGCAGTCTTTGACTGCCCTGGCGACCACACAGGCGTTGTTGTTGACATTGAACGCTCCTGCCGGGGCAATCCCTCTAACCAGAACCCCGCCTTTGATTTTGGGGTCACCTTCAAAGGGAACCTCGACATAATTGTTCACATCTTTCTGGCAGATCATCTTTATCAGGTCTTCTTCCAGCTCAAAGCCGGTGCGCTGCTCCCACTCACCGGTGATCTCCTGATACCGGGGAACATCGGTATCATCCAGGCTGACCATGATACCATCGGTGTTGAGCTGGATGATTTTCAGTGTGGGGCAATCCTGAATGAGATGGACGGCCATTTCGAGAAGCTGCAACTGGCCGGAAATGCAGACCGACCGGCCCATGAGAGGGTCATAGAGGTCATTGTACTTGTTCAGCATGGCACCATAGGTGGTGTTCAGCACCAGCTTCAAGGCATTGGCCGTAGCCTTGTCCCCTGCCTTTTTCGCCTTGACTCGCCGCTCAATGGTAGCAGCGTACACATCCGGGGAAGGAATATTGCGGCTACAATACCCGTTCAAGATCATCTGGTGAGGATAGTAGCTGGCAACATCCTTATTGCGAATGGTGCGGGTTTCCGTAGCTTCCTCCCGGTAACAGGGAATGGCACCGTGAATACCGCCATAGGCGATTGTGCAAGGGCAGTCACCAACCATGATTTCCAGCTTCTCCTTGAACACCACCTCGCTCGGGATGCTCATGTCTTTCAGCCGGTCAAAGAAATCAAATACCTCCTGGGGGATATACTGCCGTAGCAGCGTGTCCGGGTATTTGTATTCCCTCTCGTCAAAGTGGGGTTTCTGCTCCGCATCAAGATAGGCAGCGGTCAGCTTGGCATTGGTCATGTAGAGAGCCTTGGCCGGGTAGATGCCCTTCTCTTTGCCCAGGGTCAATTTGCTGGACAGGTAGCCTTGCCGAAGGTCATCCAGCCGGTCGGTTGCATCCACATCATGCTTGCAGTAGAAGATGACCTCTTCCAGCTCTTCGGGGGTCAGCGGTCGATCAAGATTGAACGACACGGTGGTTTCCCGAATATCCATGCCCAGGTGCGCTTCGATTGCTTTCAGGGACAACCCCATCTGGCAATCGTCCATGAGGTCATATTGGTCAAAGTAGACCCGGCTCTCACGGAGATCAGGGTGTTCCCATCCCTCATGCCCCTGGACGATGATGAAATCATTGACCACTTTCACTTCTTCCGGCGTGTAGTCCGCCAGGACTGCTTTCAGAATGAATTGGTCATAGTGTTTATTGTTGAACCCGGCCAAAAGCGGTTCCTGCTCCATGAACTGTTTGACAGCCTCATTGTCGTTGTGAATTACGGTGTATTCCCCGGTGGCCTTGTGCTTGAACACGAAGAGCCAGTCAAAGGCGAACACCTCACAGTCGAAGATGAAGAGGCTTTCATTCAAAGGTTTCACCTCCAAACAGGTTGTTCAAGTACCTCTCTGCCAGGACTTCTTGTACGCCCTCCATGATATAGAGCATACACGGAAATGCCATCCCATTTCCCCACATTTTGTATTCTGCCGAGTCTTTGTGAGGAACCAGGGCGCACCAGTCTTTTTCAAAGCCTTGGAGAGATGCACATTCGGTAGGGGTCAATTTTCTGGCAAGATAAATCACTTCCCCATCTTCCGTTTCAGTTGGCACGAAGAGGGTCTGGTCATTTCCACAGGCCAGTGTTGCGCTCTTATCTTTCTGTATCAAAGCTCCCTTACCCCCCCTCACAACCTCCACGAATTTTGAGCGTATAAGGGATTGGAACTCCGACCAGAAAGCGAGGAAATTTGTGATCTCTTGCCATCATGGTATTTGCCACCTCGGTCTGCTTAAATTCTCCGAAGGTGACTCCTTCCCATGTTGCCGAATGAGGACGATAGGCACATTCCCCCCCCTGTACCCATTCGTCCGGCGAGGGTCTGGATTATTCCGTCTGCTCTGAGGGTAGCTCGGCAGTCCTGAGCGTGGTTTTCAACTGCATAAACGCAATCGTGTTCAGAAGAGCTTGCTTCAACAGGGGGTCTAAGGGTTTTCCCCGTTCTTCTGACCTCCTTAAAATTCCTTCGCAAGCCCGTCCGCTCAAATAATATCCGTCCGGCACATTGTCCTCCAAGATCGAGGACAAGGAACACACGCTTGCGTCTTTGGGCGACTCCCCAAAATTGAGCATCAAGTCCTCTCCAAGCGAGAGAGGAATGATTTCCCAGGATGTAACCGGTGCGGGGCCATCTCTGCCTCCCTGACCGGTCTTCCTCAAATCGAGGAACGCTATCGCTTCCTTCGCAGATTTGCCAGAGCGTTTCGAGGACTGTTCGGAAGTCTTCGCCCTGTGTCGAGCTAAAAGCTCCGTAAACATTCTCCCAAATTGCGATTTGTGGGTATCTTCCATTGGTGGCACACCTCATTTCCAATATAACCCTCACCGCTTCAAGAAAGAGGCTGGATTGTTCTCCGGCCAGCCCCTTCCGGTTACCGGCGATTGATAAATTTTGACAAGGTGAGCCGAAAGTGATAACATCCACCGGCTCAATTTTAGAGCCGTCTATTTTGGTAATGTCCCCGAGATGGGTCATATTCGGAAATCTTGACTGAGTGACAGCCATCGGAAAAGGTTCGATTTCGCTGGCCCAGGTGGGTTTGATACCGACCGCAGAAGCGGCCAGTGGACAGGTACCGCTACCATCGAACAAGCTGCCCAATTTCACCTTGTCACCTCCTATTCCATTATTTTGCACCCACATTTGCGGTACGAAGTACACCGCTTTTTGTAGCTGCGGACAAGGTACTGGATGCCGTCATCCACATAATCGTAGACAATCGGCTCTCCTTTCCCCTCGAAGGTTCTGGCAATGCGCCCCACGCTCTGCGTGACAATGGCGTAGTCCTTTTGCGGAGTGGTCAGGTACAGCCGGTCAAGCCGGGGAATGTCCAGCCCCTCTTTCGCCAGAGCGTAGGTTGCAAACAGATAGTGCTTTTTCCCGGCCCTCATGTCCTCAATGGCTTGCTCCCGTTTCGCCTTGCCCTTCTTGGAAGTCATTTTCCCGTCCACCATTACGGCCTGATCTCTCAGATGTTTCGGAAGATGGGCCATCAGATATTCCAGGTGGGCCAGCCGGTCGGAAAGAATGAGGTTGTAATGGCCGGAGTTGAGCATCAGGTCACCCACAATCTGACCGTTTCTGCAAAAGTCCTCTGCCAGATAATTTACCAGCTTGGCATAGATGATCGTGCCGTCCGTGTCAAGGAAATCTTTGCTCAGGCCAACCCGGGTAGGTCGGGGAAGAACGCTGACGGTCATGATCTTGTCCGCAACCGCCTCTTCCGGCACCTGATAGGCGATTTTACCCAGGAGGGCATAGGTGGCGGCAATCATACCGTCTGCCCGGTGAACCGTGGCAGAGAGGCCGTATTTGTGCTTTGCTGCCAGAGAACTCAGCACCTTGGAAAACTGCGTAACTGCGGTAGGTGTCCCGGCGACCCGGTGGCACTCGTCTACGATGATGCACCCCCAGGTGTCCCGATACCGGTCAAGGTCGATATTGCACATGGTCTGCACCGTGGCGAAGGTGATCGCCTTACCGATTTGCACCTTTCCCTCCGTGATGGTTCCAGTCAAGGCCGGACTCATGTACTGTTCCGCTCGGTTCTTGCTCTGCAAAAGCAAGTCCCGGGTATGGGTCAGCCAGAGGGTTTTTTGGCCTATCTCACAGGCCAGGGCAATACCTATCTGGGTTTTCCCGGAACCGGCAGGACTTTGTAATATCCCCCTCCCGCTCTCCGCCAGGGCCGCTTTCGCTGCCTCCTGGTAATCATAGAGCGGGATGTTGCACCGGTAGTCAACCCGAGGCTGCGAGGCAAAGGCCATGGACACATCAGTGAACGGGGCCAGCCGAAGAACATCATTGAAACAGCCATAGGGAATCACTAAGGTGTCGCCGTCCCATTGCATGAGGTACAGCTTTTGCGGGGTATTCCCCAGGTAGAAGTTCATCCGGGCTTTCTTAGCGTAGTCCGGGTTCGCCAGTACCAGGTTCTTCTTACACCAGGCCAGCAGCTCAGGGGTGGGGTCATCAATTCGGAGCTGGCTCGAAACCGTCATGTGCATTTCGACACCCACTCTTCCAGGGTAATCCCGAACTGCTTGATCTCCGGCCAGTACAGCGATCTCCGGGTCAGCATGGCCCTCTCCATGTTCTCGAAGGAAATGAACCACACCTCACCGGTGGTCATTCTCAGGGCGAACCAGCCCTCGCCGTTCCCGGTCTGCCGCCAGAGGGTCATTGCGGAATACTGATTTTCTTCCACTCGTTCCAGACGGAAAATGTCTTTCTCACACACCTTGCAGTCAATGGGATAGGTCTTTCCGTTTCGTGCGGCAATCACATCGAATGGTTGACCCTGGGCGTTCTGTGCGAGGTTATGTGCCCAAAAGTCGTACCCCGCAAGGCTAACACACAGGTCTTTTTCAAAGCCTGTTCCAACCTTTCGATTGGTGTTACCCAATGATTTCACTTCCTTTCTTACCGCCCCTTCCGGGGCGGGATTATACAGATATTGGATTAAACGCAGAAGCCGAAGGACACGCCAAAACTGGTGTTGGCGTAGTTATAGTTGGCGTAGCCCGAACTGTACACATAGCAGAAAGAGTCGGTGTCGCCGGAACCAGGCGACCGCTCCCACCGCCAATTCCGCTCACCATTCTGCTTGCACTTGCCATATTCGGTATCTTCCTGCCGATACCACTCATACCAGAAACCTTCATGTCCACCGGAATAAATCTTGCGACCATAGATTTCCTGCTCCGAGAGTACAAAAATATGGTCGATGGTCTTACCAAGAGGTGCATTGTCTGCGCCACTGGTACGGGTCAACTTCTCGCAGGGCTTGATAACAGCTTTCAGATCATCAGGGAGCATGGTGTTGAAAAAATTGCCATTCAGTACGGAACGAAGTTTGGACTTCTCCCACCCGCCCTTGTTCGTGTAGCTATCGTTCATAACATGGTCTTCATTCAGGGTTTCCACAGACTCGAAGGAGATGGGAATTAACGAGCCGGTATCATCTTCATCATGATTAAAGTCAATAATACGGACATGGATTTCAGAGCCATCGGCCAGAGTAATTTTCTTAGTATCGTCCAGGTCGAACACCTTATCAGCCATGCCGGACTGAGCATACATAGCAATCTCGGCCCAGGAGCAATCGTCCAGCTTCAACTTAGGCAGTTCAAACGCAGACTGGTCGAAACCACAAGGACAGGTCGATTTGTAAGCGGTAGCAGCCTTGATGATCTTGCTCTGAAACTCAATGGTCTTTTCCATCTTCTCGAACTCAGCCGCAAGCTGAGAAAATACATTCTTGTTCATGTGAAAATCTCCTTTTCAATTTTCAAAATGTCTGGTATAATCAGATTGAGCTTTTACGCTTGCCGTGGATGGGACTGCACTCCCGTCTGCGGCTTTTCCTTTTCTGCGGAGGATAAAACGCTCCGGCCAGTTTGCAGAAGACATAGAAGAGGGCCAAAGCAACGGCCATGTGAAGCGTACCGGTGCTGAGAGCCATCATATCCTGCTCAACAGCAGCAACCGTTCCAAGGAGCCAGAAAAAGGAGAGAAATGCCAGGGTTCCAAATATCCGCTTCATTCATCTGTCACCTTCTTCCACACATACTCTTCTCCGGTCTTCTTTCTGTACCAGTCTTCAAACTCGGCTCTGTGTACGGGGTCTTTGAAATATTCCCGCACAATTTGAAGCAACAACAGGCTTGCGGCTTTGGCCTGAGCTTGAACTTCCGGCACAAAGGCACTCACGGCTCTCCGCATGACCCCATCCGCATTTGATACTGATGAAGAATGTCAAGGGAACGGCGAAGGATTTCGTCTGCTTTATCCCCGGTACGAACACCGGAGAGCGTTGCGGACATTTCGTACTTGTCGGTCATCAACCCTTCATCGGATAGCTGCCGGATAAGCCAGGTGAAAGTCAGGCTTGCGCCGGTGACAAGCTCCCTGATCTGCTCACGGTAACTCGTGCGCTCCTGCTCCGTCAACCGGATAACAGGCGCATCAGGTGTCCAATACGGACGGGGTGTAGGGTTTCCCGCCATCATGCGACCTCCTTTCTTCGATTTACAACAAAAGTTATAAATTATCCTTGCAAGGGAAACTCTCTTATGCTATACTGAACTTGCCACAAAACAATAAGCATTAGAGATTTCCGTTTGACATAGGAGCCGAATTTCTTTTCAAAGAAAGAGATTTGACCCCTCGGATTGTTGTTGCCTGTTTTATAACTTTCGTTGTTGATATGATTATATCGTAGTTATCGTACTTTGTCAATAGTCAATTTCGTAGTTTTCGTATTTCATATAAGAGGCTTTTACGGAGGAACACAGTATGTTCAAAACGAGATTTGAGCAATTATGTAATGAACGCAAAATTTCCCCAGCAGCGGTATGTGAAGCTATTGGTTTATCAAACAGTGCATATAGCAAATGGACTGAAAATTCTTTACCTCGCAATACTACCCTATTGAAGATTGCTGAGTATTTCAATGTATCAATAGCATACCTAAAGGGTGAAACCGATGACCCCGACATAACTTTGAAAGAGCGTTTATTCCCGGAAATTGCTACGGACTTACGGAAAAAGCCGCTTGATGGCGAAAACATCAATATTCCTGAATTTTGTCAGACTCTTTTATTCTTCTTTGAAAACTGCGATGCACCTGGTCAACTGCGCATAATCCAATTAGCCATGAATGAATATGACCGAACACAAAAAGAAAAAACAAATCCAACGAAAGACTCTGCTATCGGCTAAGATCATCGACCTATCTGAATGGAGAAAGACGCTATGAAAATCACGAAATTTCCCATTGACCTCTCCATGCTGACCGAAGAAGAGATAGACCAGTTCCGGCAAGACCCTTCCACACTTTTTGAAGGGGACACCGATGTATGTTTATATCTCCGGTTCAGCTCTGAACGGCAACGGGAACAATCCATTGAAGGGCAGCTCCGTGATTGCCGAACCTTTTGCAAACTGAATAGCTACCGCATTACCGCCATCTATGTAGACCGAGCCACCACGGCCCGGAAGGATGTGGAGAAGCGACTTCACTTCCAGGAGATGATACGGGACAGCGAGAAGCGACCCTGGGAGTATGTGGTGGTGTGGAAGCTCGACCGCTTTGCCCGGAACCGGACAGACAGCGCACTCTTCAAATTCAGGCTCAGGAAGAACGGCGTGAAGGTCACATCTGCCACAGAGAGCATTTCCGAGAAACCGGAAGGTATCATCTTGGAGGCGGTCTTGGAGGGCATGGCCGAGTTTTACTCTGCTGACCTCTCTCAGAAGATCACCCGGGGCATGAGGGAGTCGGCCTTGAAGTGCCACAGTATCGGAGGCCATGTTCCCCTCGGGTACAAGATTGAAGATCACAAACTGGTCATCAATCCGGCCACCGCCCATATCGTCCAGGAAGCCTTTGAGCTATATGCCAATGGGGAAACCGTTGCGGACATTTGCCGGATGTTCAATGCCAAGGGCTACCGTACAGCCAAGGGGGTTGAATTTAACCGGAACAGCTTCAAGTCCATGTTCCGCAATAAGCGGTATATCGGGGTCTACACCTACAAGGACATTGAAGTGGAGGACGGCGTTCCGGCCATCATCGACAAGGAGCTGTTTGAAACGGTGGGCCGTAGGCTCTCTAAGAACGCAGAAGCCCCGGCAAGGGGCAAGGCCAAGGTAGATTACCTCTTGGCCGGAAAGCTCTTCTGCGGCCATTGTGGCGGCTCTATGAACGGGGAAAGCGGCACCAGTAAGACCGGGACTATCCACAACTACTACACTTGCTACACTCGGAAGCGGAAACACGCTTGCGATAAAAAGCCATTGAAGAAGGACTGGATAGAGTACATCGTGGCGCAGGATGCCATGGAGCTGCTGACCGATGACACTATTCAGGAAATGGCCGATATGGCGATCTCCCAGACCGAACAGGACTTGCGTGAGAATACCCGTATTCCCGAGCTGACCGAGCGGATGAAGGAAACAGAGAGCGGCATTGCCAACATCACAAAGGCCATCGAAAAAGGTGTTGCCTCTGACGCTCTCATGAACCGGCTCATGGAATTGGAGAAGGAAAAGAAAAATCTTCTCCGGCTCCTGGCCGAAGAAGAGAAGTATGTCTGTAAAATTGAGCGGAGCCAGATTGTTTACTGGCTGACCGAGTTCAAGGGAGGCCGCATTGAAGATGAACGATACCGGCGCATTATCATAGACCTTATGATAAACTCGGTCACGGTATGGGACGAGCCTGACGGTTTCCGTATTACCACGGCATACAACCTGACCTCTTGCAAGAGCAAGACTTTTCGTATAGCCCCTTCCGGTGAGAAGGGGTTCGGATTTGAGGGGTCAGAGTCCACCATAAAAATAACCACACCGAAGGGTGTGGTTATTTTTATGGATGCCTTCAGAAATTGAAACGCTCGGGCGAAGTCAATTCGCCCTGCGCAAGGGTTTTGCCTTGAAACTTCCTCACCGGATGAACCGGGGCACTCCCAAATCTCCATCCCGGGTACAGCGGTGCAGGACCACTACGAACCAGGCAAACACCACAAGGCCCTTGGCAATGCTGGAAATGCTGATGCTCCACCACACGCCATCCAGTCCCAGCACGGTGGCGCTGAGCAGGATGGCCATGGGGATGCGGGCAGCGTTGCCGATGACCCCGGCCAGTGTCGGAGGCATGGGCCGCCCTAGACCCTGGAAGGCGCCGGAGGAGGTGATCTCCAGGCACATGAGGATCTGAGAATAGCCCATGATACGCAGATAGCTTACGCCGGTGCGGACCACCTCTTCCTCCTGGATGAACACTCGTACCAGAGGTGCGGGGAACACCACCAGCATAACGGTGGTAAAACAGCTCCATGCGACGATCATTCCCACGGCCGTCCAGTATCCCCGGCAGATACGGTCCAGTCTGCGGGCACCGAAGTTCTGGGCAATAAAGGCGTTTACTGCGGTGGCGAAGCCCTCCGCTGTGGTATAGGAGATGGATTCGATCTGGGTGCCCACCTTTTGAGCGGCAATGGCGGCGTCCCCCCAGCCGGCCACGATCCGCGCGATGAACATGGAGAGGCTGGAAAAAAACATGCTCTGGATGGACACCGGAAGGCCGATCCGCAGCATCTCCAGCCATGCCCGTCCCTGGCTGGGCCGGAAGGGATGGATATGGGGAAAGAGGGTGGTCTCCCGCCGGGCGGCGAGGAGGAACATGGCGGTCACAATGGCCTGAGCCAGCACGGTGGCTGCTGCCGCTCCGGCTACCTCCATCCGGGGGAAGGGGCCCACCCCGAAGATCATCAGCGGGTCCAGCAGGATGTTGCCCACCAGGCCCACCGCGGTGGAACGCAGGACCACCACGCTGCTGCCCATGGCGGTAAACAGGCCGGTAAAGATCTGGTTGAAGAAGGAGAAAAGAAAACCCAGCGCGACGATCACCAGGTAGACCCGGGCGTCTGAGTTGACCTGGGGGCTGTTCAGCTTAAAAAAGGCGATCAGAGGCCCGTTGAGGAGGATGCACATGGCGGTAAACAGGATGACCAGCAGCGCGCCCAGATGGAAGGCCGCCTGGCCGTAACCAGCGGCGCGCTCCGGGGCCTGCGCCCCCAGCTCATGGGCGACCTTTACCTGTCCCCCCAGGCGGGGGATCATGGCCAGCCCGTTGGCCAGCCACAGATACATCCCTGCCGCCCCCACTGCCGCCACCGCGTCGGCAGAGAGCCGGCCGATCCAGATCATATCGGTCATGTTATAAGCCATCTGGATCAAGGAGGTGGCCATAATAGGCAGCGCCAGACTGGTCAGGCTTCCGACGATGGAGCCCTCCAGCAGGTCTACATTTCGTGCCACGTGATCCCTCCTTATAGCTCTGTATTTTGTATCCATCAGTTGTCCAATCGGTATTATATCATAGAAATTTTACTTTGCAACGGCCCTATGGTTCCGGGTTCAGCCCGAACTTGAACAACGGCAGGACATTTTGGAAGAATCCCTCAAAGTTGTTCCCTGCGCTGACGCAGACAGAGTAAAACCGCGAATGATATCAAAACCAAAACAGCGGAATAACAACGGCGTTCTTCGAGAAGTTGATCGTTTCAGCATTGATAACTTTGGCCCTGAAAAGTTGCGTCTGAAAGGTCTGCACAGAGAAAAGGACGGCCTGCGGGCCTGTCGTAAAATAGGCAGCTAAGACAAAACGAGAGGCTAACCCTTTGAGGGTTGGCCTCTTGTCTCGTTTGCCTTCCTTTGCATGAGTTTTCAAAAAAGATGCTCATAAGAAATATTTGTTTTTGCGGCACATCCGTTGCGTCAAAAGGGGGTGCTAACGGCCGACATGCGCTGAATTGGGAGCACTCACAGCAGGCCGGTCAGACTACTCGACTCGCATCATCCGGTAGCCGACGCCAATATGGGTCTGGATATACTGGGGAGAGCCGGGTTCCTGTTCCAGCTTTTTTCTCAGGGTTGCCATAAAGACCCGCAGGGAAGCAATGTCGTTTTCCCAGCTGCGTCCCCAGATCTGCTGGGTGATAAAGGTATGAGTCAGGACCTTGCCCACATTTCTGCACAGCAGGCACAGCAGCTTATACTCGCTGGGGGTCAGATGGAGCTCCTTCCCGTCTAAAAATGCGCATCCGGCGGCATAGTCCACTTTCAGCTTACCGTTGGTAAAGACGGCGTCTGCATTGGCCACTCCGGACTGGGCATCCAGACGGCGCTGGGTGACCCGCAGTCGGGCCAGCAGCTCCTCAACTGAAAAGGGCTTGGTCAGATAGTCGTCAGCGCCGGCGTCCAGGGCGTCGATCTTATCAGTGTCCTCGCTCCGGGCGCTGATGACGATGATGGGCAGATTGGACCAGGAGCGCACACGGCGGATGACCTCCACGCCATCAATATCCGGCAGTCCCAGATCCAGCAGAATCACATCCGGATTATGGGAAGAGGCTTCTAAAACCGCGGACTCGCCATTGACTGCGGTCAAGTACCGGTAATCGTGGGCTTTTAATGTGGTCGTGATCAGGTTGCGGACGGCGGTGTCATCCTCAACCACCAAGATCAAAGGCTTATTCATGCAATTCTACCTCCCCTGCAGGTACAGAAAATGTGAAGATGGCTCCATGGGGACTGCGGTCTGCGACTGCAATTTCTCCGCCATGGGCATTGATGATCGACTTGCACAGGGCCAGGCCGAGCCCCATGCTGCGGCGGCTGTCGGCGATCGGATCGGAGGCGCTGTAAAACATATCGAAGATATGGGGCTTTGCCTGATCCGAAACCCCGGGCCCAGTATCGGAAACAGAGACCTGGAGCCAGCCTCCACGCCGCTCCCACGCGATATCGATCTCTGTCCCAGGTGGTGTATACTTGATAGCGTTGTTGATTAAATTGATGAGGACCTGGACGATCAGCTTGGCATCGATCTGCGCCAGCAGATATTCTTCGCTGTTTTGCACACGCAGATTATATTGTGCACATCTGCGGTCGACGTGCCGCAGCGCTTCCACCACGACTTCATCGATCAGCTCAGTGGAGATATGCAGATTCATTCTGCCATCCTCCAGTCTGCTGACAGACAGCAGATTTTCCACCAGGTCGATCAGCCACATCGCATCGTCGTAGATGTCCATGCACATCTGCTCTTTGGTCTTTGTGTCAAACAAATTCCCATTGGAGAGCAAATTGCTTGCATTCCCGGAGATCGAAGTCAGCGGGGTGCGCAGGTCGTGGGAGATGGACCGGAGCAGGTTGGCGCGCAGCTGTTCATTTTTCGCCAGGACAGCGGCAGCTTCCTTCTCCTCCAGATTCTTTTGGTTTTCCAGAGCGAGGGCGCATTCCCCCAGGACAGAGAGCAGGATGCTGGTCTCGAAGGAGTCCAGAGGGCTGTCCGCTGCGGCGATTCCCATGACCCCGTACACCAGATCGCCGGTCCGGATGGATAGATAGATACAGCAGGCATCTGAAAGGGTCTCGGTCCCCGCGCCAGCCCGCTTGTTGTTGGTGACGACCCATTGTGCCACATCCATTTCCTTTGGCGTGGTATACCGGGCGGTGGAAGTAGTTCCCGAATCTGTCAGAAAGATTTCCGGAGCCAGCAATTTGTTGTTTTCAATGGGATATACGATAATATCACGCTGAAGGATCTTTAACAGCTGCTTTGCTGTGACGGAGCGGATCTCTTTTGGGGAACTGGCCTTTTGGAGGTTCTGATCCGTTTCAAACAGCAGCTTGGTGCGCCAGGCCAGCTCTGCCGAACGTTTTGCGTGCAGCTTGAGTTTGGAGGCTAGGGAGCCGGTCATCAGCGAGGCCAGGAACATCACCAGAAAGGTGACCGGGTATCCGCTGTCATAGGCGTGCAGGGAAAAACGGGGCACAGTAAAGAAGAAGTTGAAAGTCAGAACGCCGGCAATGGATGAGATCATACTGCAAACAGAGCTTTTGGTAGATACTGAGATCAGCATGACGCCCAGGATGTAAAGGGTGATAATATTGGCCTCTGTGAAACCCCAGTGGTAAAATAAAAATCCGATCAGTGTGGCCAGGACGAGGATCATTGCGCTTTTCAGCAAATCC